>Ga0209542_10012237_pt1 | contig 15065 bp, 13 predicted proteins | sample RifCSPhighO2_01_FD_184028 | JGI IMG/M metagenome (GOLD analysis project Ga0209542, IMG submission 184028) | Soil microbial communities from Rifle, Colorado - Rifle CSP2_plank highO2_0.1 (SPAdes) (version 2) | ecosystem: Environmental > Terrestrial > Deep subsurface > Rock core/Sediment ...
GAAAGGTCAAAGGATTTATAAAGTAGTTCTCCACAGGCGCGGATAACTATTTCGAGCACCCTCTATACAATGACCACATGAGAGGACTAATTTTTCGTGCGCGACCAAGCTTCGGCTTACTGCTGGTTGCATTGATGCTAGCAGTAGCTTTTGGTAGCGGGATTCTTTTTGTATCCGCATCCAGTCTTTGGACCAGTGATCTGACCGGATCGACCGATGAATTTGTTGAATACATCGGACAAAATCCCGATTTCTCATTTAAAAAACCGAGCTCATGGCATGTGTATGAAATTTTAGACAGATCGTACGTACGCGTAGAGAATCTCGATGGTAGATCATTCAAAACGCTACCCGCTGAAATACAGCGCCAATATTTTAAAATTGAAGTCGTTGTACTTCCTAATCCGAGCGGCCTCTCGCTCAGTGATTGGGTTTTCAAGCAAAATACGACCTCATATCCGCTACCAAGAGTACTTTCTCAGCAGAGTGTGGAAGTTGCAGGACAACCAGCCGTCTATCAGATAGAGCAATTCGGTACCTTGATTCATCCAGTGGTTTTTCTGCAAAAAGACGAACGAATCTACATCTTGAACATCTCCAGTAGGGACGAACGCTTCAAGTTAGCTACAGAAAAGTTTATACACAACTTCGAGTTTGCGTCTGAGTAGATATGGAAATATCCAAATTCACAGTCGCTGAAATTATAATAGTCATAATTTTCGCTGGTGCGGTGGCTTATTTCTATCTATCTTCGGGCAGTGAGCCGGTTGCTTTGACCGATTCAGTGGTTAGAATTGAAGAGTCCAACAACTCCGATCCTTCGGGAGAGGGCGGCCCGATTGCCCTTCAGAATGGCTGGGAAATGTACGCTGACGCGGGTCTTGGATATGGCTTCAGCTATCCGCGTGACTGGAGTTTGAGTCCTGATCCAGATACGAATACCACCAAACAAAGACAGGAGCAAATGGTTCTTCAAAAAGGGAGCGCCAGGGTGCTAATAGACCCACTTGGGCGCAGGGGCGCACAGGGTTTTTCGAGTCCAATCGAGAAGTTCGATATAACGGTCGGAGATGCTATTTGGCAACATATCTTCTGGCCTCCACAGGAATATCATAGATTTACAGACGCAAATTCAGTTTTTCCGTTAAAGAGCGACCAAACTGTCGACGGCACGCACAAGATTGGCGGGGCAGACCAACCATATACATATCGATCCAACTTTCGTGTACACGTTTATTTGGCAGAGGTGGCGACTGATGAAGAAAGGCGGGAAGTCATGGATACTGTTCTCAAAATTCTGGGAACACTTGGCCACTTGTAGGAAATTTTATGATATTTTCAATACATACAATGCGCATGCGCCCCATCATGTTCGGCGTGCTGTTTTCGCTGATTTTTTTCGCATCATTTCTCACGGCTACGGATGTCACGGAGGCGAACTACTTCACACTACCTGTGACCAACGGCACTCTGACCTCATTCTTCGATCATGACACTCCCGACTATACGGACAATAGTTATTTTGTGAGATATGACGGCCAGATATGGAGCGATGGCTCGGCGTCACTTGCCAGCTGTACAAACGGTGTCAATTGTTACGACGGTCACAATGGCGTAGATTTCGCTACGACATCGGGAGCGAATGTTTTAGCAGCGGCCCCCGGGGTAGTCGAGGATGTTTATTGGAATAGCTGTGGGGGCTGGACAATGCAGATCTGGCATGGAACGACTACTGACCTTTCTACTCTCTACGCTCATATCGGTACAACCACGGTTGCGACTACTTCTGATGTAGTAGTGCGAGGTCAGCATGTCGCAGGGGTGGACTCGACGGGAAGTTGCGCCGATGGTGATCATCTGCACTTTGGTGTTACTGACGGCCAGAGTCCGTCGAGTAATCGCATTGACCCATACGGATGGTGGGACACAACCGCTGTCGATCCTTGGCCATATAACCAAGGCTATCTCTGGACTACTGACCCACCTTCACGCTACATCACAAGCACTACAACAAGCAACATTAGCGCAACAACAACTTGGCGTGGAAATTACCTCGTCGATGCTTCCATTACCGTCAATTCAGGTAAGATGCTCACAATCAGTCCCGGCACAGTAGTAAAGTTCAACGGACTGTATCAACTTTTCGTTGACGGTATTCTCGATGCCCGTGGAACGGCGTCATTGCCGATATATTTCACCTCCGTCACTGACGACTCCGTTTGGGGCGACACTAACAACGATGGCTTTTCAGCGGGTAGTGCGGGTTCCTGGCGAAATATAAAAGTTACCTCAACTGCAAGCACGACCATTGCTAATGCAACTGTAAGTTATGGTGGCGGAACTGGAGGCGGAGTATCAGCGAATCTTTACAACCTCGGGGGTATTCTGAATCTTTCCGATGTCACCATCGCCTCAAGCACAACATATGGCATTTACACCGGCTCATCAGGTACTACGACCATAAGTAGCGCTACGATACGGAATCAGGGGGTTGGGTCCTATGTGACAGGCAGTTCCGTGAGTATCACAAATAGCACCATACGTAACAATAGTAGCGCTGGTGTAGAGGGGCCCTCGGGGGCACTCACAATAACAGGCTCGACATTTTCAAACAACTCAGGCGGAGCAGGGAATATAAACGGTGCTCTTGCCTTTATCCATTCAAACAATACTGCCACGGGCTCGGGTAAAAAGTTTGTTATACATGATAACGTTAACGCAGATCGTACATGGTATGCCGATAACATTCCGTATGTCATAGATTCACCCATCGATGTTAATTCTGGAAAAACACTGATTATCGAGGCTGGAACGATCATTAAGCCCGCTTCCTCGTCGTTCAACCCTCTGACGGTATACGGAACCCTGGACGTTCAAGGCACATCTGGGTCAAAGGTGTACTTCACCTCGCTTAATGACGATACCATCGGTGGTGACACCGGTGATGATGGTGCATCAACACCGGTGGCTGGCAATTGGCGTGGCATAAAAATCGAGTCAGGAGCAAGCACAACCCTTGCTCACACCATCATTCGTTACGGTGGGGCGAGTGGTTTTGGCTCCTCGCAGGCTAATGTCGCGAACAGTGGTGTTGTCAGTATCACAAATTCTCAGGTCGCCACGAGCTCTACGTACGGCGTTCGTAACGACTCCGGCACAACGACGGTAAGTAATAGTGAAGTCAATCACAATTCATACGGATTCTATATACCTGGTGGCGTTGTTAATGCCGCGAGCAGTAGCATTCATCACAATACTTCTTACGGCATGTACAAATCCACAACACCGACTACAACCGCTCAGTATAATTTTTGGGGTAATTCTTCAGGCCCGACCCACTCGTCCCATCCAAGTGGAACGGGAGATACGGTTACAAATTTTATCGACTTCACAAACTATCTTTCGACGTGGCCGTGATGATGTGTGCTTCCACCTGAAGCAGACAAGAATTTTTAAGCTTGCGAGAATCTTCATCTTCGACGCTCGCCATTGACATCTCGCACAAAAAATCCCACAGCGCCGCTTACATGAAAATCGCGCGACGATTTCCTGCGCGTTCATCGCGACTTCATGAAAAAAACAAGTTTCGCCATGATTTTTTTGTTGACGCTTGCTACTGTCCCGTAATAATTGCGGGCGGAGGTCTCGTTCACTCTGTCTTCATGTACAGGTCTGTCTTCATGTTGCGCCTGTGAACGACCGCTTCGAACTAGTAGCTAAATCATCACTCCATGAGAAACAATTCTCGCATCGCGACAGCAGTCGCAGTGCCCCTTAGTGCGCTGGCGACGCTTGTCGGTGCCCTCGCGCTTGCAGTTATCATCCCGAACATCGCCCACGCGGCGGCTGTTCCGGGGCATTACCTCTACAACTTCAACGTAGCAGGTGTTCTAAATGAAGCGGGCTCGAACGAAACAAGTACCAGTAAATATTGGTGGGTCAATTCCGGCGCCAAGCTCATCATCGGGAACGGTACCGGCAAGACCGTTCAGGGCAACCTTCCGGCGAACGACTATTGGCGCTTGCTCTATGCGCGCACCAACCCGCTCGATACCGACAACGGCTACCACCCCCAGAACATATTCCGTCTCATAAGCAAACAGTCGTGGGGAGCCGCAACGCATGAAATGGCGTTCCGCATCAACAAGCTCAATAACAGCTCAAGCCCGAACCGCGATGGCCACAACGGCGTGCTCTTCTTTGCGCGTTATCAGGACGGCAACAACCTCTACTACGCAGGTGTGCGTAGTGACGGTGCGGCAGTGCTGAAGAAGAAGATCGGCGGCTCGTATTACACGCTTGCCCAGACACAGGTGTTCGGCACGAAGGGCTCGTACAACCGTACGACAAACCCATCGCTTCTGCCGCAGAACACATGGGTGCGCATGAAGCTTGAAGCCAAGAACAACACGAATGGTTCCGTGTCGCTCGCGCTCCTTATCGACAAGGAAAATGACGGCACGTTCACTCCGGCAGTATCAGCTACCGACTCGGGCACCGGCGGTGCGCCGATAAAGACCGGTCGTTCAGGAATCCGCACAGACTTCATGGATGTTGAGTTCGACAACTTCCGCGTCCGCGATCTCTAACCGCGCACATCTCGAAACAAAACACCCCGCCACAAGCGGGGTGTTTTGTTATCCGTTGTTACGGAGTGGCGTTCATTGCCGCGGGGTTATTTTGCGGTGCGGAACGACTGTACGGATGACCACATCACGTTGCCTGCCACATCCACCGATTCGCGGACGAAATAGTATGTGGTGTCCGGCGAGAGACCGGGGATCGATATCGACGTGATCATATCGAATGTCCCATCTGCGACATTTTGCGCCGTCGCATAGAGGAACGGCCACATTGTGCTGTACATGACGCGTGACCACGCCGGTTCGTTCGTCGTCCATGAGATGGATGACGCGCTGGATGAAGTGCTCACTTGCGCGGGCATCATGACCGGTGCGCTCACGTCATCAGAGCCGCCGATTCCGAATCCATCGGTCATGGGGAGTGCGGCCACAGCCGGCATGCCATTGAGCCGTGCTCGTGTAATCGGGCCCATGCGGCCCACCTGCGCGATGCCTTCGCGCGCCTGAAAACGGGTTACCGCCGCCTGCGTGAGCGGTCCAAAGTAACCGGTTACGAGCTGTTCAGGATAGATGTCCGCATCCATTGCGAGAAATGTCTGCAGTGTGGCCACGTCATCGCCGCTCATGCCTATCTCGAGGCTTCGTATGAAGATCGCTGCATCCGCTTGTACCGGTAGGAGCATCGCAACCGCGATCACGCCGAGGATTGATAAAAGCATCTTTTGCAAATACGCGTTTCTGTCGATGGTCAATGTTCGTGTATTCATACACATTCCGGATGCTACTGCTAATGCTCTGATACTACAGCGCCACCATGACTGTTCAGTGAACGGCCGTTTCGGATATCCGGATATCCTTGATCTCGACATCCATGAAATCGGTCCTGATTCCGACAGCAGCCTTTCCAAGAATGGGGTCCGTATCCGCGGCTTTAAGGATGAGCGATGGCTCAGTCTCGCCGGCACGACGCATGAAAAGATCTATCACAACGGAGCCGTCCGGATCATCCATGGTGCGCGATGTGAGCTCGATCCATTCGCTGTGAGGCAGTAGATTCGGCATCGCATCCCGTCCATAGGAACCGGCAAACAGGGGCGCCTGCGCCAGCGTGCGGTATACGCCGTGATATTTTTTCTTGATGACTGCGGTGCCGTCGACGCGGATGCCCGCATAATACAGATTGTCCCCGTCGATGTATCTGTTCATGAGGAACACGCCGTTTGATTCGTTCCGGTTGGGACTGTCCGTCAGATTGTCCCGCACGATGCGGAACGAGACGCTCATCTGCGGGTTCATCCACACGTTTCGCGAGACGAGGCGGAATACATTCTGCGGGTGATAGCCGTTGTCGGTATCGACCGGATTCGTGAACAAATACGCAAGACGCCATCGGTGGAGGGGAAGGAGCTCGCCCTGGATTGTTTTGCCGGTTCCCTCCGTGATGACGAATGATCCGCCTGAATTGAGCCACCAATCAGGATTGCGGGCATCCTGCTGTTCAGTTTCCTGTATCATGCCGCCCGCATCGAATGCATACGAGAGCGATGTTGTTGCGACAGGGGCTTCACGCCCCGCCCCTTCTGCCGGCAGATAGAGAAAGCCGTGCAGGAAAAGAAGAGCGCCGAATGCGCCCGCCGCAACAGCGATACAGATCCAGAAGACATGCTTCTCAAAGAATATGGTCATGGTTTTGAGATGGGTTCTACCTAAAGCGGTTCTACAGACACACTTTTTACTATGAGTTGCGCGTGCCCCGGTTCACGGTCCCATATCTTGATGCCGATGCCCCCGGTAGCGAGCGCGGGATTGAGGAATTCAGACGTTACGGAAACCCCATCGTTCAAGGTACACGTGAGAGAGCGCCCATTGACGCGCGCTTCCACTATGAACTCTCCGTCAGGAATAGCGATGTTCTCGGTCCGGACGCCCTTGATGACGCTGGTCTCGTCGCTGAGTGTTTCTTCGACGTGAATGTAGTCGTTGCCGAAATTGCATCCGGCATGCTGTGTATTGCCTTGGAATCTGACCCACATGTATACGCCGTTCCTACGCGGCGCCTCGACCAGCAAACGTACGCGATAATCGCGCCACCCGCGTGTACCGTCGAGCACGAGTGCGCTCCCCGTCTCTTCGGGCGAAGCTCGGAGCGAAAGGGACCCTTCGGTAAAATCGTACGGACCCCATACGGAAAACCAGCCATGCTCTTTGGCGAAGTCATCTTTGAAAGGCAGATCCTTGGGAAGACCGTTTTCCATGCGCTCGAACAGTTCCTCGGGGCCTGTTCTAGGGTGCGGTTCGATACGCTTGACGAGAAGCGCCCTCGGCGGATCCGGCTCAGGATAATTGAAAGAAAAAGCCTCGCCACGGCGCACCTGGTGGAAAGACATGCTGTACATGCCTTCGGCAATGCGCGATACCGTCGTGACGGCCGCAGGATAGCTGTCATTGAGCTGGCCAAATTCGCCGAAAGGGAAGGCGAAGGCGTTTATCGGAATACTGAGCGCCTGTTCGAGGTTGTGCTGGGAGATGCGCAGGTCGGCTTCGATACGCGATTCATACTCCTCATCCGTTTCAAGTCGTTGCTTATCCGCGAGCCAGACTGGGCGCGACAGAGCGGGGACCAGTGTGCCCTTGGCATCCGCGGCAAAAAGCTGGTGGCTGTCCTGCCCGTGCGAACCTATTTCCCATCGGCCTGATTCGATCATGTTCCTGAGCTCTCCGAGGGAAAGGTAATAATGCGAGCCGTTGTCGACAGAAAATTTCGGCAGGATGAACGTGACCGCGGTCATGTGGAGCGCGGAGAGCACCGGATCGACGGGGTAATAGCTTTCTTTCGCGCCGTCATCAAAGGTGAGCAGAAATGAACGTTCGGGAAGCTCTCTCTGTCCGCGCAGGAAATCCTCGAATTCCTTCAGTGTCACCGTGCGCCAGCCGGCGCTATGGAGCGCATGCATCTGGTCGGCGAATTCTGCTTTCGATATCGTATATTCACCGCCAGTCTCGTCGATGGCGTGGTATACAAGCGCAGGCACTGCCCGTGCCTTCCTCTCTGGATCCGGCGTGGCATACACCGCCGGACTCAGTGAGAATCGTATCCGGTAATACAGTCCGTAACCGGCCTGCTCGCCGAGGCGGGCGAGCACGCTCGGCAGGTTCTCGACGCCGAATCGCGCATCTTTGTAGGCGAATGTTGCCGCCACCGATATGAATATCAGGAACGCTACGGCGCACAGAAAGATTATTTTGTTACGCTGAAAAGAAATGTAGTCCATACCATCATCGGGTGCCCCAGCGTGAATCGCGGATGGTGACGAGCGCCCACGGGAGTTGCCACATGAGGAGCACCGTGTTGAACCAGAAATTCACGATGGCAAGGAACCATGCGCGCGGCCCGACCTTCATGCGGTAATAGAGGCCATGAAGCAGGAGCATGAGGAATAAGCCGGACAGATAGATGACCGGCCACGTGCTCTCCATGACGGGAAGCCATATGACCGCGCGGAAAAAGACGACCGGCGAGGCGAATGCGAGGAATACGTATGCATAGAACGACAGTGCGGCCAGCGGATTTTTTCTCCACATGAACCCCGAGGCTATCCACGTTTCCCGCATCCACGATTTTTTCCATCTCTGCTGTTGGATCATATATTTCCGGAAAGAATCAGGCACAACCGTGGTCGCACGTGCCTCATACGAATAAACGGCGCGATATTTTTGGATGATGAAATTGGTGAGTGCACGGTCATCGCCGAACGTGCATGGCACGCTGAGAAAGGTCTGGTTCAGCCACGTATCGATGAACTCCATGAGATAGGAGCGGCGGTATGCGCTACAGCATCCCGGACAGCAGGTCACGGTGCCGAATGCCGATTCAGCGGCTTTATAGATGGTGAAGGCGATATAGTAGCGGATCGCCTGCATCTCGGTGAGCAGATTTGTCGAGGCGTTATCGACATCCGTATGGCCGGATACCGCGCCGACGGTCGGATCGGCGAAATATTTCACCAGATGGCGCACCGCAGAGGGATCGATGAAGCTGTCCGAATCGATGAAGATGATTATGTCATTACGGGCGCGCTTCACACCTTCGGCCATTCCATGTCTCTTGCCGCGGTTCTCTTTCCAGTCAACGACCTCTACGCGCTGTATGAACGGAGAGATATCTTTTGCCGCGCGTTCCATCTCGTCATAGGTTCTGTCTGTTGAACCGTCGTTGATGGAGATAACCTCGACTTTTTTCAGAGGATATTCGATTTTGGCGAAGCGGTCGATGGTCCGGTAAATATTGTCCTCCTCATTCTTTGCGGGTACGACGAATGTTATCGACGGCTCGTATCCGAGATCGACGGCGATCGGTTTATGGAGATAGGAGAGCAGGAATCGCGAGAGGATATATATGGTGATGAGCAGAGAATAGATGCCGAAGAAAAGATTATCGTAGACTGATTTGTAGGTGATGACCTTGAGCACGAATATGACGTACAGGACCACGAAGAAGAAAAACACCGGTCCTGCGTCGCGAACCGTCGTCCGCAGTGCCTCTGCGAGTGCTTCTAAGCGTTGCCGCATACGCGTGTGTGTCATCGCCCTATACCGCGATACCAGATGCCCTCTGATTCGAATAATGCCTTCGACAGGCAGTTCCGCCCATCGACCACGACGCTGACGCCGTGCTTGAGAAGCAGGCTCGGCGAAATGCCGCGGAACATGCTGTGGTCTGTCGCAATGACGAGTGCGTCCGCGCCGCTCAGCGCGTCTTCGATGCTCTCCACTGTCGATTCTTTCGGCACGTACGGATCGAAACTCCTGACGGTCGCTCCGCGTGCCGCGAGTTCATCCCGTATCACCAGCGCGGGACTCTCGCGCATGTCGCCTATGTCGCGCTTGTACGCGAGCCCCAGAAGAGCTATGCGCGCACCGCGCATTTTCTTGCCCTTTTCACGCAGAGCCTTGGCCGCGATGCCCACGGTGTGATGCGGCATGCCGTTGTTGATGTTGCGCGCGGTCATGAGTAGGCGATGGGTAAAACCGTTCTCGCGTCCGTAGGTGATGAGGTAATACGGGTCCACGGGGATGCAGTGCCCGCCGACGCCGCATCCGGGGTAATGCGGCATGAATCCGAAAGGTTTGGTCTCCGCGCCGTGGATGACGTTCACGATGTCGATACCGGCTTTGCTGAAAGCCATGGCGAGTTCGTTCACGAACGCGATGTTTATATCGCGGAACGAATTCTCGACCATCTTCACCGCCTCCGCCTCCTTGATGCCGTTCATGCGCATGACGTCTGCGGACATGATGGACCGGTAGAATGTTTCGGCGCGTTCAGCGCTCTCGTCATCGATGCCGCCGACGACGCGCGGAATGTTCTCGACGTTATAGAATCCGTCGCCCGGATTTATCCTCTCGGGGCAATGGGCGAAAAAAAAGTCGCGTCCTGCGGTGAACCCCGACACCGATTCAATTACGGGTATCGCCACCGCCTCGCATGCTCCGGGGTTTACGGTCGACTCGACGACGACCAGCGCCCCTTTCTTAAGATTCCTTCCTACCAAGACCGATGCGCTACGGAGGGGTACGAGATCCGGGGTATGATCATTCGAGACCGGTGTGGGGACGCAGATGATGGCTATATCCGCTTCGCGAAGAACTGCTTCGTTCGCCGTGATCCGCAGGAGGCTGTCGTCGAATGCCGCGGACTCCTCTTCCGAAAGGAAATCGACGTCGCGCGCGGCGAGCTTCGAAATCTTGGCCGGGTCTATATCAAATCCGATGACGTCATATCCATATGCGTCCGCCGCAATCGCAAGCGGAAGTCCCACGTAACCCAGTCCCACCACAGCTACGATCGCCTTCGTCTGTTTCTGGGGGCGTCGTGCTTCTTTTTTCACCGGCGTCATTATTGATTCCCGATGATGTGTGCCCGTTTCGTTCACTGTTTCAACAGATGCGGTATCCGTCGCAGTCTTGCGGGTAGAATAAGTTGTCTTCATAGTACTGTCATGTGTTACATCTACTTCACAAACAAAATTTCAAGCTAATTGGTTATTAAATCGTGACGTGCATCTAGTACGTTCGCGCATATTTTTCCTGCGCGTATTTGCACGTTAGCAAGTTGAAGTGAACGTCCGGTGAATGGCGCATAAAAAAAGCGCATCGTGTGCGCTTGTCATTTGCAGTAGATGAGCGGTGAGTGAACTATGCCGAAAGAGGGATAGTGAAAATGAATTCACTGCCGCGATTCACGCCTTCGCTGTGCGCAGTGACATCCCCGCCATGAAGCCGCGCAAGTCCGCGAGCGATAGCGAGCCCCATACCGAGACCTTCTCTGCGCGTATGCAGATCGTCACTTTGGAAAAAGCTTTCGAATATCTTTTCGAGGGCATCAGGCTCGATACCGATGCCGTTATCGCTTACGCGTATGAGCACTTTCTCTTCGTGCACATCGAGATGGAGCTCTATCCGGCCGTTCTCCTCGGTATACCGGATGGCATTGCTGAGAAGATTGGATGCGATCTGTTCGATGCGCACCGGATCGGCATGCACTATGACCGGCTGGTGGGGGAGATGCACAGAGAGTTCCTGTTTCTTTTCATCGGCGAAAGGCCGGATCGTCTGCACGGCATTACCCAGCACTTTTCCGAGTTCGACAGAGGAGCGTTGAAGCTCGAGCTTGCCGTGGAGCATGCGTGATACATCGAGAAGGTCGCGTATGATGCGGGTCATGTATTCACCTTGCCGCTGGATCATATCAGAGGTTTCCTCGACATCTTCGCGGTCGACCTTCGAAGAAAGGCTTGCCTTGAGATACTGGGCCGCGTACAGGATGGCGGTGAGAGGGTTGCGCAATTCATGGCCGAGAAAGGCGATGAACGTGTCTTTGTGCTGTTCCAGCTCTTTGCGCCGTGCGACTTCTTTTTCCAGTTCTTCTATCTTGCGAGCAAGATCGGCATTCAGCGCGTGCATCTCGTCGAGCTGTCCGCGGATGACCTCAAGCATGACCTGAACGCCGACGTATGTTTCCGTGAACTCATCGCGATCTTCGTACATCGGTACATCGCGGGTGAAATCGCCGATGGACGCCCACGCGAACGTCGAACGGAGTCCCTCAAGACGCTCTTTTAGGCGCTGCGTAAGAGACTCCAATTTTTCATCTCGTGAAGACATAAGAAGGGTTTACCAGCTGAGCGTGTATTCATAGCGAGAGGGCTTTGTTGCCCGTGCGGAAACTGAATGGCCTTCGAATCCCCATCGGACCATCCATTCGTAAAAGAGACCGCGAAAATGGTCGATAGGGTAGTCGCAGTTTTCCATCGATATCTTGAGCGTCCGGTCGTCGATGATTTCGGATGAGAAGTTCGTGTTTTTAAAGACGTGTCTTGCGATATAGCGCGCGCGGGTCAGGAGCCCTACCAATCCTTCTTCTGTCTTGGGAAGCGTTGCGTCGACCATGCGGCCAAAAGGCGTATTGATGAAATTGCGAAAATGCAGGCGCCCCGCTTCGAATGACTTGTCAGGGATTTCCGCATCGCCCGTCATCAGGTCAAAGACCATCTCGATGATGCGCACCTCTTCCCGCACCGGGACATCTTCAAGGTTCCGGAACGCAAGCGGTTTCCCGTAGCGGCGTTCGAGTTCGTGCACAGCCTCTTCCCCCTTCTCTTTTCGCAAGGCCTCAATATGGCTGTTCACGAACATTCCTTTGATGAGAGGCACGGACTCCATAGGACGGGTGTCAGCTCGGTATGTTGCTCAATATGCGCTGGACCGTGCTGATGCCTGCGGGCTTGGTCAGGTGTTCGTTGAAGCCTGAAGCCTTCGCTTTGTCTTTGTCTTCTTTCTGGCCGTAGCCGCTCATGGCGATCAGATACGGTTCGCAGTCTCGCATCGCTTTGATCTGTCGCGCCACCTCGTAGCCGTCGATATCGGGAAGACCGATGTCGAGGATGACCACGCGCGGATGGGTCTTGCGCACCATTTCGACCGCGCTTTTGCCGTCGTATGCCACAGAGACAGAATGCCCGCCGGTTTTTTCCAGCAATTTTTTGAAACCGTCAGCTATAGCCTCCTCATCATCAACGACCAGAATGGAGAAATTTTTCCCATCATCATGGATTTTTCCAAGCGCATTCAGAGACCGCCCTCGTGCATCGAGTTGTATGATGTTCGGTGATGCCGGAGCATGCTGTATGTTCGCGGGCAGATGCACGATGAATTCACTGCCTGTGTTCGGCCCCTTGCTCCGCACTTCGATGGTTCCGCCGTGCAGTTCGACAAGCTGTTTGGTCACCGAGAGGCCGACGCCGAGACTGGCGGCAACGCCTACGAGCTTGAACGGACGGTTTATCTGCGTGAATGGTTCGAACACCCTATCGAGCAGGTGAGTCGGAATGCCGATGCCGTTGTCTTTGACCCGCAGGACTATCCAGCCGCCCTCGCGCGCGAGCGAAAGTTCGACCAGCCCCCGCTCCGGCGTGTACTTTGCGGCATTGATGAGCAGGTTAAGTATTATCTGCTCGATTCGTGCCGAATCGCCCACCACCATCATCATTTCGCTCTGCGGGATGGTGGTGCGGAATGTATGGCTACGGCTCTGCATCGTGGCGCGGATACTATCAACCGTATGTTTGACCAGCCCTTGCATGTTCACCACTTCTTTCTGCAAGACGAATTGATTCTTGGTTATGCGTGAAATATCGAGGAGATCATCGAGAAGTCGTGCCATGGTGTGGACGCGCGATGATACGAGTTCGGTGAGGCGCAGTCCCTCCTTGTTTCTCTCGAATTCAAGTTTGATAAGCTGTGCGGAATTATCGAGCAGGGCGAGCGGGTTCCGCAGTTCATGGGCCAGAACGACAATGAACTCATTTTTTGCCGACTCCTCTCTCCGGAGCTTTTTGATGGATGTTTCGAGTTGGGATGCATAGATATTCAGTTTTTCTAAAGCGCTTTTGCGCTGTTCTTCGATGGCCGCGATGATGAAGTAAACAAATACCAGCATGAGATCGAATACTTGGAGGTTGAAGAGCCGTGCCTGCGGTCCTCCTTCAGGCATTTTGTAGGTACCAAAGAGCGCAGAGGCAAGGGAAATGGAAGTCATCAGGAACAGAGCGATGCTCATTCCCATGACTCCACAGCGCAAAGCGATCCACATCAAAACTATAAGCAATGGGAAGATGAGCGAGATGCCGAGAACGGAAGTATGCAGACTGCCAAACAAGAATGCGGTGATGATCGCAAGCAGGGTCATGCTGAGCGAGAGCTCCCACTGGCGCAGAATGCTGAAATTCCAGAATTCTTTCGTTCGCGTATAGACCATCAGGATAAGCGGCACCAGAACAAGAACGCTCAAGGTCCCGCCTAACCACCATGTGCCCCACAAGATGGGCACACTCGTCCCGTTCAGATTGTTGTTTATCGTGAGGTAGGCGGCGCGGACCGTGGGGGCGACCATCGTTGCAAAAGCGCTGACACCCAGCACAAGCGCCACATCACGGATGCGGTTCATGTTTAGATCGAATTGGAACAGGCGCAGGCCGAATCCGGCCACGAATGGTTGGAGCGTACTGTTGAGTATGGAGAGAGCAAGCATAGCGGGCACAAAGCCGTTGTTGATAATACTCACGCTTCCCGCCGCAAGTGCGATAGGGAGCAATGCCCAATATCCTTCGATGATGACCGCCGCGATGGCGATGCCGAACGGTGCCCAGATGACGGCGGGGGAGATGGACAGGGTGCCATCGTACAGATACACACCCGCCAGCCCCGCAAGCAGGTAGGCGAAATAGATGCCAGCCCAGACAGTAACTGTCATCTGCCACGAACGGGCAGGTGCGGCGATCTGCAGCGTCTGTGCTATACGGAAAGCCATAAAATCAATACTCATCAGTCCATATGATGATGGAATTCATTACCTCTTAAACTGACTATTAAATTTAAGAAAACGCATTTTGCACCACAGAAACAGCTCGTCAAGTCCAAGGATGACCGAGGGAAAATGCCGTTTTCAGGAACCGAAATATCCGCGATATTCGCGGATTCCACGCCCGATGGACACGAATTCAGCTAGGCTCAAATACTCTACATGCTGGTCATGAGGGAATTATGAATTTCGACGGTGCCCGTCCTACATTCAATCTTCAGAGGTGGCTCGGTATAATTAAAGCTGTTGAATGGATTGTGGCGGATTAGTTAGTCGCTAACACACTAAATAAAATGCGTATGCATGGAGATACCCACAAGAAAACATCGCGCGGCCAGAACGAGGAGGTATTGAACGAGAGTGAAATGACAGATATGGACAGGGAGGAGCGTGAGAAAGTGAAGGCGCGGACTTCCGGCGGCGATGAGGAAGAGTGGTCCGAATTGAATTCGAACTACAGCGAATAAGAAATTGTCTCAAATCTCGCGGTACCCAGTCCCATACGCCTTATTTTTGAGCGAAAAATGAGTCGGAGCGCGAAACGTAACGAGTTACGTTGAGCG
>Ga0209542_10012238_pt1 | contig 15064 bp, 11 predicted proteins | sample RifCSPhighO2_01_FD_184028 | JGI IMG/M metagenome (GOLD analysis project Ga0209542, IMG submission 184028) | Soil microbial communities from Rifle, Colorado - Rifle CSP2_plank highO2_0.1 (SPAdes) (version 2) | ecosystem: Environmental > Terrestrial > Deep subsurface > Rock core/Sediment ...
TGAGGAAGTGGTTCAGGATCGGTTACGTCAAGTCCAACTCCGTGAAACTTTCCTTTCTTGAGAGCTTCTACTAAGGCTTCCGTTTGTACTAATGCTCCTCGCGAGACATTAACAAAATAGGCACTATCTTTCATCGCCGCAAATTCTTTTACACCGAACATTCCTTTACTTTGGACGGTGAGTGGTGCAGCATTGATGATCACATCCGCTTTTGGTAAGATTTCTAGAAGTTGTTCAGGCATATACACTTTTTGAAGCATAGTAAGGTAAGGAAGATTTTCATTGTTCACTCCAAAAACTTTCATTCCAAATGCAGCAAGCTTCTCAACAATAAGCATTCCAATACCACCGCAGCCGATCACCACAGCAACCTTGCCGCGAAGCTCAATAGGCCGCGGAGTAGCGACATCTTCATCATCAGCAATAGTAAGATGAAGATTTCTAGTAAGAGTAAGCAGCAAAGCTAAAGCATGATCGGAAACGCCAGGTCCTTGGAGAATTTTACCATTAGTAAGTACGATAGGACTTTGCACCAGCTCCGGTATTAGATAATGTTCTATACCTGCACCAGTAGCGTGAATCCAGCGAAGCTGACCTGCTTTACGAAGCAAATCTGCGTCTAATACTTCGTCTAAAACTGCGCGATCAGCGCTGATAAGGGCATCCATAATAGATATTTTCTCATTAATTGTCTCTCGTAGTACTGGGATCAATTCAGCGTGAGGAAATTTAGACTTCAATTCTTCAATTTGAACAGCAGTAAAACCTAAGAGGGCAATGCGTTTGTAATGTGCATCCATACTCCTTAAGACAAGGCATTTATTTATAAGCCTTGTCGAACTTGAGTACTGCTCAGTTGGATAAATAATATAAAGGATTCTTGCAAAACTTTAACATGACTATTTTAAACGCCACCTATGCCCCGATCTATGGAGAGATGGAAGAAGTAGTCTTGCATTGGTATGATCGCAAGGTCTTGGATGGAAAAAGTTTTGAGGATTTATTTGAATTTGAAGGATTTTCCCTGGGATGGTTCTATGAAAGAATGTTCTTTCTGGTAATGATGCCAAAACAACTTAATATGTATGATCTTCTTAAGCAAGAGAAGAAACTTACTGTCAAGAAAAAAATAGGATTTCAATTATCTAGTTCAATACTTCCTAAATTTATTTCCTTAAACGAGAAAAGAAAAAGAACTATTGTAAGACCTCAGTCCGTTAGAGTTTCTAACCATATAAACAAAGTCCTCTTTCTTACCTATACCAATCAACTGCAAAAAGATGGAAAAATCTATCGTCTTCAAGAGATAATAGATGAAATCACATCGAAAAAAAATATGGCTCCTTTTCCGGTGGTGGTTGATCCTTTTTCTAGCAGGAAGTACGACCTATTAAAAGATAATGACAGTATTTACCAATACAGTGATAAGGAAATAGTACAGAAAGCAAAAGAAAAGTCAAAAGAGATGTATCAGAAAATTAAACTCTTATCTGAAGAGCATAAAGAAAAAATCTTTTCAATAGGTGAGAAGAATTTCTGGCCTTATTGCAAGTACTTATTCACTTTCTATTTCTCAGCAGAGATGCTCTTTCAACTGATGTTTCATTATTATATATTTGATAAAATCATAAAGGAAGAAAAGATAGTCTGTGGTGTGCTTACTTCTTCTGGAAGTGTTACTGAAAAATGCCTTATTGCTGCAGCCAAAAAAAATAATATCCCAGCCCTGGTTATTCAACATGGGATGGGTTTCTCTGATCAACCCATCAATAATAACAGTGCCCATTTTGCGGTGTTCGGAGAATATCATCAAAAACAGCTTATCAATTGGGGGATAGCCAAAGAAAAGATTCATATCACTGGACCAGTCATATACAACGCTATCGCTAAATACAAATCTAAAAAAGATGAGCACACTTTAAAAGAAATCCTTATTACTACTCAGCCCTTGATTGAAGTTAACCTGATCTCAAAAGAAACATATTTTGAATGTTTTAAAGAGATCATTACCATCCTTCAGAGTATTCCCGATGTACATATTACAATAAAAACCCATCCCCGGGAGAGATATCACCAAGAATATGATCGTTATGCACAGCTTTTTAAAAACGTTTCAACCAATCATCAAAAAGGAGAAGATAATCTTTATTCATTAATATCAAAGTCTGATCTTCTGGTTAATTTTTATGGCAGCAGCACTGTCTTAGAAGCTTCAATCCTTAACAAGCCCAGCATCACTATAGATCTTCCTAACCTTACCCAAAATTTTTACCAAGATTATGATCCTTCGTATCGAATTAATTATCAAGAAGACATTGCCAGAATTAAAGAAATAATACTTGGAATGCTAGAAAACCAGCAAGTACTGGAAGAAAAAAGAAAAAAATTAGTCAAAGACTGGTGTTTTCAAGTAGATGGAAAGACTCATCAGCGCGTTGTTGAAGTAATAGAGAAGTTAAGTGGAAGAATTAATGGTTAACTATAATCCCAAAATATTTTTATCCTCTAGCAGAATTTCTCTAATCTCTTCCTTCGACAATAAAGGCATATTCTTGGAATGTAAGGTAAGACGAGGAAAGTCTTGATATTCCTGCCAATCAACTCCACGCCTCTTGGCCAAGAGTGAATTCCTGATAACAATCATATCATCTAATTCTTCTGCGTAGAGCGCTTCCTCGGGAGTAAGGAGAGCTTCTGAAAGTTTTTCACCGGGACGTATACCAATTATTTTCTTTGTAAAAGACTGAGGATCCTTATTATGTCGTGGGGCAAGTTCTTCGATCATCACTTCGGCAAGATCAGTAATCTTGAGCGCATCCATCTTAAGGATAAAGATTTCCCCTCCTTCTACTATGGTAGCTGCCTTGAGCACTAAACTCACTGCATCTGGCATATTCATAAAAAATCTGGTCATTTCTGGATGAGTTATAGTGACTTCATTTCCTGTTTCTATCTGCTCCTTAAAAATAGGAATGATGGAACCAGAAGATGCCAATACATTCCCAAAACGTACGCAACAAAACTTAATGATCTTGTCTCCAATAGGAGCATTGGTAATTATTTTCTCACTTAATAACTTTGTCGCTCCCATAGTATTGACAGGTTCAACTGCCTTGTCTGTGGAAATCCCTATAAATTTATCAACCTCGTGCCGTATTGCCGCATCTACCAGATTTTGCGTTCCCACTATATTAACACTTACTGCCTGCCCAGGGTTATACTCGCAAAGCGGGACATGTTTCAGCGCAGCGGCATGAAAAATAATATTTACTCCTTTCATAGCCCGATCTAAATGATGATTGTCTCGTATATCACCAATTATATGGCGAACTAGTGGCGATCGCAATTCTTGACCCAGAGTAAAATGCCCATTCTCATGAGTATCATATACTCTGATTACTTTCGGATTATATTGAAGAAGTTGTCGGACTATTTCAGAACCGATCGATCCACAACCACCGGTAACTAATATTACCTTTCCCTCAAACACATTTCTCATATTGCCCTTAACAAAAATTCTCTTTATAAAGATAATGAAAGTGTAGTATTATGTTGAAAATAACTTTTGATGGTACTAATTATTTCTTGCATTTCAGCCATCGTAAGCAGAGTATGGAAAGGTAAACTAAGGACTCTCTCAGCAATCTTTTCGGTAGTGGGGAGATCTCCTTCTTTTGTCCCAAGATTGTTACGATAATAAGTAGTAAGATGGATGGGGCTAAAATAAATTTTGCTCATAATGCCGCGTTTAGCCAAATAATCCTGCAATTCATCGCGGACTTTCTTGGAAGGAAGGGTTATTGTAAATAATTGATAAACATGAGTAAAATGTTCTGGTGGAAGAGGTAATTTTATTTCTGGAACGTCTTTCAAACCATCACATAAAAAAGCAGCATTTTTTCTTCGTAAAGAGATTAACTTCTCTATTTTATACAATTGAGTAATTCCTAAGGCTGCACCCATGGTCGGCATTCTAAAATTATGACCCAAGGAGACATAATCTGCGCTCTTGGTACTTTCAAAATAATTTACATTTTCCTCTTTTCTTCCATGCGATCTGACATAAGCAACTTCTTTAGAAATATTGTCTAAATTAGTTAAGACTGCTCCACCTTCACCGGTAGTTATAATTTTATTTTGACAGAAACTAAATATAGCTGAATCACCGATTTCACCTACTTTCCTCCCATAGAGAGAGGCGCCTTGTGCTTCTGCTGCATCTTCAATAAGAGCAATATTCTTCTCCTGACACAATTTCTTCAACAATAAAGTATCTCGAGCTGGACAGCCAGCATAATGAACTACTATAATAGCTTTAGTCTTCGTGGTAATCTTTTGCAAGACATCTTGGTAATCTAACCCATATGTTTCTGTTTCAATTTCTGCAAATATCGGTTTTGCACCAGCAAGGACAATGGTGTTCACAGTAGAAGTGAAAGTAAATGAAGGAGTTATGACTTCTCCTCCCTCGACCCCATGTGCAACTAAAACAGCCAATAGGGCAGAAGTTCCCGAGTTCATTACCAAAGCATGTTTAACTCCCACTGACTTGGTAAGTAACATTTCAAACTCAGTAATCTCTGGGCCCACTGCCCAATTAGAATTTCTTCGTAATACTGCTGAGACTCTGGTAAGATCATCATCATCAGAGTAGATTTTAAATAAAGGTATTTTCCAATTCATCACAAACCTCAAGTTCTTTTCTCAATTAAATTCTGAATCTCATTTTTGTCAGTAAATACTGCCTCAACAAATTTAAACATATGTAATCCTTCTCTAAAATTACCCACTCTCGATTCATTAGCAATTCCACTAATATTATTTAGGAGTAACTCCATAAAGTTTGCACCACTCTTATATGCAAGAGGATATCCACCACCAAAACGAGGATTAATTTCTGAGACAACAAACCCTTCTTCAGTCTCAAAGCAATCTATATCAATTGGGCCTACTAAGCCTAGCTTCTGCACTACTTCTTTACATAAGTCCATTAATTGTTGTTCTTTAATTCCAATAGCCTTATCGGTCTCCCCTGACCTCATCAATAGTTTTTTCTTTGGAAAGATATGTATTACTTCTTTGTTGTGAAAATCTATGTATACATCAACTCCCCATTCTTGAGCCACCATAAATTTTTGGATCATCATTCCTTCTTCTTTTGCAAAATTTATTTTCAATTGTTCAATGGTATCAACTTTGGTCAGACCAATACTGGCGCTTCCTTTTCTTGGTTTTAAAAAAAGCGGGAATTCTAATTTTCTAGTCCTCAACTTCTCTTCAACCTCCGATAAGGATACGAAACTTGGAATGCTCTTAAATCCATTATTTAGCAAAAAGGTATGAAGTAAATATTTATCAAAGCAAGTCTCAACTATCTCTTTTTCTGAGATGATCGGAAAAATGCCGTGAGCTTTGAAGTAATCCGATTTCTCTGCTAACAATGATAATTCTGGATCAACTAAAGAAAGAACTGCTTTGATATTATTCTCTTTGCATAAGTTGATAATAGTGTCAACGTAATGGCTATCTCCAAAGGAAGGCACAATAAAACTCTTATCTGCTTCGTACAATGCTGCTGCCATAGGGCTACTGTCTGCAGCAAAGATCTTTCCGCCTCTGGGAGAAAGATTCTCTCTAAAATAACGCACGATGAGATTTCTCCTTCCAGCACTTAATAAAAGAATATTCACCTTAGTCCTCCTTCCTCTATCTTTTTGTTAAGTAAAGCATGGTTTTGGAGATCTACGTCTACTATTCTCTTGTATATTAAATCAGCAGCATTTCCGTTACCAAAGGGATTTTTAACCTTCTTTAATAGTAAAGTAAATTCTTTATCATATAATACCTTTGTTATTGCACTTTTTACTTCCTCAGTAGAATAACCACAGTTAATAACATTATCAGCTCTTGCTCTGCCTTTTTGCCTATTCCCAATATTAACAACGGCAGTTTGAAAAGTAGGAGCTTCTAGCAATCCGCTGCTAGAATTACCAACTAGGGCAGTGCAATTCTTAAGCAAACTAGTATACACTTCTCGTTTCAGATGCTTAACTAGTCTTAGCTGAGGATTATCAACTGCCGCCTTCTCAAGTGCTTCAACAATGACGCTACGAGAAGTATCCTGATTTGGATAAAGAGCAATCACTGGCAGATCAAAAGATAAGACTGCCTCCAAGGCATTGTTAATTTGTGTAGCAGTATTCTGATACTCTAAAGTTACCGGATGATACACAAATAGAATTACGCCTTCAGAAATATCTACACCTAGAATATTTGCCAATGTTTCTCTGGAAAGTACTGCTGAAGAATTAAGGTGATCTACTGCCATTGAACCAGTAAGAACCACTCTCCACTTTTCTTCACCCATACGATGCAAGTTACGAACACCTTCCTCATCAACAGCAAAATGCAAGTGACTCAATTTGGTAACCGCATGACGCATCTTATCATCTATAGCTCCTTCAGTAACTACTCCACCAGCGATATGAGCAATCGGAATTGTGAATGGACTTGCAGCCACTGCCGCAGCAAGTGTCTCAAATCTATCAGAAATTAGAACTAATAAATCTGGTTGCAACTTCATCAGAACCATACTCATCTCCTGAACAATTGTTCCCATCGCCTCAGCAATATTTTGGGGGGAATCAGAAGTTAAGTCCATATTTACTCTCGCAGCAATTGAGAAACCATCATCAATAATATCTTGCACAGTGTTTCCCATATCTTTCATTAAGTGCGAACCTGTAACAATAAGTTGTAGCTCCATGTCGGGATCTTCTTTTATTTTACAAAGTAAACTCTTGAGAATTCCATACTCCGCTCTGCTTACAGTTACTACTGCAATTTTTCGTTTACTCATTTCTCCTGATTCCACCCTCAATATCTTCCCACTGCAAGGGCATATCTGCTCGAATGTCTTGCACTGTTCTCTTCCCCAGCAGGTTCCAATAATACTTCGGCTTAATGCCTGTTCCCGGTTTTTTCATGCGCACCATTTCTTCCGTAAGCACGGTACCTGCAGGAATGTCAACATGCGCAACCACGCTACGTCTTGCTATTCTTGCCACTTCTTCTTCTCGTGCTGTTCGTCGTTTCACTCCATCTCCCAAGGCAAGCTCAACATTGTGTACCGCCTTCACCAGAGCTTCTAGTTCTTCTGGTAGTAAGGAAGCCTTATGGTCAGGTCCAGGCATGTTTTTATCTACAGTGAAATGTCGTTCCAGCACCCGCGCTCCCAATGCTACTGCCGCAGTAGAAGCTTCAATGCCCATAGTATGATCTGAATACCCTATAATATGATTAGGATAACGTTCACGCAAACTAGAAATTACTTTCAGATTGGCATCAGGAAAACGAGTAGGATAATCTGAGACACAGTGAAGCAAGATTACTTGCTCATTTCCAACTTCATTACAGATTTGAATAGCTTCATCTATCTCTTCATAGCTGGCCATCCCGGTTGAAATAATTATGGGCTTTCCACATAGAGCAGTATCTTTCAACAACGGCAAATTAGTAATATGTGGGGACCCTATTTTATAGATAGGTGGATCAACTTTCTTTAAGAGCTCAAGACTTTCTGCATCGGAGGCAGTAGAAAGAAAAATGCTTCCTTTTTCCGCAGTATATTCGGCCAACATTCTGGTTTGCTCCGCAGTAATTTTCAATTTATCCAGCATAGTCTGGTATGTTCCTTCTGCACCATCATTTTCTTTTTGATAAGTCGTCTTAGGTGTAAATTTACTGGTACCAGTCTGAGGATTAAAGTTCTGAAACTTCACTGCATCTGCACCAGTTTCTATGGCTAAATCAATTAATTTTCGTGCCAAATCCATGTCGCCATTATGATTCACACCGATTTCAGCAATGATAAAAGTAGGATAGTTATCCCCAATTATTTTATTTGCAATATAAACAGTTTTCCTAGAATTATTATATTCTCTCCTGTTTTGTTCTACCGTAATTTGTTCTGCTACCAACCAATCAGCACACGTATCAATGTCTAAAGAATCATCTTGCGACATAATTATCGGAATATTCTTTTCGCCATACAAATTTCCTGTAGAAAGAAATACTTCTTTCCTCACTACATAAGCTGCACCATTAAGGATGTAATGGGGTTTGCGTAAAGTTTTATCAAAAAAAGCATCTTTATTATTGAAAACTAATTTTCCTCCCTCTTCTACAAACATCAACTCCGGCTTTTCTTTTACGAGAGTAACCGTTTGACTAGAATCAGCATCGCTGTCAACTAGTTCCCTAATACATTTATCAATTTCCTCAGTCTTTCGAAAAGGGCAGGTTGGTTGTAGAAGAACCACTAGGTCATATTCAGCATTATGCTCTTTCTCAAATTCTGTCACCACATAACGCAAAGAATCCTGTGAAGTAGTAGTATCTTCTGCTAAATGAGCTGGCCTTTTTTGGGTTTGGCAGGGAAAAGTACTACTTACTTTTAATATCTCATCATAATCACTAGAAACCACCACCTCATCGATGAATACTGATCGAGCTGCAGCTTGAATAGTATAACCTATCAAAGGAATCCCACCCAACTTTTTTATATTTTTCCCTGGAAGTCTTTTGGAACCGCCCCGAGCCAAGATTACTGCTAATATTTTCTTCCCTTTATACATATAAATTAACCTGCAAAAAGGATTCTTAAATGTTTAGTATCCTTGTTCTAAATCGACCTGGTTAATGACTTTACTTGTAGTAGCAAATAATCGTAAGTTCCTGATAACATCATCTAGATGAGGAGCCCCTTCCATTATAGCAGCTCTATAGGGAGAAAGGATAATATTATTTAGTTTTTCAAAAGGAAATTTTGTTGAATATTGTACCACGTTAGAACTTTTCACAAAATCATCATACCATACATCAATTGCCGCTGCTCTAATACTTCCTTCCTTCAGAGCAGTATATAATGCTTCTTGATCAATAACAGGGCCACGACCAACGTTAATTATACAAGCCGATTTTTTCATGATTGCAAACTCTTTTTCACCTAGTAATCCTTTAGTTGTTGAGGTTAAAGGTAACGTAACAATAATGTAATCCGCTCTAGAAAGAACTTCTTTCAAATCAGGAATAAAATGTATAGCTGAGCCTTCATCACCTTTCTGTCTCCTAAAAACAGTTACAGTACAATCGAAGGACTTAAGAAAATCGCACACTTTCTGACCAATATTTCCATATCCCAACACTGCTACTACTTTGCCTCGTAGACTTCCTGATACGAAAGGATCTTCATTAGGTAAAACAATTTTCTTTGCCAAAGCTAAAACTAGAGCGATCGCATATTCTGCCACATAATAACTATTTGAGTGCGAATTACAAAGGATAATACCTCTTTGCTTCAATAAAGACAGAGGTAATTTTTCTACGCCAGCACCAGGAGTTTGAATTAATTTCAAGTTAGGACTATTAGCCAATACTTTTTCTGAAACTTTCATTCCCAGCAAAACATCCGCTGACTGCGCCCAAAAAAGTAGATTTTCTTCCGAAAAGTCATCGGGAAAAATGAGCGTGTACATCTCCTGCAGCCCTTCGCGTAATTTCAGTATGTCCTGACTGTTAAATGGATGCAAAGATAAGAGAGTTAACATTTTTTATTTTACAAATTGTTGTTTGCGCACAAATTCTTCGAGGTAGTGGACTCCTTTCGCAAATCCAGCTTCATCTACGCCCAAACTTATTCTGATATGATCATCCCAATTCTCTCCAAAGACAATTCCCGGCGTGGCCGCTACCCCTTTAGTTTCGACTAATTTGCTGCAAAATTCATCAGATCCTACCCCTAAATCAGAAATATTGAGAAAACAAAATTGGCTTCCCTGAGGCTGGACTAACTTCAAATTCTTATTCTGTGAAACCATCTTTTGCAGCTCCGCAGTATTTTTCCGTAATAAGCTGCGAAAAGAAGACAAATAATCTGTAGTTAATGAAAAAGCAGCACATGAACCCTTTTGAACAAAAGTACAAACATTGGTGTTAATATGATGCTGTATTTCCGCGATATGCTGCGCGAGAGGAAGAGGAGCCACCAGATAACCTATTCTCCATCCGGTCATGCTGTAGGATTTGCTAAAACCATTAATCAATATCAACCTTCCTGCTAGCTCCTTGATCGAAGCAAGACTAAAATGGGTTTGATCGGTATACACTAATTTTTCGTATATCTCATCAGAAAGAATGTAAAAATCATTCTCGAGAGCCAATCCTGCCAACTCTAATAACTGTTCTTTGGAAAACATTCTCCCGGTTGGATTATGGGGAGTATTGAGAATAAGCAATTTTGTTTTAAGAGTAATATTCTTTTTTATTTCTTCTATATCTAAAGAAAAATCGCCCTTCTTAAGGTCGACGGGACGTATGATAACTGATGGCTCAACCAGTTTCAATTGAGGGATATAACTGGGATAGCAAGGAGTGATAACAATGACTTCATCATCTGGTTCAATTAACGCCAATAAACTCAAATAGATCGCTTGCTTTGCGCCAGCGGTCATAACAATATTTTGGATATCACAAGACATACCATTCTCTTCCGCAAGTTTCTTCTTAATCAATTCCCTTAATTCAACTAATCCTTGCTTATGAGAATATTTTGTGTATCCTGAATGTAACGCTGTAATCGTGGCTTCTTTTATTTCAATCGGAGTAGGGTAAGGAGATTCACCTAAGCCGAAAGAGATAAGTTCCTTGTTTTCTTTGATCCTCTTCCTGGTAGCTTCACTTACCTTTAAGGCCAGCGAACTACTGAAATCCATTCTCTTATTCTTCAGATGTTTATTTTTCAGATCCATTGTAGGTAAGATCATATATTAAAAAAATAAAATTTTATTCCCAAACTGGTTTTTTTAACTTCCAAACACCGTCTCTGAAAGCCCAGAGGTTTCTATTCCGAAATTTCTCAATGCATTCCCAAAATCTCTCTTCCGTAATTCCCATATAATCAAGGAATTCTTGGAAATACTTTTTTGGAAACTCTTGATCAAATTTCTTAACTAAGGCAACTGCTTCTTCTCGTGTAATCTTATTATTACGACACTCTTGAGCAGCATCATATGTCGCTCGACCCAGGCCAAATTTAACTAATTGGGTAAAGTAATGAAAGGGATCACTTTTATCATCAATACTGCTATATTTAGAGTAAGATCCCTCTGTACGCTCCGTGTTTGCTTCGAACCCAATATTTTCCACAGCGTAATAATATGCTTCTTGAGGATCCCATTTCACATACCATCCTAAATAATGAACTTGTATTCCCTTACGATCATATTCCTCTGGATCAATGGGTAAATAAGCCTTAAGATCAGTCATGTTAGCGCCATATTTTTCGATTAAATCTTTTATTGGAGCGCCACCCAGACGCATTTCATCATAATTTGCGCCAGTATGATAATGCTTTTTGCGCTGCGCGCCGTCACTGCCGGGATCTCCATACTCCACTCCAGGTTCTCCATAAAATACCAGCGGAATATTAAACTTAGCCGCGATCTTAGGAGCTAGATTTTTCTGACCAAGGATAAATGGCTGAAACGGATGCAATAAGTTCTCAAATGCTAGCCGAGTTAATAGTTTATGCACTTTTCCATTCGGATGAAAGAGAATATTATCAAATCCTGCATCGATCCAATGTTGCATATTACGCCAACCAACATCAGTATACATATGAGGTGCCCAGGTAACAGTAAGAGGATTCATTTTATACTTGTATTTTAATAAATGAGCAACCATCACGCTATCTTTTCCGCCGCTGCCTGAAACAATACAGTCATGTGACCCATCATTCATTCTATATTTATCGCATAATTGCCATAATAATTTTTCACGTTCTTCCCAATCTATTTCAGTACGTTTCTTGTCGTGATATCTACAGGCAGCGCAGACTCCTTCTTCATCAAAATCAATTGTTTCAGTGGTGGAACCGGAGGTATGGGTAAATTCTGACTTCTTTGCTCGTGGTCGTTGATTAGATATAACGCATTTAGTACAATACTTGACCTCTCGTGGTAACCCGTAAGGAACTTCCACTTGTTCCGTCTTCTGTTGTATGCCTTCTTCCATTCTTCCACCTCATAGATTAGAAAATAAATTGATAATTCTTAAGCCTAATTCACCACTCTTCTCTGGATGAAACTGACAGCCATATATATTGCCTTCTTTAAAGACTGCACAAAATTCTTGCCCACCATACTCTGCCTTAGCTAAGACTGTGCTTTGCTGGTCAGGAACAATATAATAGGAGTGGATAAAATAAACTTTTGTATTCAAAGGAGTATCAGCAAGAATTGTATTTTTCCAAGCTTGTTCTGAACTTGAGGTGATAGTATTCCAGGTCACATGGGGAACGCGATACCCTGGAAGATCAACTTTTCTTGGATCTTTAAATTTAATTACCTTCCCTTTAACTATCCCCAAACCTTGATGATCTCCAAACTCTTGACTTTTACTCAGTAATAATTGTGCTCCTAAACAAATTCCAAGAAGAGGTTTTCCTGAAGCAACATACTCTTTAATTGATGATACCAAGCCACGTTTTTCAAGTTGGGCCATGCCTTCTCCATATGCTCCCACGCCAGGCAATACCAGATGCGTGGCATCTTTGATTTCCCACGAGGAAGATATCACTTTAACCTCACAACCAACCTTCTTAAATGCGCTGATCACACTCATAATATTCCCAACCCCGTAATCAATAATAGAAATTACTTTTCCCCCGCGCTTCACAGTACTTTTATTTTCTACTTTTACTGATTCTTGACTTCTCCGAAAAAGTACTTTCGGTTTTTCTTGCATCTCCTTATCCAGAGCATCTTTTATCTTTGGTATAGAAGACTTCTTGTAATGCAAAATAGATCCTACTGCCACGGCATCGCAATTGGTGTTTAGCGCACATTGCACTACATGTTGTGGATTTCCTGCTCCTCCTGAAGCGATGACTGGAACAGATACTAACCTAGAAATTGTCTCTATCAGTTCAAGATCATAACCTAATTCACAGCCATCTCTATCAACAGAGGTAATAAGCAGCTCTCCTGCACCGAGCTCAACCAACTTTTTTGCCCACTCCACCGCGTCAAGCCCAGTTTTTTCTCTTCCATTATCAACATATGCCTCCCAACTCCCCGGAGCTATTTTTTTGGCCTCAATAGAACCTACTATGCATTGAGAACCAAATCTCCTAGCTGCTTCCGTAATTAATTGCGGATTTTTTGTTGCTGCAGTATTTATGGCAACTTTGTCTGCTCCTGCATGCAGCAATTCTTGAATATCTTCTAATTTTCGTATCCCGCCTCCAACAGTCATTGGCACATACACACCTAAAGAGATTGCTTCTTTAACTACATTTGAAAGATTATTTCGTTCATATAAACTTGCGACGATATCGATGTATAAGATTTCGTCAGCACCATCTTCATAATACAGTTTTGCTAATTCCGCTGGTTTCCCAACTACTCGAAGACCTTCTAGCCTAAGCCCTTTAACCACATTTGAACCCTTAATATCTAATCGGGAGATTATTCGCACATTCCTCATGAGAATATCTTTATAAGAGTATTTTTAAAGATTATGATATTAAGATTTGTAGAATAAAGAATGGATTTGAGCAATTATAAAAAGATTCTTTAAGCCATAAGAGATATAAATTATCACTCATTTTTATCACCATGACTGAAAGAAGAAAGTCAAAAGAAAAGATCGCGAATTCAGATTACCACGTCATTATTCTTGCTGCGGGATGCAGCCGTCGTTTGGCTGAATTTACAAAGAGTATTCCTAAACCATTTCTCCCTATTGCTAGCAAGAGGTTAATAGAATATTCCTTAGATTCTCTTCATGAACGTGGATTCAGCCGAGTCACCTTCGTGGTTGGATACCTGCAGGATGTTTTTCAAAATACATTAAAATCACAGTATAAAAACCTAAAATTAGACTATGTAATCTCGAAAGATTATGCTACTACCGGGCATGGTTGGAGCATTTTTCTTACCAAAGATAGCTGGGAGAAAGAGAAAAAGCCAGTACTGCTCTTACATGGAGATATTTTATACCATCCTGAAATCCTAGATAAAGTTCTCCTTCATCACGCTGAGAATGTTATGGCCGTTGATAATTTATATCAGATACATACTGGCGATGAAGTCATTGTTACTGGAAACTATGGGATGGCGTCAGGCTTTGCCTTTGGGATTGATCGTAGCACAGCAGATGCTGCTGGTGAGTTGATTGGCGTGAATAAGTGGTCAGCAAATTTTATGGGAGATCTTTATTCTTTAATGGACCAATTCTTTACTGCCAACGGAAATAATTTTAATTATGAACCTGTTCTGGATAAATTTCTACGTTCCGGAGCGGTTAAATGTTCTTATGTACCTTGCGGGGGCCTAAAATGGGTTAATATTAATTATCCAGAAGATTATAGAAAGGCGCAAGAAGACATTCTCCGGCGATGAACAATCATTAAAGTTCTAATTCGCTCAGGGTAGGACATCTCAGGTCCGATATGCCTCTGGCTCGATTCCATGATCGTAAGAGAAGACGTCTTTCCTCTGGAATCTCTCCATCCATAAATTCTTGTCTAGCGTGAATAATCATCATGTTATTAAAGAATCCTGTTTGTCCTGGTTGCATCATTGTTTGTGCAATAAGGTCGCTTTGTGGTTCTTCTAAAATTGTATCTAAAGCATCAAGTGCCAGTATTTGTTTGTTGGTGAGATCTGGAATATGGCTATAAGAATGTCCCACGTCAATATATTTACGTAAGTAGGTAAAACCAAGATGTTTTTCTGCTTTATCCTTACCATATTGAAAGAAGATTGGTTTTTGAGTTGTTACTTCTCCAGCCTTACCATGCCCCCGAAGATCAACATGAAATGGTTTGAATAACTCTGCAACAATTTCAGACTCTACCTTTTCACATAGTCTTTGATGTACACTATACGCACTCATGGCTTGGAAGGCGCCCCCTTTTATTCCTTGTTGAACACACATTAATGCGAATGTTTCTGGCACGGGCATAGGAAATTCTGCTCCATCGGTGTGGAACCCACCTCCT
>Ga0209542_10012239_pt1 | contig 15064 bp, 15 predicted proteins | sample RifCSPhighO2_01_FD_184028 | JGI IMG/M metagenome (GOLD analysis project Ga0209542, IMG submission 184028) | Soil microbial communities from Rifle, Colorado - Rifle CSP2_plank highO2_0.1 (SPAdes) (version 2) | ecosystem: Environmental > Terrestrial > Deep subsurface > Rock core/Sediment ...
TTTGTCCTCGATTTCTAGAGCAAAAAACGAACTGATTGATCCAAAAGAGTATACAAAGCAATCTGGTGGAAATTATTTTTTTAATCGTGTAAGTAAGATTTATCCGAAGTATCAAAAGAGGTTAAAAGAGAACCATGCTTTAGACTTCGATGACATATTATTCGCGGTAGTAAAGCTTTTTCATGATAACCCAAATGTACTCGAAAAGTATCAAAAAAAGTTTTTGCAGGTTCTTGTAGACGAATATCAAGACACTAATCGAGTACAATACAGCCTAGTAAAAATGATTGCAAAGACGCACAAAAATATAACGGTTGTTGGCGATGTTTCTCAATCTATTTATTCTTGGAGAGGTGCTGACTATAGAAACATGCTTCAGTTTGAAAAAGATTATATTGGGGCAAAAGTTTATAAGCTTGAAAAAAATTACAGATCGACAAAAAACATACTTCTTGCTGCAAAGACTTTAATAGAGAACAATTCAACACATATCTCAATAGATCTTTATACCGATAACCCAACTGGGGAAAAGGTTTATTTATATGAAGCAGAACATGAAAAGTCTGAAGCAGGTTATGTTGCTGATACTATTGCAATGAATTTTGCTTCAAGCAGTACTTATAGTCCTGAATATTTATCAAGAACTTCATATAGTGATTGTGCTGTTTTATATAGGACGAATGCACAATCAAGAGCAATTGAGGAGGCGTTTATTACAGCAGGGATTCCATATAGAATCGTAGGCGGTGTTAAATTCTATGATAGAAGAGAAATTAGAGATGCTTTGGCCTATTTAAGGGTTTTTCAAAATCCGAAAGATACAGTTTCTTGGGATAGATGCATAAATACACCAGCAAGAGGAATAGGCAAAAAGGGTATGGAGAGAATACGGAAGTCGGGGTACAACATTGAACTAATAGAGGAGCTTACTGGACTAAACTGGAGGGTAGCCCCTGCGTCAGCAGGGGCTACCCTCCCAGGGGCTGCCCTCATAATGCTCGATGTCGTACTCAAAGATTTTGGCTATTTAGACTATCTAAACGATGGCACGGAAGAAAGTCTTTCTCGTATAGAAAATATCAAGGAACTTCGCACGGTTGCAGGTCAATTTTCAAGCCTTTCTGATTTTCTAGAAAATGTTGCATTGGTTGAAGCCTCAAATAGAGCTTCGGATACTATTTCAGATGCAGTTACTTTAATGACGCTTCATTCCGCAAAGGGTTTGGAATTTGACCATGTTTTCATAGTAGGTATGGAAGAAGGGATTTTTCCGCATTCCAGGGCTATGACAGATCCAAAAGAGTTAGAGGAAGAACGAAGGCTTTGTTATGTTGGCATAACTAGAGCCAAGAAAACATTGTATTTAACATACACAAGGAGACGCACTTTATATGGCCAATCAGGCACTTCTATTGTTTCAAGGTTTATTGCGGAACTTCCCGAATCTATACTTAAATTCAGTTTTAGTTGAGCTACTTTGGGTGCTATACTCGAATCATGGCAAAACGTGGTCGCAAGCCCAAACGACGCATAGTTTGGGAATCCCATAAATCGACATTAATATCAGCTGTTTCATTGGCATTTATTTTGTTGTCTGTTTTATCTGTCATTTCGATTTTTGCAGGAGTGGGTGATTCAGCTGGCTTTCTTATTTCAAGGTTGAGGCTTTTTATTGTTGATGGATTTGGCTTTGCATCGTTTATGATCCCAATTGTACTTTTGTATGTAGGTTTGCTTTTTATAGGAAGTATCAACTGGAAATTTTTAAATTATAGAATTTTTACTGGAATGGGGATTTTCTTTTTGGGTTTTTTAGGAATGTTTGGTGAAAATGGGGGAGGTTTTGTAGGCGGTTTTGTTACAAACAAAACCGCTCTTTTGTTGTCTTATCCTGGTGCAGTTTTCTTTTATTTTATACTTTGCGTATTTGCTGTAATTTTAATATCAAACACTGGCTTGAATGTTTTTGTTGAAAAGGTGAGGGTGGCATTCGCCTTTATATCCAATAAGATCTTTAAGATTGATAGTTCTTCAGATGTTCCGGAGGTTCTTGAGATTTCCCAAGGTTTGATAAGTGATACTTTTGAGTCTCCTGTTGTTGATTATTCAGCTCAAAAAAGTACAGAAGAGGATTTATCAGCTTTGCATGATAGCGATTTTCAATTGATATCTCCGCCTTCTGGCCCAGTTGATGATCTCGAAAGTTTATCCAATAACAAAAAAGTCGTTGCTTTGGTTTCTGATGTTTCAGATGAAGATCAACCCGAAGTAGAAAAAAAGACTTCAAGGTTGCCATTTTCAAATAAGTTGTGGGAATATCCCCCCCATACACTTTTGTCTGATACGCCAAATCGTCCACCAGACGCAGGTGATATAGAAGGTAGGTCAAGAATGATAGAAGAAACTTTAAGAGCTTTTGGTATTAATGCAACAACAGTTGATAAGCATGTTGGGCCTGCTGTTACAAGATACGCTTTAAATCTTCCAATTGGTATAAAGGCAAGTAAGGTTCAAGGTTTAAGTATAGATCTTGCATTAAGACTTAAGTCTCCAAGTGGTTCTGTTCGTATTGAAGCTCCGATTCCTGGGACTAATTTGGTAGGTATTGAAGTTCCTAATTTTACGCCTTCTTCTGTTTCTTTAAGAAGTGTTTTAGAAAGTGATGAGCTTAAAAAAGCAAAAGGTAAGTTGTCAATTGCAATCGGACACGATGTTTCTGGTAAATCAGTTATACAAGATATTACTCGTTGGCCACACGCTTTAATTGCCGGAGCTACGGGTACTGGTAAATCAGTTTTTCTTAATGAGATTATTGCAACGCTTCTTTTTAGATGTTCTCCATCTGAATGTCGGTTTATTATGATAGATCCAAAGCTTGTAGAGTTAAGCCAATATAATGGTATTCCACATTTATTAACTCCAGTGGTTACGGATATGGAGCAAAAAGCAGTTTCTGCTTTGGCTTGGACGGTTTCCGAAATGGAACGTAGATATAAATTGTTTGCAAATGCAGGAGTTAGAAATATTGCTGATTTTAATACAAAGTCAGGTTTTCAAGCTGAACCGTATATTGTTATTGTTATTGATGAAATTGCAGATATGATGATGGTTGCAGCGAGCGAAGTTGAGAAATATATTATTAGGCTTGCCCAAAAGTCTAGAGCTACGGGAATACATTTGATTTTGGCAACCCAAAGGCCTTCTGTAAATATTTTGACAGGAACTATTAAGGCTAATGTTCCAACCCGTTTTGCTTTTAAGGTTACTTCGAATGTTGATTCTAGGGTTATTATTGACCAGCCAGGTGCTGAAACACTAATTGGCCGTGGAGATATGCTTTTCGTACCCCCAGATGACAATAAGCCAAAAAGGCTTCAGGGTCCTCATGTTAGCGATAATGAAATTACGCGTTTGGTTGATTATTTAAGAAATACTGGTATTGAGCCAGATTATAAAGATGAAATCTTAAAGCATAAGATAGAGGTCAAGGCTTCTTCTGCAAGATCGTCTGGTGATGTTGATCCAAAAATACTTGAAGCTTTGGAGATTATTTTGTCAGAAGGAAAGGCATCTGCTTCATACTTACAAAGAAAGCTGGGTCTTGGTTATTCAAGGGCTGCAAGAATTATTGACGAGCTTCAAGATACTGGTATTATAGGGCAAGCAAATGGAAGTAAGCCAAGGGCAGTTTTAGTTTCAGGTCTTGATGAAGCAATTTCGCGTTTAAGTAATGAAGGCAAAGATAAAATCGAATCATGACACCTATCAATTTTAATTTAGAAACCGTTTTGGTAATTGTAATTTCACTTATCACATTAAATTTGCTTTTTATTGGCTTTTATATCGCAAGCGTTTTGCGTGAAGTCAAAAAAACAATCCGCAAAGCAGGGGATGTTATTGACGAAGTCGATCAAACCGTAAAAGACGGAATCGAAAAAGTAAGTGCCATGGAAAAACCACTTCAGGCATTGGCTATGACAACCGCAGCTTTTGGTGGAATAATAAAAACTGCAGGGGCAATAAGAACTGCAACGAGATCTATAATGGGCTCAAGCACTGAAAATGGTTCAGAAGTAAAACCAGAAACGCCTGTTGCCAAAAAAATCGCCAAAAAGCCGAAGTTCTTTAGGAAGGGGAAGTAGGGATGATACCTGAATCACTCCTTTGGCACAGATTTTTGTCCTGTTTTTGCTTGTGTGGCTAGATAAAGTCTATAATTTCTATATTCAGTGTCACTAAAAGCAGACATTTCGGACGCAAAGTTTTTTCCAGTTGTTTTTTCGTATAATGTTGCAAATCCAGTGACAAGAATATTGTTATTTCCAACTTTATATTCGCCGTATAATTGTCCGGTATGTGCGGTTGCGTGTATTGATCGCTGGATTTCTTTTGTTAATGATTTCTTTTTATTATCTGTGCCACTAGTCAAAAGGATTTCGTTCGCCATTTTATTTAAACGTTCGGCACCTTTCCAATATATGCTTTGATAGGTAATTACTTCTTGTTTCAAATTTCGCGGCCAGATTATTGATGTTATTTCAACAAAAACTTCCTCAAAGTCAAAACTTTCTCTTGCGTGTCGATAAGCATTTGTATTATGGTGTTGTCTTTCATGCGCTAAGGCTTCTCCAATGGCGTTTATGGTCTTAAATTTCTTTACCTCCTGGTTATATGATTCGTAAAAGAAAAGGGAATCGACTATTTTTTTAGGATTTACTATAACAAGAAGCCTGTTGTCGGAAAATGGTGTTCTAAACATTAGTCCTTCGGGAGTATCTGCTACAGTAAATATTCTTGTTGGAGTTGGTTCTATATGAAGTGGTTCACCAAAAAGTGACGCCTCCATTTCCCACCTTCTTTGCGTTAATGCTAGTGCTATGTTTTCGGTTTCGGCCAATGTTTCTAAAAAAATTTGTTCTCGTGATTCTTTTCCTCTTGCTTTGATTGCACCAGGATTAATATTTTCGATTTCGCAAAATGTTGATACACCAATGGCATAATCTTTTACAACGAGGTAAAGAGGTTTTATGAAGTGCATCGATTCATACCTTTGGTCTTCTTCTTCATTTCCGACTATTAAAAATGGGTAATAGTTGATAATGCCACTTCTTTCTACTTCGTCTCTTTTCGAGGCGAAATATAGAGTGAGAGTTCCATCGGAAGCGAGAAAATCCTCTGTTGTTAGCCAGGGATACTCGGGTCTAAGTGAGTCGATAACTGTCATAATGTCATCATGATTAACCTCTGCGGAAGGTTGAGCTGAATTAATTCGCGGAAGTATAAGTTCTGGTAGAAGCGTTCGAATTTCAGTATTTTGATTTTGATCCATTTGTTATTTTTTCTCTTTTAGCATCTTAATAAATTCAATTTCCGCTATTGTTTTTATTCTTAGCTTTTTAGCTTTTTCTAGTTTTGAACTTGCGTTTTCACCGGCGATTAGGTAGTTGGTGTTTTTGGTTAGGGCGGCGGCGTACTCGCCGCCGCTTTGTTCTACTATTTGAATTAGCTCTTCTCTAGAATATTTTTCCTTCTTTCCAGTTATGCAAAAGGTTAGGCCTTTTAATTTGTTTGAGGTTTGTTCTTTTTTGAAGCGGAGGCCCTTTTTTAAAAGGGCCTCCGCAACTTTCCATTTTCCTTTTATATCATTAATAAAACTTTCAGCTTTGTTTGGGCCGATTCCTTTTATATCTTGCAAATCCTCTTTGGTAACAGAAGGTAGCCTTTCAAAACCGTACTTTTTGATTATCCACTTGCTTGCAGTTTTCCCAATATCTTTTATACCCAAAGCTTCTAAAATCTCATACTCCGTAATGTTTCCATCTAGTGTCTTTTGAATCCCTGTCACAATATTTTTTGCACTTTTATTACCAAATCCTTCAAGTGGCGCAATTTGTTCTACTTCCAGCTCATAAAATTCGTAAGGCGAAGTAATTTCAAAAACATCCATAAATTTTTCTATTGTTTTAAGCCCTAGTTCGGAAACATTTAGGGCTTTGAAAAAGTGTTCTATCTCTTGGGATTTTCGTGCTTTGCATTTTGGATTATTACATTTAAGATATTTGCCACTTATCGATAAATCCAAACCACAACTAGGGCATTTGGTTGGAATCTTAAATGGCACGTCGCTTTTTTTTACAGACGTAATAAATGGTATTACTTCTCCAGACCTACATACTTCAACTTCGGACCCGATCCCGATTTGTGATTTTTTTACAAATTCAATATTGTGCAAGGTTACGTTTTTTACTGTAGCACCGCTTAAATCGATAGGCGTTATCACTGCAACATTTGTAATGCGACCTGTTCTTCCGACTTGGCTTTTGATTTCTAGAACCTTACTCAATTTTCTTTCTGCCGGAAGTTTATGGGCAATTTGCCATTTTTCGTGATGCTCGGTAGCTTTAAGTTTATTTTTAATTTCAAGGCTTTCTGCTTTTATAACAATTCCATCAAGAGGGTAGTCAATTTGAAGTGTTTCTTCAAGAATTCCTTCCCATTCATCTTTGTCTAAAAGGCTTTCCATATTAACTTTTTTAGAATTTGCTTCATCGTAAATAATAAAGTGAACGCCTTTATCCATTAAAGCTTTGATTCCGGCATCTGTGACCCTTTTTGATTTAATAATTCCAACAACTGCGTTTCGCGGGTTTTTGTATGCATCCTTAAGGTTTTTATTAAAATAGGTAAGTGGAATTATGATTTCTCCGTATACTGGTTTATTTCCTTGTGGTAATTTCCCAATTATATTTAAATCTTTTAATCTTTGTGTAATGTTTTCGCCGATAAGGCCGTTTCCACGAGTAGATAAAACGCCGTTTTGATATTTTGCTGCCATTCCGTCATATTTAGGTTCTACTATATATCTTTTATCGCCAGTTGTGATAAGCCATTTTTGTATGTCTTCATGTGAATATATTTTTTCGATTGAAAGCATTGGAGTTTCGTGTGTTACGCTTCCAATTTCTCCAACAAGTTCAAATAGGGCAGGGTTTTTTTGGTCAAGCTTTCGAAGCTTTTCGACTAATTTATCAAATTCTTCGTCGCTTATTTGCGGATTATTTTCAATAAAATATAGTTTATTATGAAATCTTATTTCTTTTTCGAGAGTTTGAATATCTTTTTCCATTACTTTGGAATTATACAGTTATTGTAATTGACATGATAATGTACAAGTGTACACTTATCGTATGGGAAAAATTTATACAGGGAAAAAAATAATCGGCAAAACATATGCAAGATATAACTGGGCTTCTATAGTAAAAGAGGCAGGAGAAGGGAAGGTCTTTTACTTAACCGACAGAGATAAATCTTCTGATGTTGTTATTACGTCTGTAAAAAATTTTGAGAGGACCACCGTTGATAAAAAATTGCTTTCGATTGAAAAATATCAAATTTATGGTGCCTTTGCTGAAAGACCAGAAATGCAAGATTCTGTAAATTGGGTAAGAGAAAAAAGATCGGTAAGAAGAAAGGGCTTGTATGAATAATGCTTTGCTCCTTGACACTAATATACTTATTGATGCTTTAAGAAAGCATTCAAGTGCAGTGAATTACGTAAATTCTTTAGAAGGTGAAATTTCTATATCTATTGTTACAGCTGTTGAACTTATACTTGGAACAAAAAACTTAAAGGAACAACGAGACGTGGAAGATTTTTTGGCTGATTTAAATGTGATACACATAGATGAAAAGATTAGTATGTTTGCATATCTTTTGATTATCGAAAATAGATTAAAGGAAGGAATAGAATTTGACGATGCCGTTATTGCAGCAACAGCAATTGTTTGTGGATACACTTTCGTATCTAGGGACATAAAACATTTTAAAAAAATCCCTGGATTAAAACTTAGTGTGCCTTATTAGATTTTACTGCTTTTAATTTGTTCCCATCTTTCACTAGAGTAACTTTTTTTGTAGTGTTGAATATATATTAGAATCCAAAGATAAAGTCTTAGTGGATAGATTCCAAGTAAGTAGAAATATTCTTTTATAGACGAGGCAAATTTTAAAGGTATTAAAGCATTTTCTATGTCTTGGATTATCCCTCTTTGGCGCACTTCAAAAAAGGGTAGCCCTTTTTTTTTAGGGGTAGCCCTTATTTGGATATTTCCGCCTAGAGACCTTTTTTTCTGGTTAATCCAATCGTTCAGATTTTTTGGAAATTTTACATAGGCTAGGGCATCTGGAGCGTAATTTATTTTGTAACCCATTTCAGCTATTTTTTTCGAAATGTATGCATCTTCTGCACGAATTTCGATAGGTATTGGAAAGAGCTCTGCTACGGCATTTGTCATTTTTATAGCGTATAAATAGCCACTCATTGGGGACGATGCGCACTTCGCGGGCCAGGCCCTCCTAGTATGCGCACCATAGCAAAATAGGTGAGAACTAAACCCCCAAAAGGTATTTCTATCATCCAAAGAAACTGGATGTCCCGATACTCCAACCACTTTCTCATCGCTAAATCCTTCAAGTAAAATGGAAATCGCATTATCGGCGATATACATATCTCCATCAGTAAATACGATAATTTCACCATCAGCGACTTTTCCTGCGTCATTTATCGCGTTTGGCTTTCCAATTCCTGCATCTTTTATTACTTTTGAAGTTTTCAATTGTGGATGTTTCGCAAACTCTTTTTTTGCGACTTCTATTGTTTTTTCGTCAGGTGCAACAACTAAAAGCTCAAGGTCTTTAATATCATTTTTTGCAATTTGAGAGATAGCCTTTGCAATAGAATGATATTCATTGTACGAAGTTAAGATCACAGAAACTTTCATGCCTACATTTTAGAGGAAATCTCTTTGTGTTACTATAGTTATAGATGGAAAACCACGATGAATTCAGTGATATAAATAGAAGTAGCATGTTGGCTTCAATAAGGTCGTCTGTAATTTTGATAGCTGGGATAGGCCTTTTTATACTTTTGATCTTTGCCTTTATAAATATGGTTACGACTTGGTCACAAAATTTTGGACAGAACACTTCGCAAAACGATAATGTTACTTCGGCGAAATAATTCGCAAAGTTTTTTAAAGTCTCCTTGTATACTAATATCAATATCAACCAAAAGAATATTTAGTGTATAGTTATTTCAGGGTAGCCCTTGTTTTAGAAGGGTAGCCCCTATTATTATGACAACACAACCATTAAAAGGATTTAGAGATTTTTTGCCGAGGGAAGCCTTAAAAAGGCAGTGGCTAAAGTCAAAGATTGTCGAGGTTTTTGAGGCGTGGGGATACGATCCTATCGAAACTCCAACTTTAGAACCTTTAAGTATTTTTGAGGGACAAATTGGCGATGATGAAAAGCTTTTTTATAAATTTAAAGACGCAGGAAATAGGGATGTTGCATTAAGATATGACCAGTCTGTTCCAACGGCCCGTTATGTTGCTTTCAATAAAGACAAATTAGGACTTCCTTTTCGAAGGTATCAAATCCAACCTGTTTTTAGAGCAGAAAAACCTCAAAAGGGTAGGTATAGGGAATTTGTACAGTGCGACGCCGATATATTCGGCGTCGCTTCAGTCTTAGCAGATGCCGAGGTAATTGCTGTTGGCTTGGATATTTATAGAAAACTTGGTTTTAAAAATGCAAAAGTTTTAATAAATGATCGAGCTTTGTTAAAAGATTTTCCGTATGAGGCGATTTCTGCAATTGATAAGCTTAAAAAAATTGGTGAAGATGGCGTTATTTCAGAAATGGTCCGCCGTGGTATTTCACAAAATGAGGCTAAGTCATACCTAGGCAAAATCCAAAATTTAAAGCCGAATGATAATATAAATTTCATATTAGATTTTTTATCAAAACAAGGATTTGAAAGTTCCTGGTATGAGTTTGACCCTACTATTGCAAGATCATTTTCATATTCTAGTGGCCCAATTTGGGAAATAGTTATTACGGATTTAGAAAGCGGATCTGTTTTGGGCGGTGAGCGTTTTGATGGACTTATAGAATCGATCTCCGGTACAAGAATCGAAGCTACTGGCTTTGGGCTTGGGTTTGATAGAACATTCGAAGCTGCCGAAGCTCTTGGCCTTATCCCTGATCTTAAAACTAAGGCACAAGTTTTGGTAACAATATTTAATGAAGATCTAGTAAGTAATTCAACAGATATTTCTAATACGTTACGAGGCTTTGGTTTGAATGTAGAAACATACCCAAATCCAAAAGATAAGTTTGCTAAGCAGATTAAATATGCTCTTTCAAAAGGCATGAAATGGGCGGTTGTTTGTGGTCCAGATGAAGTCGCAAAAGGCGTAATTACAATTAAAAACTTGATTCTTAATGAGCAAACTGAATGCGATATTAATGCTGCTAGTGACTTATTTTTTAAGTGATATAATCAAAATATGAATACAAAAATTTCTCGGGAATCTCGGATTAATGCAGTTGTCAGTTATGTTTTTATTTTTTCAGTTATCCTTTATATAACCAAAAAGGACGATAAGTTTGTTCAGTTTCACGCTAGACAGGGAATTGTTGTCTTTGTCCTTATGATTATTGGACTTTTCCCAGTATTAGGTGTACCTTTATTTATTTTATCCATAGTTTTAGCTGTTATTGGAGCTTCAAAGGCTTATGTTGGAGAAGAATTCAAAATCCCATTTATATATAAGTATGCCAATAAGATTGATTTTTAAAGATGGAGTCAATCGCTCGTATTTTAGCTAATTTACAATCAAAAGATTCAGGTAAGTATCTTTCACATGAATGGCAACTTTATGGATATAAATTGGCGACATGGTTAGGTGATATGGGTCGTGTTTCTATGTACATGAAGTTATCTAAAAATGAAGACAGAGATCTTTTACAAAAAGCTTGGGATTTTGTTAAGGAATCTAAAGCAAGGTCTAGATCTAGGCTTTTTTTATGGAAATTAACACAGCTTAAGAAAGTGTAGTATTATTTGATTAGGTTATGAATGTATTTTTTCAAAGATATAAAATCCCAATTTTGATTTCATTAGTGTCGGGTTTGGCATTTCTAGCATTAACAGGGGAATCAAACTGGATTAATGGGGTCTTAGCATTTCTTGGAGCTTTATTCGGGATGATTTTGATTGATTCAGAATCAGTAATTTATGCCTATATTTTGGATGCTTCATCAGAAAGGGCGAAGAAGATCAAGTCGTTTGTAAAAAGCTTTGATATAAAAGGTTTTGCGCAATATCTTGATGAATACGATTACTCGTTTGGTGAATCGTCAATAAAAAGCGTTTTCTTTCAACTTATATTGTTTGTTTTTTCTGTCTATGTAATTACAACAGGGGAGATGGTTTTTGTTCAAACCTTAACTTTGTCTATGTTTGCTAATTTACTATATGCACAGCACATAGAATTTCAAAAAACAGCTACGTTGCAAAGGTGGTTTTGGCTATATGACGGGAAACTCCCTAGGAAATTTTTCTCGATATATCTAATTTTAATATTATTGTTAGTTATGTTTCAATACACTTTTTTGTAATAGGCAATGAGTGTATCAAGTGTTAAAATCGAATTAATATGGAAAATAACATAGAGATTACAGGGATAACTGGAGCTTCGGCTCCAAAGCCTAGCGCCCCAGTTTTACCAAAGGAGGTCCCTAGTTTTTCTAGTGATGGATTTTCATACACATTAAATGTTGTTGCAGCTTTTATTGCTGGTCTTGCCGTTGTCGGTGTTGTTTATGCTTTTGCAGTCCAGGGTAGTTTTGGTCGATAACATGAATTCAAAATCACCAAGTGTACATTGTATCGGACATGTAACTCTTGATACTTTTTTGGAACTTTATGAAGCTGATGTCGTTTGTGATATTAATAGCAAAGAATGCAAGGTTAGTTTTGGATTTGGTGCCAAGGTTCCTGTTAAAAATGTTAGGTATGGTATTGGTGGAGGAGCTTCAAATGTTTCTGTTGGGCTCAAAAAACTTGGAATTCAATCTTATTTACACACGACAGTCGGGGATGATCCAAAGGGTGTAGATATTAAAAACGAATTAGGTCAACTTGGTGTAGATCTTTCATATTTGAAGGTTGATGGTTTTCCTACAGATCAGTCTGCGATACTTTCTTACTTTAAAGAAAGAACAATTTTTACTTATTCTCAAAAGCGAAAAATAGTATTTGATGTTAGTTTTGCTGAATATATATTCTTGTCTTCAATCGGCGGTGAGATTGCGGATATCTACCCTCAAGTTATTAAGTTGAAAAAGAAAAATCCTTCGCCAGTATTGTTTTTTAATCCAGGTTCAAAGGAATTAAAAAACTCAAGAGGTGAGATTTTAAAGGTTTTAGAATGTTCGGATTATTTAATTTGTAATGTAGAGGAAGCTTTGATGATTATTGACCCTTCTTTAACTCGTTCGCAAATTGAAATACCTGATATGCTTGATATTTTGATACAAAAGGGTGCTGATAACGTGGTTTTAACTGATGGGATTAATGGTTCACACGCCTTGATAGATGGTCAGTTTTACACAGTACCTATTCATCAAGTTGAGGTTGTAGAGAAAACTGGGGCGGGGGATGCATTTGCTTCTGGCTTTATAAGTGGTGTAGTACATGGGGCTTTAGCATTAGATTCTTTAAAGCGTGGCGCTGTTAATGGGGCAAGTGTTATCACGAAGCCAGGTTCCCAAAATGGTTTGCTCGACCTTTCCGAAATGGAGCTAAAGGTTAGAATTTGGTATTGATTTCCCAAGCATCGATAACGTAAATAGAGGAACTAGTCCAAGACTTATCAGTAGGATTCTGATTAGTGTTTCGTCTTTTATATTTATTCCTAGAATTATAAGTAAGATTAGTAGTAAAAGCCTGGCAATTGAAGTTACTAAATCTATTAAAAATTGATACTCCGAAAATAAAGTGATCTCGTTTTTGTCCTGCGCCATCAGTTTATCGATGGATCCGTAGTAGCCAGCATCTTTGATTACAAACATTAAGGTTCTAGTAATTAAAAATATGGCAAGAATGTAAAAATTATACCTTGCGATAAAAAACAAGCTTACTGATGCATATAATAGAGCGCCGATTGCATATAAGGACTTTGAGTTAGTATCGTTTATTATTTGCTCTATCACTAAGCTTGCAAATATGGAAATTAGAACTAATGCTGTGTTCAATACCCCCCAATTTATTATGGATCCGACAAAAACGAGTGTGATTATCGGCAGTATGGTTAGAGTGACACCTTCTGACAATCCTTCCATGAAGACGCCCTTCATTAAGGTTGCTTTATTAGGGTTTGTGCCAGGTATTGTTAATATTTCTTTAAGTTTGAAGTCACTTGAAGCGTTTTGGACTTGTACTAGTGATGTTAGTAATGATTCAGCAACTAATAATAATACTGACACTTTGAATATGACCATATAGCCAGCTGTTCCTGTTCCTATTAGCAGGGCACAGGCTAATGGAATAAATAAGCGTAATAGCTCATTTTGTATTGACCTTTTTGTATAATATTTTGCTTCATTTGCATGTGATCTTGTTTGGTCTGCAATATCTCGAATCGCTATATTTTTAAAGCCTTCGCCAAGTCCGCCAATTATTCCAATTAATACAAGTAGGAAGGCATCAAGTGATGTCGCTAATGTAATAATAAGAATAATTTGAACGATTTGCATCCAAATACCAGATAGCATAGAAACCTTAGGAGCAATTGCGTTTGATAGAGCACCTCCAATTAATGATGCTAATGGGATTGCAGCAAAGTAGGCGACGCTGAAAATCAAGATAGGGTATAGATTTTCTGCAGTTTCCCACAAAAATAGGGCTAGGAACGTTTTTAAAATTGTATCTGATGCGCTTGATATCAAGTCAATGTATTTCCAAAGCATTAACAATTAGTATATTGTAAAAAATCTTAGTTGACTATTGCTGGTAGCTACGTATTACGACATTCATGTTTTGGTTTTGGATTTGTCGTCTTATGTAGATCTCACGAAGGATTTCTCTTCTAATTATTATTTTCGTTAGGTTTATATTGTGGAAATTTAATAGGGAAGCAGGTTTTTAAAAAAAGCACTCCCCCCGGGGCCTCCCCCGTAGTTCATTAAAAGTTAATGAACTTATGACTCCCCTAGCATTTTTCGATATATGACATTTGGAATAGGCTATATAGATGTTATGATTTAGAAATGAAAATGATTGAAAAACTCGCCTTTTGGCTATGTATTTTGGGGGCGTTGATTTCTGCGTACCTTCTACAAAGTAAAATTCTGGGTTCAGAATTATTATGTGGTGTTTCATCATGTGGAGTAGTAAATAATAGCCAATACTCGCAGATGTTTGGTATTCCTATTTCCGCCTTGGGCTTTCTTTTCTATATGGGAATGGCTGTTTTAATAACACTTGGATACAAACGTCTTTTTTTCTTAGGCTCAATTGTAGGCTTACTGTTTTCGGCTTACTTAACTTATATCGAGGCTTTTGTTATATACGCATGGTGCCAATGGTGCATTATGTCGGCTTGGATATCCTTTAGTTTGTTTTTTTGTGGAATGAGGGCGGCCCTTTTTAAAAGGGCCGCCTCGATATAATATGCTTCTCGTCTATATAATCGCTTCTACTATGCTAATCAGCATTTTTTCACTTATCGGAGTCTTTTCACTTTCTATAAAAGAATCCGTTTTGCATAAAACACTGATTTCGTTTGTAGCTTTTTCAACAGGGGCATTATTAGGTGGATCATTTTTACATCTACTTCCCGAAGCTTTAAATGTTCTTGATGCTTCATTGGTTATGAGGATAACGTTGATTTCGTTTGTATCATTCTTTCTTATTGAGAAAATTATCCATTGGCGTCACTGTCACGATGATGAATGTAATGTCCATTCGTTCGGATATGTTAATTTGTTTGGGGATGCAGTACATAATTTTATAGACGGAATGATTATCGCCTCTTCATTTCTTGTAAGTATTCCTCTTGGTGTTTCGACTAGTATCGCATTGGCTTTGCATGAAATTCCACAAGAAATTGGAGATTTTGGAGTTTTATTGCATGCAGGATTTTCAAGAAAAAGGGCTTTATTTTTAAATTTGCTCGTTGCGATTACGTCCGTCTTGGGAGGAATTATTGGATAT
>Ga0209542_10012240_pt1 | contig 15064 bp, 19 predicted proteins | sample RifCSPhighO2_01_FD_184028 | JGI IMG/M metagenome (GOLD analysis project Ga0209542, IMG submission 184028) | Soil microbial communities from Rifle, Colorado - Rifle CSP2_plank highO2_0.1 (SPAdes) (version 2) | ecosystem: Environmental > Terrestrial > Deep subsurface > Rock core/Sediment ...
AATCTCCTCCTCCCTGGCGGTGGTCGGTCATCTTAAAATCCAACAGGATTTCTAAGACACCAGAGGTTTCGCCTCTAAGTGCGCTGCGCGTGCCCTCCGCTCGGCATGCGCCTCGCTCCACGCCACGGAGGAGATTATTGCACGCTTCTGACGAACGACTTATTATAACGTACGATAATAGAAAACAACAATGCCTAAAAGAACCCAGGCAGATCAGGAGACGAACCAGGCGCTGGATGCTCAACATATTTATGGTGACGCATCCGATCATAACGTCGAGGAGCAGTAACCAATGACTGTGATGGTGCAGCCGCTACGTGTTCAAATCCAGGAGTAACAATACGAACAACTGTTGGCTTTTTTACAAAGTTCATTGACGAAACATCACCTAGAGGAACAGTCTGCTCCGTCCATCGAACAGCTACATGGTAACGTGCAAATGACGCATCACGTACCAGGGAACCATCATCAAATGAAGCACCAAAATTTTCAGAAGGCAAATAGAATGTTGGTGATTCAACGACCTCGAGAGAAGCTTCATGCTGTGAGGATTCACCCGGCCGCGGAAAATAAGCGCGGCGTTGTTCTATTTCAGGAAACTTGTTAAGAACGTAAGAAGTTGACGGACGAGCAGATCGTTCATATGTAACATCCCATGCCTGTCCTCGAAGGAATGATGCCATGTATGCTGCCCAGCTCTGCATATCTGAATGATTACTTCCTCGATCTCGCCGCATTAACGAATAACGGCTTAACAAATCATCCACACGCTCTTGTAAATTCATATCAATCACTCTAAATCTTCAGGTCTCAATGCCGGACGAACACCCGCATACTTCGATACCGAAGGATCTTTATACGTCGGCCGAATAACAGTAGCTTTAAGCTCTGGCGTAACTCCTGCTGAAGCAGGAGCAGCAGTATCATCCAATGACGGCACAGCCATCATGACAGTAGGCGTCGGAGCATAGATGCTCGACATCGGAACATAGTCGCTCGGCGTCGGAGCAGCCGGAATGTGCACAGTAGCTTGATGAACACCACTATGCGGTTGAACCGAACGTGCAGGAGGAGTCTGTCCGGTATGAACAGGCACATGCAGTTCACGTGTTCGATCTTCCAAACCTTTCTCAGACGAGACCATAGAGGATAAATATATAATTTATATAAATTATAGTGTTTAGAATGTATTAATAAACTTTTCGCAAACAAAGAACCGATGTAGCTTATCTGTAACCTACAGTGTTTGTCACTAATTCTATCGACCATAATCAGACCATCTGTGTGCAGCACGACGAACGCAAGCGTGTTGCGTGTCCCAATTCGCTGATCAAAGACGTCACGTAGAACAGATAGCCCTAACTACCCACAAAAGCTAAACAAATACAGCAACGAAAAAGGTTTATATAACGTCGTTCGTTTGTTCTCCTCATGAGTAAAAAAGAGGAAATACCAGTAGCAACAGTACGTTATCGTGGACTATTCGACTTTAGCGGACTATACAACAGCATGGCTGACTGGTTCAAGCATTATCGCTACGTTTTACACGAAGAAATGTACAAGCACAAAGTCCCCAGCCCGAGCGGCGCAGAACAGGAGCTCAGCTGGTGGGCCGAAGAAGAAGTCAATGAATTCATCAAATTTCGTATGGAAGTTGAATTCCACCTGTGGGACATGACCGAGATAGAAGTGGTCAAGGATGGAAAGAAAAAACAATTAACAAACGCACGAATAGAAATAAAATTAAAGGCCGTGCTGATTCATGACTGGCAAGACAGATTCGAGCAATCAAAATTCACACGAATGCTTCGCTCACTCTACTGGAGCGTAATTTATCGTCGTGAAGCAACAGGTTTTTGGACAGACATGATTTACTACCGCACGCTTGGCCTCCAAGCCCACATCAAGCAATATCTCGATTTACAAACAAAATGGCACGCATACGAAGGATATTTAGGAGAGAATAGATGAGTGTCTCGTGTGTTCAAATGAGTAATTGTGTCCTCCGTGGCGCGCTGGAGCTCGCGCAAGCGAGCGGAAGAGGGCAGATGCGAAGCAGCTGACCGTCGCTGCCAAGGAGGAGGACACAATTACGACATCAATAAAGGAACAAAGATCAGAAATAAATAAAAATCAAAAAAAGGTAAACAATGGCAGAAATCAGATTACTCGTAGACCAATTGAAATTTTCGTACGACGGCATATTCGACCTGCCCGGACTCTATCAACTCATCAGCAACTTCTTCTACGAACGTGGCTGGGATTATGGTGAACCCATGAACACCGAGCAAATATTCCCCAGTGGGCGATCAGTCCGCATCGTGATGAAACCTTCAAAGAATATTACAGATTACTACCAAAACATCGTCCGTATTAGAATTCACGGCCAAAACATCAAACCGATTGAAATCGATCAAGGCGCATCCAAAGTGCCTCTCAACGACGGTAAAATCATGATAATATTCGATGGCTACGTAAAAACAGACAGGTACAACAAATGGGAAAGACGTCCACTTACATGGTTCCTCCGCACATTAATGGACAAGTACGTCTTCAAGGATCACATGAGCAAGGCAGACCAATGGCTCTATTCAGATATTGAAGATTTATATCTCCGCATCAAAACATTCATGAACGTCTATCGCAGCGCACGAGACCGACAAGTAGTAACGTACCAAATATTAGGATAAGTAATGCGTAAAAACACATGAGCCAAAAATTACTCGTCGTTAATGCATTGAAAGTGAAGTACAAGGGCATATTCAAAGTAGATGATCTGCTCAGCGTCATTCGCGATTGCATGATAAAAAAAGGCTATACAAATTTCGAAAAAAAATTTGAAGAGGCAGTCAACGAACAATCAAAAGACAATTTTATCGAGTTTCGTCCGCTTAAAATAAAAACTGCATGGACATCATTGACGATATACATCCGCGTCCAGCTCACAAACATCCGAGAAGTACACATGGAAGTAGATGACATCATGAATACATTCCAAGAGGGCGACATTCTTATAACGCTTGACGGCTGGGTAACATTGGGAATAAAAAAACGTTGGGGAAATAATCCCGTATTCTATTTTGTAAAAGCAGTATTCAACAAGTGGGTGTACCAGTTCCCAATTGAGCGCAACCTTGCCGGCGAAGTAGGAAGCGACGCGTTCTATATGTTCAATCAGATAAAAGCCCATCTTAACCTCTACCAATACAAAGCACGCAACGCAGAAGTACCGCATGAGTGAGTATGTAATAATTAGTTTTAGATGACTTCTAGATCATTGTCCTTCTTCACATGTTGAATGTCTACTGCGGCAACAACAATGATGGGTGACGGTCACGCTGCGCGTGCCCTATTCGCTTCGCTCATCACCATCAATGTTGCCGCACGAGAATAACGAGACCACGCCACGGTGGATAATAATAATAAACGTCACTAACGCCTTATTCGACGCACAATTTAAAAAGAGGCAGTTTGTAAGAATAGGAATGAACAACGAGTTAAAGAAGCAATTCCAGCACATCCCCCCTGTTGAACGAGCACATCAGCTTATCGAGATAGCGTTCCGAACTGCACAAAACAAAGGGAAAAACACACGCATAGACGCCCGAACTAATTTTGATTATACGCAGCAAATCGACACGATAAAAATTGAAACTGCGGTAAATATCGTCATTGAACGTCTTAAAAAAATTGAACAATCATTCCCAAATCACGAGTATTTACCCACATTCTACAAAGAATTGATGAGCATTACATTAGATCTCGACAAATACGCAAACGCTCGAAACAAAATACAGCACACGCGCGAGCGCTGTGAAAAGTTACAAGTTATTGCCGCAAAACGATTTGAAACAACGCGCGATGCAAAAACGCTTGAAAATCGTAAGCGTGTCCTGTTCGGCAGATTATCATCACTCATCAAACGCGCAGAAAACACGTTGATATTCCTTGATGACGCCCGCAAAATCATGCGTGGTTATCCATCAATTAAAAATCTGCCAACTGCAGCAATTGCAGGATTTCCAAATGTCGGCAAAACAACACTCCTCTGTAATCTGAGTACAGCACAAGCAGAAATCGCCGAGTACGCATTCACAACCAAGAGCATCAACAGCGGATTTATCGCAATTGGCAGCCAAGAAATACAGTTGCTTGACACGCCCGGCACGTTAGCGCGCCCCGACAAAATGAATCCCGTCGAAAAGCAAGCGTATTGCGCTATCCGCCATTGATGCTCTTGCATCATTTACGTGATTGACCCAATGGAATCATATCCATTGGTTAAACAAGAGATCCTGCTTGAACTCGTCAAAAAAGAGAACAAGAAAATCATTCTCTACATGAGCAAGTCAGACATCGCTTCAAAAGAACAGATGGATATCGTCAAGCACATGCATCCGGATGTTGTAACTGATCTTGAAGTTTTGAAAGAGAAATTGGCGAAAGAATTGCGGAGTGTAAAAATTATAGTAGAGGAAAAAGAGTAGAGTTACTTCTTTGCCGACCATACTTCCTCAAAAAAAGTTCTATATCGTTCTGCATTCGTCCACGAGCGAATATCAAACGCCGTCACATCTTCATCGGAAATAATTGTAATCACATGATCCTTGAAAATAAATAAGCCAACCGGAAATATCGTTTTGACAAATTTGACTTGATCACTTTTCAAAAACCAGCCCGAGTTACGACCCTCCTCCGCTTCTCTACGATTCACTTCTGTCGGACTCAAAATTAATCGCAGGTTGATGCTTTTCTCATGCCGCAGATCGTGATAGAACCGCAGAAAACTCACAAAGCGATCTTGTGTAATCAAGTCATTAATTCCAAACACGCAGATCTCTGATTTTTCTGTGTTCTGCCCAAACAATTCCTGAAACAACGAGCGCAGCCCTTTCATGCCTTCAAATACGCGGCTGTACTGCGCTTTTTCAAACGCCTGCGATTTCGCTTTCAGCGACGGAATAATATCCTTGATTTTGACACGCTCGTCGTTCAGCACACGCACTTTCTTGTCAACCAGTTCTAAGAGACTGTCCGGATTCGTCGCCGAGAAATGCTTTCGCCCGCGCATGATTGTATGGCTAGCTAATCCTTTTGCAATAAGCTTCTCAAGAATAGGATAGACCTTCGCGTGCGTCACTCCTGACTTTTTTGAGAGCGGTCCAACGGTCGTGGAACCAAGCTCAAACAGCGCAAAATACACCTTGATTTCGCCGTCAGTCAAGCCCAATTCTTTGAGGATGTCGAAATTCTCCATATTATTACGCCCTAAGGAGGTACTAATATTTAAGTATTGCTTGCGAGAATAACTACTCAAGAGTAACTAAAAGAGCAATACGCCGTGCAAAGACATGGTGGTTGCGGGGAGATCGAAGATGGAAGACTATGAAAGGTATAAAGAAATGACCAGTGAATTCAATAAAGCAAATCGTTGGGCTCAAAATCTAAACCCATCAATAGACAAATTGATGAGACAATATCAGTTTGAAGCTTGGAAATTAGGTGATGATTTAGATAAGCTAAGCTTGTCGTTTATTGGGGGATTGCGGGAGTTAGTAGCAGATCACGCCTATTCTCGCATCTGTCCTCGCGAACCGGTGCCAGAATTAAAGATTTTCCTACAAAATGAAAGAGATTATGTGGGAATAATCAGGGAAGAAATACGAAAAAAGTTGAACGAACGGGTGGAAAAAATACAGTTCTTGTTCCAGTACAAAGAGCAAATAGAAAAGAGAGAAATGGAAGGTGACAAAAGTATTATGTGCGATTGTTAAAAGTGGATACACCTATAGCCAGACACAGAGATGTATTACACAATCCATTTAAACATTAGACCCGACTGCGATAGCTCACTAATGCATATGGTCCAGAACAAGGACGCATTTTTAACAAAGTAAGTGGCGAATTTGAATCCCGACTGGAAAATAACGAAACGATAAATCTGTCCCGAATAGTCTCTTTTTCTTTATTCATTCAACCGCAACCATTATATACCACCAACCATAACATTATGGTTTACAATGGACAATGAAAAGTTAAACATCCTCAAGCTTTTAATCGAGCACCAAGAGCCCATCAGCATCCGCCAGATCGCGTTAAAGCGAAACATAAACTACAAATCAGCGTACAACGCAATAAAGAATCTCAGCAAGGAAGGCATCATCACCATCAATCCATTAGGCAACACTTCTTTATGCACATTCAACCACAACTTCAACGAGTCCGTTTTTATCGTAGAACACGTGAGATTACAAGAACTCCTAAGGAATAAGAATTTCAAAGTAATTCATAACGACCTGAAATCAATCAATAGCCAGTTTATTATACTCTTATTCGGTTCGTATGCAAAAAACACCCAAACAAAACATTCAGACATCGATTTCTTAGTAATAGCAAACGAACAAAAAGAAATCCAAAACAGGCTCAATCGTATCCCACTCAACATACACGTAACAGCAATCACATATGCCGATTTTCAGGTAATGCTCAAATCCAAAGAATTTACAGTTGTATCAGAAGCAATCAAGAAAAACATCATTTTATTTGGAATAGAAGACTATTACAGGATGATCAACAATGCTCGATGAAAATCGAATTAAAGAAGCAGAACGAAACGTTAAATCGTATATAGAAGATGGACTACTAAAAGAGGAGCAATTAAACAAAAAGATTTACGGGATTATCGTAAGGAACGCTCAAGAAAGCTTAGATGTTGCAGATTTTCTTCGCCAAAACAATAAATCAGACTTATGGATTATTGTATCTTCCTACTACGCAATGTACTATATCGCTAATGCAGTCCTCTATAAGCAAGGCTACAAAGTCGGAGAAAAGATATCGCACAAAGTGACAGCAGACGCATTGATCGTATTCGTACGACACAAATTAAAGAAATCATTGCTTGAAAACTACGAAGAAGCACAACAGCAGGCTCTCGCAGGAATCAAAGCAGACGAATTGATAGAAAAGTTTAACTTCGAACGCGAAAAGCGAAGTTTCGTCCAATACGAAATGAAAGAAGCTGAAATCCACTCTAAAGCAACAACCTCACTTCAACGCGCAAAAGAGTTTACATTTGAAATGAAAAAGTTACTCACATAACAACCAAAAATAATATATAAAAACTACTTCTCAGATTTCTTTGGATAGTTCTTAACTACTTTAACAGAGTTTACAACTCTATCAGAGCCCTTCACTTCAACAATCGTGCACGCACAAGGTAATTTCATTCGCGCGCGATTCAATGCCAGCTTCGCAGCTGCAACATCTTTTCGGTTGACACGAACTTCAAAAATAGGATCGCCAATTTTGCATTGTGCTGCCATACCAATTGGTTTACCAAAAGATAACTTCATACCCTGCGACATACGATCTGCGCCAGCGCCTGAAGCTAATGGATTTTCACGGAGAATATGGAATGGATACTTTTTCAAACGCATGAAATAAGCCGTTTTTCCTAATTTTTCAAGAACACGGTTGCATGTCTGACGAGCAGCTTCGAGCGAGTTGTGTCGAATCTGCATCCATCGTCCTGCTAAAAGGTGTAATGTAACATCAAATTTACCAAGCTGATGTCCATGATCAAATCGAGCAATAACTAACTGAGGTCGGGCGCGAACATAACTTAAAGCTTTGTACTTGCTAAAACGAGTGTAAGGTCGTTCAATAGTCTGATAAGCTGAAAACTTTCGTAAGCGTGCCATAAAGCTGAGGACTAACCACTGGTTTATAAATCTTGCTTCCAACGTGAAAAACAATAAAATAGCCGAACATTTTGCACAATATCGTTAAAAGAAGCCGTTTATCGAGGCTCGAAGTGCATTTTTTCTTTAAATACAATATAACAGGATATAGAATGTAATGAGAACACAGAAAAGAGCATAGATCTCATTCCAGTCATATGCGCCGAGTCATACTGTGTACATTGCTATGTGTACTAGTGATAGCAGTCGTCAGCGCTGAAGATACGCAGGAACCGTGCGAGTCATGTGAAAGCGAGGAAAGCACACCGAGCGAACAAACCCCACAGAACGAACCCAGCACATCACCAATCCTCATCCTAGATTACCCCAAAAAATATCAGGTATTTCAACGAGACGTGGAATCCAAGAAAGGAAGCATACTAATTAACGGTTCTATTGATCAAATGTCTAATCTTTCTGTCCAAATAGACACCAATCCATTCGAGCTGCTCGAGAATGATGTCATCGGCCACTTTGAATATAACATAGAAGTGCCTCAAGGAACCCATAGCATGACGCTGCGAAGCATATCGAATGATCACGTCACAGAAATCAACGTGTATCCAGTAAGTGTAGGCGACATCTACCTGCTCTTAGGTCAATCAAATATGGTGGGACATGCATCAACAAAAACAAACGTTGATACAACGCTCAAACAGTACGGATCAATGTTTCAGCAGCACGACAGATGCGCATTTTACAACGAATCAATTGTCGTCAATGGAACCTGGAAGATAAATAATGATCCGACGGGCGGAGGTTTACACTGCAATGATTTAGGCAGTCCTTGGCCAATCGTCATGAACCAACTCATCAAAAAGCATGATGTACCCATCGCATGGATACCAGGAGCATATGGTGGCTCATCAATAAGAGTGTGGGATAATAAAGGAGATCCGCAATATAAAAGGGCACGTGAACTAACAGATCAAGCCACGCTTGGCAAAAATGAAATCCGTGGTGTTCTTTGGCATCAGGGAGAGACCGATGCTAATTGGAGCAAAGATCGCTATCTGACATCACTGCAGCAATTACACGAAAATCTCAAGGATGACATAGAATTTGACAAGTTCATGATATCTGTGGTTGCCCGTGGCATCGATAGAGGGAACGGGTTAAGTGACGGTGTTCAACAAGCACAGTACGCATATATCGAAGAACATGATGATGTTGTTTTTGCAGGTGAAACGTATGACATTGAACAATCAATCGACAATTTACATTACATAACAGACACCGAAGTCAAAACATTTGCAGAACGCTGGACGCATGCTATCTCAAAAGAATTTTACGATGAAAATATTTCTATCCCAAAAATAGAACATGCCTACATCTACAATGCAACAACAATGATACTTGTATCGAATACAAATCTCGAAATGTCAGAAACTGTACAAGTTTCTGATCATGCTCAAGAACCATCGGTAGTTCTTGACATATCTGACTATAGAGGAAATAAAAATCAGAAAATTCAGGGTTTGGAAATATCAAGAACAATAGTTCTTGATCAGGCTCAGAATTCCAGTGGTAATTCTGACATGTTCAATAAGAGTAATCAGATAGAAATAGACAAGACACAAGTGCAAGACAATTGGATATATATCACTCACAGATCATCTATAGACACCTCATGGAAAATAAATTATGCAATAGCAAACACATCTTATAACAAAGCAATCATGAGAGAGAGCAAGACACATCTGCCCGTGTTAAGAATATACGATATGCCGATCAAAATAGAGCAGCTGCCACCACAAATCACAGTAATACAACCGGGTGAACATTATAGCTCATTAAATAATGTCGTAAATTTTACATACGCAGCATCAGACGGTATGAGCGGAATAAAGAAATGCGCGCTGATTATTAATGAAGCAACGTATACGAATGCAACCGAATTAAATGAAACACAAAACGTGAATATTTCTTTAGACAGCGGCCAATACAACTGGCATGTTTCATGTGAGGATACGAACGGAAATAAAGCATCTTCTAAAACCTACAGACTTACGATAGAAGAGCAGCCAGCAGAACCTATTCAAGTAAATAATACTCAATCAGCCCTAAATGAAAGCAACGAATCAAGCATAGATAGCAATGGAAGCGGCGGAAGTGAAAGCGGTAGCAGCGGAAGCGGCAGTGGCGGCAGCAGCGGAAGCGGTAGTAGTGGAAGCGGTAGTAGCGGAAGCGGCGGAAGCAGTAATGGAAACAAAAAGAATACACACAAAAGTAATGAGCCTACACAATCAGAAACAACAACGAACGACGATAACTCCGAACCAGTAAAGCAAGAATTTCTAGCAGTGGAACCGAACAGTATTGAAAGCAACCCACAAGAACAACCTCAGCTGAACGTGACCGAACAACCTGATGTGCAGCAGGAAATCAGAGAGATTCCATGGACAAAGTACATTGTAGCCAAAAGCATGAATTTGATCACACGTATTCTAATGATGTTTAAATCTGTACTTTAAGGAATAAAATACCGCAGCACAGACAACTCCGCAGGCGGAACGCGTTTAAGCCCTTCCTGAACAAATCCCTTGAAATGATAATCGTCTTTTTCAGTACCGTCAGTTTGTATTTGAGTGACACGATCGCCATCCACCTTCCACACATGAACACGATCAACTCGACCGTCAGCATCGTTATCATTATAAGTAATGCCCCAGCCTTGTCGAGAGTTAGTAAGCGTTATTTTCAGTTCTAACTTCCCGAGAGGTGATAGCACGGAATACACATCAACATCATAATCAAACGTTTCCGGCTTGTTACCCCAGCGAAACTCGCCGACGCCGTTCCAGTGAAACTCACCGACATGTCCTACTGATGTTCTGCGTGAATATCCAAGGACACGATCATAGAGCGTCCTCGTGTCTTTATCAATCGCATGCGTAGAATCGACCACCGGTGTCGCAGCACAACCCATAATCGAGATACAGCCTGCTACGATTGATGTTAATAGAGAGTGTCGCGGAGAATATCTCATACACTGTATAAAATCTTTATAATTATTAAGTTTTCTGTCAGAAACAGTACTTGTTTAGCTCATGTTGGTAATAAAGAATAACTTGACGTAAATAATCAGGTCATGAGGAGCTCATCACGTTCGAACTCGTGCTGTACCCCACTTTGCTGATCAAAGACGTCAAAAATGAATCAGTATTTTCCAGCATCTAGATCACCTAAACAAGTACAAGGAACAGCAACATTATTAAGCCCATGAAAACTGCTTCAGGCGATGAATTATCTTAAAGGCTGGCACAGAATCAAAGAAAACAAGCTAAAATTACTGCTGCTGATAATAGGCCAGCTTCTGTTCTTCATTCTTATCGCATTCATTAATGTCAAATATCAACTCGAACTTGCCGAAAGTGCAAACGAGTTAATCGCTCCGCTGCAGGACGCAAATTACAACGCAGAATCTATCAAAAGTGGCGTACCATTTCTTGAAAACATAGGCAAAATTTATGAAACATACGAACGTATCGTCAGCGCGCTAAAAAAACTCATCGCATTCCAGCTTGCAGCATTCCTCACACTCGGCATCGCACTATGGACACTCGCACACCACATTGTCGAGAACAAATCATTCAAGCAGCTCACCCAGTCGTACGCTGATCTGCTTGCTCGTGCCATCATCTTCATTCTTCCATTATTTATAATAATCTACATCCTTATCCAACAAGCATTTGAACATGCATTCGCGGGCACAGAACAAACAATTGACACCGTCTATATTGCCGTCGGCATATTCTTTATCGGTATGTACTTCATGATCATAAGTCTATCACAAAAAAAGAGCAACGTCATCGACATGTCAGAAATCAACAAACGACATGTCTCGGGTTTTAGCCCGAGAAATAATAACTTGATTTCTGATCATGCTCAAGAACTGACAGGATTTAGTAAGTCAGTTCTTGACAACACAAAGCACGCATTCTTCCTCGGCATTAAAAAGATCCATTACACACTCAGTACAATCATTGTCATCGCCGCATTCGCTGCACTGAGTGGATATGGAGTTTACATGCTCCTCGAACAGTCATTATGGCTGCTTGCACCAGCGATAATACTACTCGCAGTAGTCGTTGCACTGGGCAAGATTGCGATGATAACAATAGTAGAGAATATAGATATAGTCAACGACACAAATAAGTTATAAAAAATAGAATAGAACATGAAACAAAACCTCAACACATTCATCGCCAGCATCTTCTTCGTGCTTGGATTTTCGGTTGTCTTTTCAGCCATCGGCATACTCCTGCAAACAGTGCTTGCATCATCCTCAGTAAGCATTCATTTCTGGTTAAATCGCGCTGCTGGGATTATCATCATTTTATTTGGGTTATACATCCTCAAGTTGATTCACATTCCATTTCTGGACAAAGAGTACAAGTTCCACGTTAAGTACAAATTCTCGTCGTACTATCTCACATCATTCGTATTCGGCGCGGCATTTGCTGTTGGCTGGTCGCCCTGTGTATCTGCTGCCCTCGGCGCAATTTTAACATTAGCTGCGTCAAATCCATCGCAGGCGTTCATACTTCTCCTCGCATATTCCCTCGGTCTCGGCATTCCATTTATGCTCGTCGGATTATTCACTCAAAAAGCCCAATCACTCATAAATCGAGCGGGCCGCTGGATAGAATACGTCCAATATGCATTCGGCGTCATCCTTGTCATCATGGGAATCTTGATGTTCACGAGCAAACTAGCAACAATAACAAACATTGAATTCCTTGTAAACATACTCATCGATTTCGAGAGCAACATGGCAAACGCAACTACAATTAATTCACTCAATATCGTGTCCATTGCACTTGCATTTATCGCCGGAATTACATCGTTCCTGAGTCCGTGTGTGCTGCCCATCGTTCCCGGATTTTTATCATATCTTGCATCAACAGCGTTAAAGAATAAAACAAACGAGAAGAAAGAATAAATATATCTATTTAGCTCACATGGGTAAAAAGGGAGATATATTTACCTTGACATCAACAATTAGCTAATGAGAAACTCAATGCGTTCGAACTCGTGTTCATCGTGTTGCAACCCACTTTGCTGATTAAAGACGTCAAAATCGAATAGACATTTCCAGTATCTAAATCAGCTAAACAAGTACGAATAAAATAAAGAAAGATTAATATGAAAATAAACAAAGAATGGATTCATAAAAACTTCAAGCTCATCATAATTGTAGCAGTGATCATCGCAGCAATAGCAGTAATCGAACTGCGAAAACCATCAGCCGAAAGTCAAACAATCAACATCCCCGATTCAGAAAAAGCACTCATGTATCCCAAAGCTAAAGAGCTCGTTGGTATCAGCGGTTACATAAACACAGATAATAAAGAAATAAAAATCAGCGATGTAATTGGAAAAAAAGTAATTCTGCTCGACATCTGGACATACACCTGTATTAATTGTCAAAGAACTCTGCCCTACATTACATCCTGGCATGAAAAATACAAAGACCAAGGTCTTGAAATAATTGGCATCCACACGCCAGAATTCGAATTTGAAAAAAAGTTAGACAACGTCAAAAAAGCAGTCAACCAATTCAACATTAAGTATCCTGTCGTTCTCGATAATGACCGTGCAACGTGGAACGCATACCAAAACCAGTATTGGCCAAGAAAATATTTGATAGACATTGACGGATATATCGTCTACGACCATGCCGGTGAAGGTGCTTACGAAGAAACCGAACAAAAGATACAAGAATTGTTGCAAGAACGCGCAGAAAAGCTTGACATAAGTAAAAACGAAAAAGGCAAACTCAGCACACAACTGGTCAATATCACACCGCAAACAACGTTTGCGCGCAGTCCTGAAACATATTTTGGCGCCTGGCGCAACAATAACTTTGGAAATGGAGCCCAGTTCAAGGAAGGAATCCAAACACTCACGATCCCAAAAGAAATAAAGGGAAACATACTCTATCTCGACGGCACCTGGAACATTACACAGGAATCCGCAAAAAGCACGCAAACCGGCGACAAAATAGTCTTCTTTTATTATGCAAAAAACGTCTACATGGTTGCCCGATCCGATAGTTCAACAAGCGTCCCAGTACGTGTGTATGTCGACAAAGACCTCGCAGAAGAAAGCGCAGGAAAAGACGTCACCAAGGGCAACATCGTCATCGTGAACGAAGACAGATTATACGAAATAGTAAACCACAAAGAGGCCGGTCCGCACGTCCTTGTTCTTGACGTACAAGAGCCCGGTCTTGATATATTTACGTTTACGTTTGGGTGAAAACAAATGTTTATATATGCGTATGCACATACGTATGCAGTATGGTAAAAGTCATATCATTATCCGACAAGGCATATTCCACATTGAGAGGCATAAAAGGAGATCACGATTCATTCTCCGACGTTGTATTGAAACTTGCGTCTCAAAAAAGAGGCTCAATCATGGAATTTGCAGGCGTATGGCGCGATAACGAAGAACTCGATCCGATTTTTAAGAGTGTCGAAAAAGCGCGAAAGAATTTCCGGATGCGTGACGTATAATGTATTGTCTGGACACTAATATCATAGTTGCATTTCTACGCGGCGATGACGCAATCGCTGAAAAAATAGCCGGGAGTCAAATATGTATTACATGGCTTACAGTTTGCGAACTATACAGAGGAATATTTCTTTCAAAACAAGCAGTGGCAAATAAAGCTCAGCTCGAACGTTTTTTGGAGGTCGTCGAAATACTTAATTTTTCACAAGCCGCATGCGAACTGTACGGAACATTATACAAAACACTAAAAAACACAGGTTTACCGACACAGGATATGGATTTGCTCATATCAGCACTCTGCATGGCAAACAATAAAATGATAGTAACAAGAAACATAAAAGATTTTAAGAATATACCCAATTTAAAGGTAATCTCATGGTAAAAAGAAAATCAAAGAAACAATCATTATCCTGGCGCGCAGTGAAAGCACTCGCACGAGGTACATGGACGGCTGCAAAATTCACCGGCCGCCAAATAAAGCGTGCTGCTCAGTGGACAGGACATTCAGTAGCACAAAAAGTAAGAGAAAAAAAGAAACTAAAAGAGCTCAAAAAAAACCCAACATATAGCGCACAATCAAAATCATCTGAATTAAAAGTCATAAAAACTATCACAGGAAACGAGGAAACATTCAAAGATCAGCTTGAATCCTCATCAAAGATTATTCTTCTGTTCGGCAAACGCGGCTCAGGCAAGAGCGCGCTCGGTTTCCGTCTCATGGAAAACATGAACGCAAATGAAAGCCGACACTGTTACGTTCTCGGCGTATCTCAAGATGTTTTGCCGCAATGGATTACATC
>Ga0209542_10012241_pt1 | contig 15064 bp, 13 predicted proteins | sample RifCSPhighO2_01_FD_184028 | JGI IMG/M metagenome (GOLD analysis project Ga0209542, IMG submission 184028) | Soil microbial communities from Rifle, Colorado - Rifle CSP2_plank highO2_0.1 (SPAdes) (version 2) | ecosystem: Environmental > Terrestrial > Deep subsurface > Rock core/Sediment ...
CTGTAAAAACTGAAGGTTGAAAAAACGGCTGGGGAGATGATACCGAAACAGTCGTTTCTGAGGAAATTGGTGTTACGACCGGTGGCGCTGTTTGAGGAGACGAAACACCTCCTGGTTGAGGCTCCTCTGGGTCTGTTGGGAGTCGTCGTTGACCGAATAAATTTCCAAACATGGCAGTATTTTCTATACTAGCACATTTTTCAAAAACAGTACATTACTTTTATGTTGTGTTCTTACTGTTTTGTCCATTATCTCCCGTAGTCTCTTTTTTTTCAGAGGTTTTTGTTTCTGCTGATAAATCAGGCTGTGCTTCTGGCAGAGATGCTTCTTCTGCCATGTGCATAACCTGGTCTGATTTTTGTCTATGTACTGCAGAAGTTACTGATGTTGCTTCTTCCTCTTCTTTCTTTGTTTGATCCTCAAGAACAGACTTTGCAGCCTCAAGTTTGGCCTTCAGATACGCTGTTATTTCAGATTGTGAGAACCCTCCTATCAGAAGGAATGGCAGGATATTTGAGACTGCTTCCATTCCTTCTTTTACTTTTTTTTGATCAGTGGAGGCAAGAAGGTCAACAGTCTGCGTTATCTTTGCGATGTCATCATGTACCCATTCTTGTCGTGTTGTTTGGCTTCCATCAAGTTTTTGCGGAACCTCAAGATTCTGGTAGTTTTCAACCCACATTTTCTTTACTGTTTCATAATCATCAAGGCTGACAGCCTGAACACGGTTAACCGTCGGGAACGAGGCCGGTTTGAGTGCTGGTGCTGCTGTTCTTTCAGCTTTCTCAATTAACGGCGCTACTTTTTCGGCAACCGGATTGCCTTTTTCCTTTTCCCGTTTTACCTGGTCTTTGAGTTTTTGTACATCGTCAATTGACGAAACATCTTTTGTTGTTAGAATGATTGTTGCAAGCTGATTTCCTTTCTCTTTTTCATGAATGATAATATTGTGCACCTCTTGAATTTTTTCTCGCTCAAGTGGAGGGACATTTGTAGGATTTGCTACTTGCTGTAGAACAGTTCGCACATTATTGATAATCTGTGTTGATGATGATGTTGCTACCGTAAGATTTGAAACATTTGTAGCTGCGTTGAGTATTGACGAAGCAAATGCATTTCCTTTATTACTCTCCGTAACGAGTCGCTCCTTAAGCATCTGATAACGCTGCCTGTCGACATTTGAGGTAGTCGTCATTGTCGGATTGGCAATCCGTGCAAGTGTTTGTTGGACTGTTTTTATTTCTTCTCGTTTTGTTACGTCATTTGAGAGGGATGCCGTCTCATATTTTGCAATATCGCGCATCGTTGGCACTGAAAGATTTGTTAACTTCATGATCTCAGAATGCAGCTGGAGAGGCTTGGTCACTGGCGTTTGGTATTGCCGATTGACGACAACTGGTATTTCCATGGCTTTGCCAACACCAGCAGGCATAGGCATTGCGAATTTCTTTGCAAATGGCATAGACCTTCCACCGGCTCCTGGAACCGGAGGTGGTGGTGGTGGCGAAGGTCCTTTGCCCAATAGATTTGAGACTTGCTTAAAAATTGCTGAACTGCCGTAGTTATAATTCATCGCATAGTCTAGAAATATCTGCAGTAAAATCCATGGGAAAATAATAACTGTCCAGAGCATAATAAGCGCGATAACATACAACGCAAAGGTATCAATGATATTCACACTATTAAACTCTCCGACCACTTGACCCGGGCCACCAAGAAGAATATTGATTGAAGTTGTGTATATTGCTTTATCTTGAATTCCTACATCATCGGGCTTAAACCCAAGCGGAATACCATTCGATTGGTTCTGCCACATCGATACAAGTCCAGCCAAAAATAGCGCAAAAAGCGGTCCATATAAAAGCCAGCGGAAAAATTCTCCTACCCAGATTTTGGCAGTGTTTCGGATCGGATAGTATAAAAGCAAAATGGGAAAAACCGGTGAGATAATGATAAAAAACCAGAGAATTATTTTTCGAATGATCAAAATACCTACCATGACGTAGTAGGTAAGTGAAGTGAGCTTGACAAGCAATAGTGAGATAAAAGCAGATTCATTGAACTGATCCCCCCATCTGCGAAATCCGATAAAATCCTCATATCTCCATCCGACAAAGAGCAGATCTTTATTTCCTATTGTTTGAGTCGCTAAGGGATCACCTGGCCTGATTCGTATGAAAAATCCCTGGATAATATCAACAATCTGATACAAAAACTCAATGATGGCAAAAGAGAACAAAACAAGTAATATAACACCTAGATACCTCAGGATAAACTTCTTTGCAGTAATACTTTTCCCTCTGGTTATAATAAGAATGAAGGCAGTAACCATGATAAAAAGGACAAAAAGCGCGAGCACAATGTTACGGATTGTCGCCCAGAACGAAAGAAGCGGATTTACTGTTCCGTCAGGAAGCCTTGCCCATTCATATCGCTGCAGTGTCCAGTCCAAAAAGAAACCTGACCTTGCAGCGTTTCTGCCGACAAAAGTCACTTCTTCGTTACGGTAAAACTCACCCTCCTCACACGTCGGACATGCATCAATTATTAATCTCTGTGCTCCTGGGGTGGTTGTTGGAACTACAGGGGTTACTGTTGGAACTATAGGATCAGCAAGCGGCTGAAATGTTTGAGAAAACACTGCAGAACTCGTGCTAAATCCTAGTGCAAATACTGTTAGTAGAAAAATAATTAATTTGGGCAGGATTTTTTTCATGTATTTTTTCTGCGTAATTCCGCGTTATGTTCCGTGTTTTTTCGCGCTTAATTAACCAAATCCAGGAACATTTAGTATATCTTTCAACAGAATCTCAAAAAATACAAATCCAAAGATTGCAAGCAATACGCCAATAATTGCGTAGAAGATATAACTTTTCCCCAAATTTACCTGTTGCGGATTTCCTTGTGATGCAAGGATAATATATCCTCCGTACATAAGAAATAACACTGCAACACCACCAATTAACCCAAGTCCAATTCCATATAAAGCTCCGGTAAATCCGGCAGGATCTTGAGGAATACAGAGAAATCCACTAACTTCCTTTTCACCTATCGGGCAGGCCATACCTATTTAGAGTAGCATAGCTTAAAGTAGTTAACAACCGTTTTTTCTCGTTTAAAGTTTACCTTTCTTCCGGAGCAATTGTGTTAAGCACTCGCTGAATATCTTCAAATTCAGGTTGATCGACCGCAATAAGGGTTATTTGATTAACATTATTATTAGCTCCCTGATCATCCATATGCAGATACGGCAAAATATAATTATTTCTCTTATCAGGGTACTGTGGACTGACGGAAAATTTTTGTGCATAAAGCATCGCATATTTTAACGCCACTGCACCAAACTGATTACCCCATTGCGGAAGTAGTGAAATCAGCGCTCTACCTCCAGGACCGATATGAACAGTTGGCTTCCAAGGAATAATAGCATCATCACGAAACATACTGTCTCGGATTTCATAGCCAGCAAAGTTACGTCTTGTTACAGGAACTGGGAGGCTTAATATTTCTCCCATAAGTTGATCTGGATTTACTTCTCTTTGAATTGCATCTTCAAAAAAATCAATAGCAAGTTGATCACTTACTGTAATTTTCAAATAATCTTTCATATCTTCTGGCATGTTTGCTTCTGCAATTGCAGCGTGATTGACACCTGCTTCACTAGCCCGAATTATTCCCATATCGACAATAGGCTTAGTGTAATATTCACCATCACGACCAGGACCATCAACATCAAATGGCAATTTATAAACGACAGGAATATTTTTTGCAATGCTTCCTGTCATAAGCATTCCACCAAAACTTGCTCCCCAAATAACTGCTCCTTTTCTTTGAATAGGCTTACTATCATCGTCTATCTTTATCAACCCTTTTCCAGGTCTGCTTTGCTGATCAGCTTTGTCGTCTCTTTCAATATAGGGTTCTGTTACTAAGTACCATCCAGTCCTTCCATCCTTGTCTCTCCACCAAATCGTATCCCCAACATTTGCTTCAGATAACGAAAGCTTTTCTTGAGCATTCATGAGTTCTCCAACTTGCAGTGCATCCATTCTTCCATCTTCTGTTACACGAGGTGTCATATTTTCTCCTTGAGGGTGTTGAGGTATTAATCTTTGTATATTGTCTAAAGCTCGTGACAGTGCTTCGGGATCAGGTTCTAAGTCCACTTGTGGTTGTTCTAAACGTGGAGATTGCGGTAGTGGAAGCCTATCTCTTCGAAACAACTTTTTAAATTGATCAGTAAATCTGTTCCCTGCATGTCCACCACCTTGTTCAGGCTGACTACTTCCATCTGGCATATCCTTATTGAATCGTATTGATGTGTATATGTCAACAACGCCAAAGCGTTACGATGGACAAAACAGGTGTCGTTATTGAGTTGAAGGAAACTAGAACCAGCTTTTTTTGGGGCCGATTACGGTTTGCTGAGTTCAGAAACTATACGGACTTTGCCGAAGAATTTTATATTTAATAGTTTTTTGTCTTCTGTTAAAAAGTACTCACATTCTGCTTGAGCCGCACTATGAAGTTGAATATTATCTTCAAAATCTTTTGTTGGGCCGTCTAACGTCCTATCTAAAATACGCTCTGAGAATTCTACTATTTGAAACTTATCTCTTTGCGCAGTAATTCTCACATCAGGAATGACTATTTTGTAGACATAACAATAAATATGAAATGAAAGCGCGGAAGTGTAAATGATGTGATTTTCAAGTGACTCAAGAATTTCTTTATCAGGTTTTCTGCTTAAAGCATCAATAAAGTAATTGGTATCAAGAAAGACTCTTGCCATACTTTCCCAGTAGGTGCTTTCTATATCTGCTTTCTCTTTCTTTATATGTGGTTTTCTGCAAGTTGAGTTCTTTTGCTAACTTTTTAAGCTCATTGATGTCTGTTTTGGTGAGTGGCTTTGGCTCAGTCTTTGGAAGTATCACGGCAACAATTTTTGAGCGATGAATGAGCGAAATACTCGCTCCCTTCTTTAAGGCAGTAATAAGTTGTGAGGATTTTGTTCGCAAATTCGTTGTGGTAATATAGTTCATATATCCTACTATACATTTAAGTGTACATATTGTCAATTTTTAAAACCAGCTTTTTTTGCCGTGCCCTGAGCCAGCTGATCCGGACGAAGGGTGAGATTCCTTCTCAAATTCTTCCAGAAGTTCTTTTTGTCTTCGGGTGAGGGTTTTGGGCATCGAGATCATAATTCGAACGTAGTGATCGCCTTTTCCATTTCCTCTGACTCTTTGCACTCCCCGTTCACGAAGCCTGATATGGCTTCCGGGCTGCGTTCCTGCAGGAATACGGATCTTCACCTCACCGTCAACTGTCTCAATTGGTACTTCTGCTCCTAAAATCGCCTGAGTAAAGGAAATCTCTTTGTCTGAGACGATATCCGTTCCTTCACGTTGAAACCGTTGATCAGCTGTCACATCAACCACAATATCGTATTCACCAAACCGGATTCTTGAACCACTGTCAACACCCGCTGGTATTTTTATTTTTTGTTTTTTTCCATTGACAGAAACATCTTTCTCAACTCCTTTTACCGCTTCCATAAATGAGATTTGTATTGCGTAGACAGATCGCTGTTGTCTTCGTCCAAAAGGAGATGCGCCACCAAAAAATTGTTCAAAAATGTCGAAAGGATCTGAAAATCCGCCGAAGTCAAAGTCTTGTGCACCGCCTTGTGTATACGTATAGGTAAAGGGTCCATATTGTCCGGTACGCCCACCACCAGCTGGTCCACCAGCTCCACCAAAGCCTGCGGCTTGATCAAATGCAGCTGCGCCGTACTGATCATAGGTTTGCTTTTTTTGCGGATCAGAGAGAACCTCGTAGGCTTTAGTTACTTCCTTAAATTTTGCAGATGCATCAGCAGATTTATTTCGATCTGGATGAAACTCTAGAGCGAGTTTTCGGTAAGCTTTCTTGATCTCATCAGCTGATGAAGATTTTGATACTCCGAGTAATTGATAATAATCTTTTTCCGTTGCCATAGCTTTGATTATACAATAAAACCGCGTCCCCGCGGTCATTCGTAATTCTTACTTCGCACTTCTTGCTTCTACTCGACTACTTCTCCTTCAACCGGCTCGTTCTTGTCACCTTTTTTCTTAGCTTGTCCTGAGCCTGTCGAAGGATCTTTTTTCTCCCCATTTGCGCCAGCCGCGTTTGACGCGGTCTCGTTTGTCTCATCTGTACTTTGATCTGAGCTTGACTCTTCTGTGCCTTCTTGAACATTTGGCTCTTCAGTTCCTTCTGACCCTTGTCCAGCGGAGCCGGATTTAGACATTGCCTCTCCAACTTTTTGCAAACTATCTGAAAGCTCTTTTGTTTTTGCCTCAATCTCTTCCTTTGATCCGCTGTCAAGAATTGCCTTGAGAGCTGAAATTTTCTCCTCAACGTCTTTCTGCAAAGCAGAATCCACCTTATCCCCGGCGTCTTTTAAGGATTTCTCTGCGGTAAAGATAAGTGAATCAGCAGTATTCTTTGCTTCAACAGCTTCTTTTTTCTCCTGATCTTCTTTTGCATTTGCCTCAGCGTCTTTAGTCATCTTCTCAACCTCATCTTTTGAAAGACCAGTTGAGCCAGTAATCTTGATACTTTGTTCTTTACCCGATGCCTTGTCTTGCGCTTTTACTGTCAAGATACCATTTGCATCAATATCAAAGGTTACCTCAACTTGTGGCACACCGCGAGGAGCAGGAGGAATACCATCAAGAATAAATCTTCCAAGGGATTTATTATCAGTTGCCATTGGCCTCTCGCCTTGCAGCACATTGATCTCAACTTGAGTCTGGTTATCCGCAGCTGTTGAGAACACTTGTGATTTTGACGTTGGAATAGTCGTATTTCGTGGAATAAGTGGTGTTGCAACCCCACCTAAAGTCTCAATAGAAAATGTTAAGGGCGTTACATCAAGAAGGAGTACGTCTTTGACGTCTCCTGATAACACACCACCCTGTACAGCAGCTCCGATAGCAACGACTTCATCAGGATTGACAGATTTATTTGACTCTTTGCCAAAAAACTTCGTTACTACCTCAACGATCTTTGGCATGCGAGTCATTCCTCCAACCAACACGACTTCATCAATGGCTGATACGCTAACACCTGCGTCTTTGAGTGCTTGTTCTGCTGGTTTGAGTGTTTTTTGAATAAGATCATCAACGAGTTGCTCAAGTTTTGCCCGTGTTAATGTCAACGTCAGATGGAGTGGACCGTCTTTTCCTTGGGTGATAAACGGTTGGTTGATCTGTGCTTCCTGACTACTTGAAAGCTCAATCTTGGCTTTCTCGGCTGACTCTTTCAATCGTTGTAATGCTTGGGGATCTTTCCGAAGGTCATTGATAAGCACTTTATCAAAGTCATCTCCACCAAGGTGCGTATCGCCATTGGTTGATTTTACTTCATAAACACCTTCACCAAGTTCCAGAATTGAGATATCAAATGTTCCGCCTCCAAGATCATAGACAGCAATTGTATGGGCATTTTTCTTATCCAATCCGTATGCGAGTGCCGCAGCTGTTGGCTCGTTAATAATTCTTTTGACATCAAGACCGGCTATCTCTCCTGCTTGTTTGGTTGCTTGTCGTTGCGAGTCGTCAAAATACGCAGGAACCGTAATAACTGCTTCGGTTACTTTATCTCCAAGATAATTTTCTGCATCTGTCTTGATTTTTTGTAAAATCATTGCAGATATTTCCTGAGGAGTAAATGTTTTCCCATCCACTTCAACAACTGCCATGTCGTCTCGACCAGCCTTTACCGTATACGGAAGCCATTTTAGATCTTCCTGAACGGATTTGTCAGAAAACTTCTTTCCCATCAAACGTTTGATTGAGAAAACCGTTCTCTTTGGCTTTAAGACCATCTGCCGCTTTGCAACATCGCCAACAACGTGCGATATCGGATCGACAACTGAGGGGATAACATTTCTTCCTTCAGCAGAGTGAATTACTTTTGGTGATCCGCCTTCCATCACAGCGACTGCTGAATTTGTTGTTCCTAAATCAATACCAATTATTTTTCCCATAAAGCCTCCTTTGGAGGAAATCCTAAATTCTAATATCTAAATTCTAAACTTTTTGTATTTTGAATATTGTAATTTATTTAGTATTTAAAAATTAGTGCTTAGAATTTTATCCTCCTACCTTAACCATCGCTGGTCGTAAGAGTTTATCATACATCATATATCCAGCTTGAACTTCCTCTATCACTTGTCCGTCTTCTCCTTCAATACTCTCTATTGCCTCCATAAGATACGGATCAAACTTTTTCCCAACCGTTTCTATTTTTGTCACCCCTTCTGCTTTTAAAATATCCACGAATTGGTTGATACTTATCTGTATAGTCTGATTTTGCTCATGCCGCAAGGCCAATTCTAGTGTATCGAGAATCGGCAATAATCGCAAGAGTAGATCTCGATTTGCACTCAGAATTGTCTCTCTTCGCTGCTCAATTACCCGTTTTTCAAGGTTTTGGTAATCAGCTATTGCCCGCTTGTATTTGCTGTCAAACTCCTCAATCTTTGCTAAACATTCCTCTAGCTCTTTATCTTTTTCTCCTTGAGAATCTTTTTCTTCAACCTGTTTTGATTTTTCATTCTTTTTTGCCATTTTTATTTGAAATTTGATATTTGATATTTGAAATTTGAAATTGTAGTTGTTACCATCCTTTAGCGATCTCTTCAATGAGTTCCCCAACATATCGAACCGTTGGGACAATATTTGTATAGTTAAGCCTTACTGGTCCGATCACACCAATTTCTCCGAGATGCTGATTTGGAGTGACAAAACGGGTAAAAACAAATCCATACGGTCCTTTCAATTTCGATCCAAGATCATCACCTAAAAGAATATGCGTACTCTCATCTCCTCCAAAACTTTCACAAATAGTATGAAAGTAGTCATACTCGTCCAACGACGCAAGTAAAGTCCTTGTGACATCGATATCATAAAACTCCGGCATATCTAAAATATTTGCATATCCTGATGAATACGTTTCCCCAGCATCAGTCGTCGCAACAGCAAGCGCTCGTGTTTTCTCAGCAAGTATTTTGGTAAGTTCTTTTAAAAATCGCTGCTCTCTTTCCCTATAGTCCCATACTTTTTCTTTTAAGGCAACTTCCTCTACAACAGAAAGCTCTTTTTCTCTCATTAACTGATCGACATAGAACTTCATTCCTGCTGGTGTTGGGATACGTCCTGCTGATGAGTGAGTTTTTTTAATATATCCAAACTCCTCAAGCCGTACCATCTCATTTCGGATAGTTGCTGGGGAAGCGCTGAGGTTATGTTTTTTTTCAAGCGTTTCCGAACCCACAGCTTCTGCGGTTTCGATATATTCTTCAATAATGCTTCTGAGTATCTCAACTTGTCTTTGTGTTAGGTTATGCATACTTTTTGACTCTTGTCATCCTGATCCTGAGCTTGTCGAAGGAGAAGGATCTTCCACAATGATGCATGGGATTCTTCGTTACACTCAGAATGACATAACTAAACCAGACTTAGCAGAATAATACCACGAGTGCCAAGTGATGTCAAGCCCTGATTATAGAAGATTAGGCAAAAAAGTTTGCTACACTAGTACTATGAAGATCATGAGAAATCGCAGGCCGTTTCGCTATCTTTTCTTCGGACTTCTGTCTCTTGCTGTATTGATATATATAATAGTATCGGTGCCGCCGAATTTCGAACTTCGTCCGCCAGTTGGCGGATCTAACTTCGCATTCTCTGTTATTCCATTGTTTTTTATTCTGCTTTTCACTTCCTGCTTTTTCCTTTCCTCTTTTCTTTTTAAAAACAGACAGCAGGGAATTTTGATCGGCATTTTTGCAAGTTGTTACCTGTTATTTCGACTCCAAGACCTAACGCATCCGTTTTTTCTTTTCCTCCTTCTTGCTCTTTTTCTGACCCTTGAGCTTTTCCTCAAACGAAGATAAGCCTCTTTTAGCCTTGTCTCGTATCTTGCAACCTGATAAAATGAAGCAAACATAGCTATGTCACGCTCAAAATTCTATATCACCAGTGCAATTCCCTACGTTAACGCAGCGCCTCACATCGGACACGCCTTAGAATTTATTCAGGCAGATACCATCGCTCGCTATCGAAAAATAAGTGGAGATGATGTGTTGTTTTTGTGCGGCTCTGATGAAAATGCGATCAAAAATGTCCAAGCAGCAGAAACAGCAGGAAAACCCGTCCAGGAATTTATTGACACGAATGCAAAACGATTTGAAGAACTCGCAGAAAAACTTCATGTGGAATTTGATGTCTTTCAAAAGGGGAGTGATGCAAAGCATCATTCTTCCTCACAAAAGCTGTGGCAACTCTGCTTTGCAGAGGGCGATATCTATAAAAAATCCTACAAAGGCCATTATTGCGTTGGATGTGAAGAATTTAAATCTCCGGCAGATCTAAATGAAAATGGAGAGTGTCCTGAGCATCCGGGAAAAAAACTCGAGGAAGTTGAAGAGGAAAATTACTTCTTCAAACTCTCAAAGTATCAAGACGAACTTTTAAAATTGTTTGAAAGCGAAACATATCAAATCGTGCCGGATTTTCGCAAAAACGAGGTTCTCGCATTTATCAAATCAGGTCTTCAGGATTTTTCAATTTCACGTTCTAGCCAACGTGCGAAGAACTGGGGGGTACCAGTCCCAAATGACCCAACACAACGTATGTACGTGTGGTTTGACGCGCTCAACATTTATCAAAGTGGTATCGGCTTTGACGCTGATGAAGAAAACTACAAAAAATGGTGGCCTGCTGATCTGCATGTAGTCGGAAAAGGAATTATCAGATTTCATGCTGTCTACTGGCCGGCAATTCTGCTGTCGGCTAAACTCCAACTGCCAAAGAAGTTGTTCGTTCATGAATATTTCACGGTAAACGGGCAGAAAATGTCCAAAACACTCGGCAATGTGATAGATCCTTTCGAAATGATTGAGAAATATGGAGCCGATGCGCTTAGGTATTACTGTCTTGCCAAAATCTCACCGTTTCAAGACGGCGATTTTTCTGAAGAAAAACTAAAAGAAGCGTACAACGCAGATCTGGCAAATGGCCTGGGAAATCTCATTGCCCGCGTTGCAAAACTAGCTGAAACTCATTCTCTCTCTTGTCATTCTGGCGAAGGCCAGAATCAGGATCCTGAAGTTTTAAAGTTTCTTGAGAAATACGAATTCAACAATGCACTTTCTGTCATCTGGTCGTGGATACAAGCAGCAGATCAAAAAATTAACCAGGAAAAACCGTGGGAGTTAGATGAAGAGAAAGCAAAACCTGTCTTAGAAGAACTTGTGACAACTATTCAAAAAGTCGCACAAAATCTCCAACCATTTTTGCCAGATACTTCAGAGAAGATTTTGAAACAGTTTATCGGCGAAATCAAAAGCCAACAATCGCTTTTCCCACGAATACTTTAATAAATTGTCTCTTCCTAATTCGTGATTCTTGATTCATAATTCTAAATATGATCGATGTCCATTGTCATCTCAATTTCAACAAATTTGAATCAGATGTTGATGAGGTCATCAAACGTGCAAGGAAAGCGGGAATTACGAAAATAATTAATGTCGGTACGCAAATTGACTCAAGCGAACACGCTGTCGCGCTCGCTGAACAATATGAAGATCTGTACGCAATTGTCGGTGTTCACCCGCACCACGCCGATAAATTGACCAAGGGTCATCTCCCATCCGGGAGTCTGCGACCTGAGCGAAGCGAAGGATCCCACGGGATTCCGGATCAAGTCCGGAATGACAATTTGGATTGGATTAAACAGTTAGAGGCAATTGCAGAACACGAAAAAGTATTGGCAATTGGGGAAATTGGCATGGACTATTATAGTTACCAGTCAAATGGTATCGTTGATCCCAAAATTCAAAAAGAAGTTTTTGAAGCACAGATTGTACTTGCAGCAAGAAAAGATCTACCCTTACAGATCCATAACCGACAGGCTGGAAAAGACATCATTGAGATTCTCATAAATCATAAATCGTATCTCTTAAATCCGCCTGGAATGTTCCACTGCATGTCCGGAGATATACCTTTTCTAAACAAAGTATTGGAGATGGGTTTTTATGTCGGTTTTGACGGCAATATTACCTACGAAGGTATTGCACCAGGAGAAACAGTCTCACTCAAAGAGCTTGTAGATAAAACGCCTTTGGAAAGAATAGTTATTGAAACAGATAGCCCATACCTCACACCTTTGCCTCACAGAGGCAAAAGAAACGAACCTTCCTATGCTATAATAACTGCACAATTCATAGCAGATCTGAAAGGTCTTCCGATTCAAAAAGTCGTAGAACAGACTGATAAAAACGTTTATACTATTTTTAAGAAACTCAAAGCAGGAGTATGACACCATTTTTCCAAAAGGTATTCATAAGATACCCTATCAAAACTCGAAGGTTTCTTGAGCTTCTTCCGGGGCTAATTACCTGGATTGTTATTCTTGCACCATTTTGGGGATCGTTTCTTATCCCAACAATTCTTGCCTACGCAATTTTATTTTTTGATGTCTATTGGTTTTACAAATCCTTTTCTCTTGCTGTCACTGCGTATATTGCAGCCAAAAAAATAAAACAAGCCGAAGGTATCGACTGGATCTCAAAAGCAGAAACACTTCCTCATTTTGACCAAGTAAATCACTTTCTTATCATTCCTAACTATAAAGAGACAATAGAAAAACTCAGAGAAACGCTCACAACTCTTTCTCATCAGACAATCCCTCATAAGAAACTTCATATCATTCTTGCGATGGAAGAAAGAGAAGAAGAAAGCCGAAGGCGCGCAGATACGCTTATCAAAGAATTTAACAAAACATTTGGAACGGTTATGGCAACGTATCATCCAGATGTTGTCGGGGAGGTAAAAGGAAAGTCATCGAATGAAGCTTACGCAAGCCGCAAGGTTCATGAAAAATTCTTTGTAACGAAAAAATTTGATATTGACTACGCGACAGTTTCCTCAGTTGATGCTGACTCGTTATTTGACAAACACTACTTTGCATATTTAACCAACAGCTTTCTCTCAGATCCAAAACCATATAACAAATTCTGGCAGTCGGCAGTTGTTTTCTATAACAACATCTGGCGTGTCCCCGCACCAACAAGAATTATTTCCTTTTTTGGTAGTCTTTTTCGAATGTCTCTGTTGGTACAAGGCGATAGACTTATCACACAATCGACGTACTCACTTTCGTTTCGATTACTGCGTGATATAGACTTTTGGGATGTTGACGTTATCCCGGAAGACTATCGAATCTTTTTTAAAGCGTTTTTCAGAATGAAAGGGAATGTGTGGGTAGAACCAATCTTTCTTCGCACATCAATGGATGCTGCTTTATCAAACGGATACTTTAAGAGTCTGAAGAATAAATATCACCAGGAGCGTCGCTGGTCATGGGGCGTGTCTGATGATCCGCTTTTTGTGAAGTGGTGGTTCACTGTTCCTGGCGTTCCTTTTGCCAGAAAAACTATGCTTTTGTATCACGTTGTTCTTGACCACTTTCTCTGGCCGGTAAATTGGTTTGTTATCACCATAGCAGCAAACATCATGCCATTTATCAACCCTGTTTTTTCAAGAACAGCACTTGGTTATTCACTCCCACGAATCGCTGGTATTATTCTTACTTCGTGTCTGATTTCTCTTTTTGCAATGATCTTTATTGATTATAAAAACAGACCAGAACATATCCACCTTTCATTTAAAAGAAAATTGCTTTTTCCTTTTGAGTTTATCCTCATGCCCCTTGTAGGATTTTTTCTCTCAGCACTTCCTGCACTCATCTCGCATACGCAGTTAATGCGTGGAAAACGCCTTGAGTACAAGGTCACCGAAAAAGTATGAACCTTCTAATAAGGCTGGAAAAAGTAAAAGAACTCTGGCCGTTTCTTGGAATTTTGACGCTTTTTATTCTCCTTCGCATCCCTTCACTTATTGAACCCTATTGGTATGGCGATGAAGGCATTTACCATGTGATCGGAGACGCATTGCGGCAGGGAAAGCTGTTGTATCAAGATATCTGGGACAACAAACCACCACTTTTGTATCTTCTCTATGCACTCGGCCAATCAGATCAATTTATTATCCACCTTATATCGCTTCTTTTTGGACTAGGAAGTGTTATTGTCTTTTTCGCACTCACCATAAAGCTCTTTACCAAATCAAGTGCCAGAATCCTATCTGCTACATTCTACGCTATTTTGTTTGCCACGCCATTTCTTGAAGGAAATATTGCAAACGCAGAAAACTTCATGCACCTGCCGATTTTACTTGCTGCCTTATTTTTACTCACCAGAAAAGGAAATGATCATCGAACACTTTTACTTGCAGGGCTTTTACTTGGAATAGCATTTCTTTTTAAATTCGTCGCAATCTTTGATTTCTTAGCATTTCTCGTGTTTATTCTTTTATTGGAAACCAAACAGCGTTTTTCTTTTGAGCATGTCTATCAAGTAATCAAAACGCATAGTGCGCTTGTTGTTGGTTTTCTTCTTCCACTCATGCTTACCATTGTTTACTTTCTCTTGCAGGGTGCATTGACTGATTTTGTATCAGCTGTATTTACCAATAACATCAACTATGTAGGATATAACAATCAGATTTGGATTCCGCAAGGATTGTTATTTTTCAAACTACTCGTTTTGGGAGTAGCAATTTTTTTGCTGGGCAAACACCGAAAATCTTTACCAACCCCTTTTCTTTTTACTTGTATCTGGTTTCTTTTTTCTCTGTTTAATGCGTTTTTTTCTCACCGTCCATATACGCATTATTTATTGGTTCTTCTCCCTAGTTTCTGCCTCTTTCTTGGCATGCTGATTGAAAATCAAACCCGCTATCGAAAGTATCTTCTTGCTTTTTTTGTTCTCTGTACTCTTTATATAAGCCAATTTTTTTCACTGCCTTCTTTACAAAAAACGGCTCTCTACTATCAAAACTATCTCTCTTTTGTGAGTGATAAAAAATCTGTTGAGCAGTATCAGGGATTCTTTGACAAAGACACACCACGCGATTACGAAGTTGCCTACTACTTAAAAAATAGCACGAGG
>Ga0209542_10012242_pt1 | contig 15063 bp, 15 predicted proteins | sample RifCSPhighO2_01_FD_184028 | JGI IMG/M metagenome (GOLD analysis project Ga0209542, IMG submission 184028) | Soil microbial communities from Rifle, Colorado - Rifle CSP2_plank highO2_0.1 (SPAdes) (version 2) | ecosystem: Environmental > Terrestrial > Deep subsurface > Rock core/Sediment ...
GGCTGCAGTAGGCGCAGTAAAGGATCTTTTTGTGGAAAATGTGGCAGGTATAGAGACTCACTCACAACAAACTCCGGAAAAACAAAATGAAGCAGTGGTAACTCAGTGGCAAAACTATACTGTTGGGAAACGTGAAGAGCTAGACAGAAAAGTTTCACAAGTAGAAATGCAACAGCAATTAAAAGCGGCTTTATTTATGGTAGGGGGTCCAATCTCTCAAGAAACCGGAGCTGCTGATTTAGGTTTTAGTAGTGGATTTGCTGAAGAAAATATGCAAACTAAAGCTAATATGGTTCTTTTAGCAACCAAGCAATCTGAAAAAATTGTGGTTGCAGAAAAAATGGAACAAGCTCAAGATGAAGCTGAAGTAAAACCAAGTATGGTTGTTGACCTTGAAGGAATGGCTGAAGGTGGAACTGCAAGAGGATCTGCTAACATTTCAGCTGCAAATGCTGCAGGATAAACTTCTTGAATATAATTCCTTTTTGACTTAAAATGTTTCTACAAATTACGGGCGGTTAGCTCAGTTGGTAGAGCGCGTTCTTGACGTGAACGATGTCGGGGGTTCAAATCCCTCACCGCCCACAAATTGTAATTTAGATATTGACAGCATACTCTATCTATGGAAGCTAGCTGTCTTTTACTCTAATTTCTGGTATATTACTTAGTATGGATAACAAAAAACTAAAAGATCACAGAGAAATCGGGCAAGAACAGGATTTATTTACAACCTCAGAACTGGTAGGTTCGGGGTTGCCACTTTTCACGCCCAAAGGAGCAACGCTTAGAAAACTTATTGAGGATTATATGTTTAATCTGCTTAAAAACCACGGCTATCAACACGTTTGGGTTCCACATATTGGCAGAAAACAGCTTTATGAAATATCCGGTCATTGGGAAAAATTCCGTGAAGATATCTTCCCAGAAATGAAAACCAAAGGAAGAGAATATGTACTTAAGTCAATGAACTGCCCACATCACATCCAGCTTTTTATGAGAAAACCATTTAGTTATCGTGATATGCCACAGCGATATGCAGAAACTACAACGGTTTATCGCTCAGAACAATCTGGGGAGCTGGGCGGACTAACAAGAGTTTTATCTATCACTCAAGATGATGCACATGTATTTTGCAGAGAGGATCAAGTAAAGGTGGAGTTTGAAAAAGCAATCGAAATAAATAAAAGTATGTTAAAAGATTTTGGTTTTAAAGAGTATTGGATTAGATTGTCACTTCGAGATCCAAAAGATAAACAGAAATATTTGGGAGATGATGAGGTTTGGGAGAAAATGCAGAATTTGATGAGAGAGATACTAAAAGAAACTGATACTCCATTCAAAGAAGCAGAAGGAGAAGCTGCGTTCTATGGACCGAAGATGGACCTGATGGCAATTGATTCACATGGCAGAGAGTGGCAACTTTCCACTATTCAGCTGGATTTTAACTTGCCAGAGAGATTTAAAATTTCATACACCGGTGAAGATGGATCAGACCACAGACCTTATATGATTCACCGAGCAACTTTAGGTTCGGTCGAAAGGTTTATTGGCGTCTGGCTGGAACATATTCAGGGAGTTATTCCAGTTTGGCTTTCGCCAGTTCAAGCTGTTATTATTCCAATTTCTGAAAAAAATAATGATTATGCAAAAAAAGTGTCTAATATTCTTGTACAAAGTGATATTAGAGTTGAAACTGATACTAGAGCTGAAACTATGCAGTCTAAAATCCGGGATGCAAATTTGCAGAAAATTCCATACATGATAATTGCTGGAGGCAAAGAGGAGGAAGCACAAAAAGTTTCCGTAAGAAAAAGAGGTGGTGAGGATTTGGGCCAGATGACAATTGATGAATTTTCAGGTAGAATTAATAAAGATATTGAATCAAAGACATGAATATGTTAAAATTTCATGTCTTTAAAAAGGAGAGATAGAGAATAGCTAAATTTTATCGAATCAATCAAAACATTCAGGCTCCTAACTTAAGGGTTATTGATGCTGACGGAGAACAACGCGGCATCATGGCAAAAGATGAGGCCTTGAAACTGGCCAAGAGCAAAGAATTGGATTTGATAGAAGTTGCTCCAAATGCGAATCCTCCTGTTGCAAGGATACTTGAATTCCAAAAATTCAGATATCAGGAGAGTAAAAAGGAACAAGCTAGTAAAAAGAGTTCAGGCTCGGATTTAAAAGAACTTTGGCTTTCTCCAAGAATAGCTGAACATGATTTAAATGTAAGGCTTGTTCGGGCAGAAGAGTTTTTAAAAGACGGGAATAAGGTAAAACTTACTGTTAAGTTTAAAGGCCGGGAAATGGCACATCCTGAGGTGGGAAGACAAGTTTTACAAAAAACTCTTGATTTTTTTGGGGATAAAATTGCAGTAGAGAGAGAGGCTAAATTTGAAGGGAGGAGACTTTCAGTAATAATTGCAAAAGGCAAAGGAGAAAAACATGAACAAGATGAAAACGAACAAATCAATAGCCAAAAGAATTAAACTTACCTCAGGGGGTAAACTTTTAAGAAGGCATCAATTAGGCAGCGGACACTTAAAAAGAAATAAAAGTAAAAGTGCTCTAAATAGAGCTAAAAAGTCTCAAAATATGTTCGAAACTGAGGCAAAGAAATATAAAAAATTACTGGGAGTATAAATGGGCAGAGAAACAAAAAATTTTAGACAATCTGGTAAATCTATGTCTGGAAACCAGGGAGCCAGAAATTATGCAGAGCAAAACAGAGGAGCCTGGCATATGAAAGTGATAAATTATTTTAAAGGAGATAAAAAATATGGCAAGAGTTAAAAGAGGAGTTATATCGCATCGAAAACATAAAAAAGTTCTTGAGCTAACCAAAGGGCATATAGGTGGCCGAAGCAAAAATATAAGGGAAGCAAAATCTTCCCTGCTTCATGCTGGGATGTATGCTTTTGCAGGCAGAAAAGACAAGAAAAGTAATTTAAGAAGGCTTTGGATAACTCAACTTAGTGCTGCAGCAAAGGCAGAAAATTTAAGTTATTCAAAACTTATCTCAGGACTAAAGCTTAAAAAAATAGAACTGGACAGAAAAATACTTTCAGATTTAGCAGTCAATCACCCGGAGGATTTCAAAAAAGTGGTGGCAGAATTAAAATAATGTGTTAATATGAATACGTGAGCTCACAGGAATTTTTGTATTATAGCTTAGCAATAGGATTTATTATTTTAGTGGGATTTTTCTCCTTTGCAATGTATCACTTTGCAGAGGCTTTAAAATCTCTCAAAGCCTTACTTGAAAATATTGATGATACTACAAAAGATTTCAACCTTATTAAAAACAAAATTAAGCTCGGAGCGTTAACTGCACTTGGTGCAGCACTAGGAGCATTTTTGAAAAAAAAGAGGAGGTGAAATATATGAGTGATAATAAAAGTAATGCTGGTACGTCTGCAGCTGCAGGGTTAATTGGAGCTGTAATTGGAGCAGCAGCAGGAGCTGCGGCAGTAGCTTTAGCAGACAATAAAAGCCGTAAAAAAGTCAAAAAGGCTGCTGAAAAACTTCAAAAAGAAGCCAAAAAACAAATAGAGGAGTTAAGAGCAAGGGCTCAAAAACTCTTAAAAGAAGCTGAGGAAGAAGTCGAAAAAGAGGAAATAAAAACAAGAAAAAAACTTCCAAAAATAGCAGAAAGTTGACAAGATAAGGTTTTATGGTAAACTATAATCAGTTAAAGGCGTTGATCAGGAAAGATTCCCCTGTGAGCCGGTAGGGTGAACAACAAGTAGTCCTACCCGGGAAGTTCCCGTAACAGAATAAAGTGTGTCATCTGAAATAGGTGGAGCACTTAAGTAATAAATGTACGGTGGTACCGCGCAATGAGCGCCCGTATTTCTTTTTCAAAAATGGAAGAGAAGTAGGGCGTTTTTTAATGCCCAAAAAAGGAGGTGAAAATTTATGAGTAAAGAAAATGAACCTTGTGCTCAACAATTAACTGGAAGTTGTGAGGGATGTCCTGTGTTGTACAAATTAAGAGATGAACTGAGAAACAATGCAACCTACAATCCCGAAAATGAGGTTGACAGAAAGACTGCTGCAAGAAAAATAGCTGCAGAGAATTGTCCAGATGGACTTATTCCACAGACAACACACTTAACAATAGAAAGAAAAGGAAATGGATGGACAGGCAGGTATACAGTTGTTAACGTTGGATAATGGATAAGGATAATTCTGTCATTCTGAGCGCAGCCGAAGAATATCCTTCACTTCGTTCAGGATGACAGATAAATCTTGTATAATAACAAGGTATGGAAGAAAAAATTAATATCATCCAGCAAGAACATTCTGCCAAAATAAATCAAGCTAAATCTTTAAAAGAGCTTGACGAGATTTATATTGCACTTTTTGGAAAAAGCGGGAAGATAACTTTACTTCCAAAAGAATTCCCAGCTCTTTCAGTAGAGGAAAAGAAAAGAATAGGCCCTTTGTTTAATCAAGTAAAAGAGCAACTGGAGAAAGAGATCAATGAAAAGAGAACAGAAATTAGAGAAGAAAGTTATAAAAAGCTCTCAGATGAAAGTTTCACGCTCCCAGGCACTGCCTGGGAGGCTAGAAAAAGAAAAGGCCACCTACATCCTTTAACTATCTTTGAAAAGAAAATTGCAGATTTATTCGGGGAATTAGGATTTCAGCAGTATGATGGACCGGAAATTGAAACTGATTTAAATAACTTTGAACTGCTAAATATACCTCCTAATCATCCTTCTCGCGATATGTGGGACACATTATATATAAGGAATAAGGAACAAGTAACAAGTAACAAGTTGTTGTTAAGAACCCACGCAACCGCTTCTCAGCCGAGAATTTTAAAAGAGTTTAAACCTCCAATAAGAATGATGGTTATTGGTAGATGTTTTAGATATGAAAATTTAGATCCAAGACACGAGCATACCTTTGATCAGTTTGACTTAATTTATGTAGACAAGGGTCTAAGTATGGCAAACTTACAATATTTATCAGAGTATTTCTTAAAAGCCATGCTTGGGAAAGATATCAAAGTAAGACTTTCTCCAGGATATTATCCTTTTACTGAACCTTCAGCTCATATTTTTGGAACCTGTGTTTTTTGCAAGGGTAGCGGTTGCAAAATTTGTGGGCAAACAGGGGAATTGGAGTTGGCTGGAGCAGGTATGATACACCCGGAAGTTTTAAAAAATTGCGGGATTGACCCAAATGTTTATTCTGGAATTGCATGGGGTGTGGGACCAGGGAGAATGGCCATGCTAAAGTACGGGATAGATGATTTAAGACTTTTTAATAGTGGTAATTTAAATTTTTTACAAGGATTAAAATATGAAAGTAAGTAAAAGTTGGCTAAAAGAATTAGTTGATAAAGTTGTCATAGAAGAAGTGGAAAGGCTTCTACCTCTTCGTACTATTGGAACAAAAGAAATTACTGATGATTTTATAGAGCTGGATATGAAAGGCTATAACAGAGCTGATTTATTATCCATTCGAGGTGTAGCCAGAGAAGTAGCAGCTATCACTAACAGTGAGATCACATTTAATGAACTAAATGGTTTAGAGTATACGTGGGCTTCAAGACAACTACCATCCACACCCGTCACAACAGATGAAGAGTTGAATCCTCTTCAGGCTGTAGCCAAAATTGAAGGATTAAAAGTTAATACATCACCAAAAGAATGGGTCAAAAAATTAACTGATTCTGGCATGAGATCTGTAAATAATATTGTTGATGTTACTAATTTAATAATGCTTGAATATGGTCATCCACTTCATGCTTTTGATGCCAATAAAGTTAAAAACGACACTATTAATATAAGAAGAGCCAAAGATGGTGAGGAAATTGTAACTCTTGATGGGAAATTAAGAAAATTAACAGCTGAAGATATCATACTTGCTGATGATGAAAAACCTTTAGATGTAGCAGGCGTCATGGGAGGAGAAGGAACACAAACAAGTAACTCTACAAGAACAATTTTATTATCAGCATCTTTATTTAACCCAGCAATGGTTAGGAAAACATCGCAGCGGCTTAAACTTTCATCTGAGGCAAGTAAAAGATTTTATCATGGGCTTACAAGGAAAAGACTATTACAAGCTTTAGATAGAGCCATCAAGATGTATGAAGAGTTGGGTGGAAAATTAACAGCACTAACATTAATTGGAAATTTAGAAGACAGGCCAAAAACTGTAATACTTACTCTAAAAAAAATAAACTCACTGATTGGAATTGATATCCCCGAGGAAAATATAAAAAAATATCTAGAAAGTTTAGGTTTCCACCTGAGAGGTGTAAACGTAAATTCATGGGAAGTTGAGATTCCGTATTGGAGGTTGGATATTGATATTGAGGAAGATTTAATAGAAGAGGTTGCAAGAATGTTTGGATATGAAAAAATTCCCGCTAAGAAGCTGCAAGGCAAACTTCCTGAAAGAATAGATCAATCTTTATTTGAGAAAATATATAAAACCAAGAAATTTTTAGCGGAAGCGGGTTTAACAGAAGTTCAAACCTATTCTTTTTATTCAACTGGGGTATTAGCTGCTCTTGGATTTAATGAATCCTTAGAAGATGCCATAGTAAAGATAGCAAATCCAATTTCCAAAGAGACAGAGTATTTGAGAGAATTTATCTGGCCAAATTTAATAGAAGTTGTTGAAAAAAATTTAAGACGCGACTTCAATGATATAGCCATTTTTGAGATTGGAAAAATATATTTGCCAGGTAAAGATAATCCACCAAAAGAAAGTTACCATCTGGCTATAGCACTGATGAATGACACTGATAATCCTTTAGAAGAGTTACTCGTCATCCTGAATTCAATTCAGGATCTCTTGCATATTCAAATTGAAAAAGGAGGAATGATGAAAGAGTTGGAAACCCTTTTTCATCCAAAAAGGTTTGCTACAGTTAAATCTGGGGATAAAGTAATCGGCGGAATAGCTGAAGTACATCCTAGATTTTTAAATAACTTTGGCTCGCCTCGCTCCGCGGGCGGAGCGGGAATTACAAAAAGAGTAGCAATTTTGGAAATTAAAATTGAGTAAGTTATTTCTGAAAGAAGCCTTCATTAAAAAGAACTTGTGAAAGTATTTCGTATCTTTTAAATTCAAAATCATCTTCTATTTGTCTAAAAGCTCTACTTCTTCCTATTCTATAATTGGCTAAAATATCTTCTGTTCTAAATCCTTTTGGATCTTTTAATATTCTTACAAACTTTTCTCTTTCTACAATAAATAAATTTTTAACAATATTTGGATTGTATTTCAGAGGATCTAGTGCATCAGGGAATACATATTCAATAGCCCCCTTGGATTCTTCCCAAGCCCTCTCATGTTCAACGTCTGGATTTCTGGATCGAGTTATAAGATTATTAAACTGAGTTTTTGGATGCCCCATGAAATCAAAAAGTTCATGAAATTTATTATTTCTAATTAATAATCTCAACTTATCCTCATCAGTGTCATCAATTGAATAAACAGGGGAGGTAATAGATTCCTCTTCACGATTTCTAGTTCTTCTTCGAGCTGGTGTGCTTTCTGTCATAACCATTAAGGCAGTGTAGCAGAAACTATAACATAAATATGTAATCTAGACAACAATCAAAGTGCTACAGTTACCCCAATAGAGGCAGAATGAATCCCTCCATTATTATCTTCTAACGTTACTGTAATCGTATGTGATCCTTTGTCTCCAGGAGGAAACTCCACATGTAGCGCAAATGGTTCGGTTGTCTGTTTTTGTTTCTCTACACCATCAACTTCCCATCTTACTTCTTTTACTCCGGCTGGAGAATTTACTGAAGAGAGTACATCAAAAACCCTTGGAACATTTGCTCCATTTGCAACATTTACAATTTGTATCACCCCTCCGCCTCCACCTGCAGTAAATCCAGGAATATTATTGCAGCCTTTTGTTGCTCCAACCAAACGGGCATCAGGAGAAGTTAAAACCCACTCATCTATTCCTTTTTGCCATTTATCAGCACCAGTCGGATCATTTTCGGAAAGAATAACAACGTCTTTTTCTTCACTATCTTCACCATCTCCGGAGAGTCTGTGTGGATTTTGTCTGCAAATCCTAGCCCGCTGATATGCACTAGATTCACCCTTAGGCTCTGTTCCAGAAATAAAATACTCTCTCCTTGTCGGAGATCCAGGATGCGGATTTCCGCTCATTAGCCCATCCACTTCAATCTGATTTACATTTCCCGGTTTTTCAAATGGCTCGTTTGGAATATCTTTCAAAGCCAAAACCATTATTTTATTCCAGATAGGGGATGCTCCAGTAACACCCGATGCAATTTTTGGATCAAGAGGACTATTATCATTGTTTCCAACCCAAACTCCAACTACTCGAGAAGGGGTATATCCAATTGTCCAGTTGTCTCTTTTCTCATCAGTGGTTCCTGTTTTTACCGCAACTGTTTTTCCTGATACATTTAAAATAGAATTTGAGCCAAATGCAGCCGTCCTTGCACCGTTATCAGCTAAAATATCAGAAATAATAAAAGCTATTCCCTCATCTAAGACCCTTCTTCCCTCAGATTCTTTGTACTCAAAAAGAGTTTTACCTTTACTATCTGTAACTTTGAGTATTGAAATCGGATCAAGTTGATTACCTTTATTTGCAAATACACCAAAAGCCGAGGTTAAATCCAGTAATCTTACTTCTCTTCCACCTAAAGTAAGGGAGAGTCCTACTGAATCAACATTTTCATCTGAGGGCTCCCAGGTTGTAATTCCCATTCTATAACCCAAATCCAAAACATCTTTTACACCAACTAGCGCAAGCATCTTCACTGCTGGAATATTGTATGAGTTTCCAAGAGCATATCTAACTTGCGTTGGTCCGTGAAATCTTCCGTCATAGTTAACAGGAATATAAGAAGGTCTATCACCTCCAGGAAATTCAGTTTTAACATCAACAATTGTAAAGTTTGCAGTATATCCTTCTTCCAGTCCCTTTGCATAATTAATAGGTTTTGTAGCACTTCCGGGTTGTCTTTCTCTTATTGCAACATTAACATTTGGTTCGAACACACAACTTTTACCGTCAATGCAGCCAGCCGGTTCTGACTCTCCAAAATAATCCTTTGATCCAACCATAGCCAAAATTTGGCCGCTTTTTGGATCAAGTACCAAAGCAGCACCATTTCCAACCTGAGAACTTTTAATTTTTGTTACTTCATCTTTTACAATTTTTTCTGCCTGTTCTTCCATCTTGTAATCAAGAGTTGTTGTCACCCGAAGCCCGCCCTGCTCTACTAACTTATCACCAAATTGCTCTATTAATTTCTCTTTAACATATAAAACAAAATGCGGAGCCTTAAACCCAACCTCATTTTGGGCTGTTCTATAACTTAAATTCTCCTGCTCTGCTGCATCTACCTCTTCTTGTGAAATATAATCATCCTCAACCATACGACGAAGTACAGCTTTTTGCCGCTCCTTTGCAAGTTCAGGCCTTGTGCCGTACGGAGAATAAACAGAAGGCCTCTGAGGAAGTCCGGCAAGGAGTGATGCTTCAGCAAGGGTAAGCTCATTTGTGTGTTTTCCGAAATACAAATTTGAAGCTGCTTCTATCCCATAAGCGGTTCCGCCATATGGAATTTCATTTAAATACATTTCAAGAATTTCATCTTTTGAATAATATCTTTCAACTTGAATAGCTAAAATTACTTCTTTAATTTTTCTTGGAAGAGTTCTCTCGCCGGAGAGCAGGGCATTTTTTACAAGTTGTTGAGTTAGAGTAGATCCACCCTGAAGCTGACGGTGTACAAGGAGTTCATAAACTGATCTTGTTATTCCGGATACTGAAAATCCACCGTGTGTATAAAAATCCTTATCCTCAATGGCAATTGTAGCTTCCTTTACATACTCGGGAACACTATCTAATTCTATGGGTGTTCTATTTTGACCGGAATAAATATCGTATAAAAGTTCGCCATTTCTGTCATAAATTTTTGTTGCCTGAGCAATAGAACGGTTGGATAAATCATCCGGGGAGGGAACTTGAGTTGCAAAAAAAATAACAGCTGCAAAAATAAAAAGTATTCCACCAACCACAAAAAATAACATACTTGTGGAAAGGTGAGATAATATCTTAAATTTCCAAAGACCTTTGCTTTCTTTTCTTGCTCTCCAGGATCCAAATGAAGCCATATAAAGAAATTATACCTGATTCTTGGTATAATATCATTTGTCCGAAAAAACCGGATGTGGCAGAGTGGACAATTGCAGTCGAACTAGCTCATTGACAATTTACACTGCTTATAATATCTTATAAACATGGCTTATTTTAGATATACTAGAGAGAATTTAGAACTTGCCATTGCAAAATCTCTTTCCGTGCAAGGGGTGGCTAGAAATTTGCTAGGTAAACCAGTTAGTGGCAACCAACATCAGCATATCAAGAAAATGATAAATAAGTTCAATTTAAACACTAGTCATTTCTTGGGACGAAGACACAATTTAGGAAAACCCTCAAATAAGAAGAAACAACCAACGGAGATTTTTATAACTGGACAAAGACAAAAATCATTCCTTCTAAGGAGGGCTTTATTGGAGTCTAATGTGGAGTATAAGTGTTTAATATGTGGTATAAATAGTTGGAGGGATAATAAATTAAACCTAGAAGTCGATCATATTGATGGAAATAGCGCTGATAACAGAATAAAAAATCTAAGATTTTTATGTCCCAACTGCCATTCTCAAACACACACCTTTGGATTTAGAGGAAGCAGTATAAAGGAATAATTTTTACCATGGGTGGCAGAACGGTTTATGCAACGGACTGTAAATCCGTACTAAGTAGGTTCGACTCCTACCCCATGGACTAAGGCCGCTATTTCAAATTCCTATTTAAACCTTAGAGAAATTGAATGCTTTGCCTATATCTATTTATAAGTAATAAGAGTATCCTTAATGCCTTTGATTAAAAAGGTATTAAGGAGGTGAGAAAAATGACAGATACAAATTCAAATGTACAAGCTGCAGTAGCGGATGCAAATAAAACAGCAGATGCTCCAGTTAAAACAGAAGCTACAGCTTCAGTTCCAACTCCTACTGAAGAAGCTAAAGTAGAAGAGAAAAAAGTATAGTACATCTATACATTAATCAGTCATTTTATCTTGATAAAATGGCTGGTTAATTGAATCACCTCATACAGTAAGATAATTTTTTCTTGACATGCGGAAGATTTTAACACTTTCGTTATATGTATTCCGATACAGTATCGTTAGATTACACTCATACACCAGCTTGAATACTTTTGATTTTGGATTTTAGAGCATTCAGTTTTTACAAGCTTTTGGTCATTACTCCAATCCAATATTCCCAGTCCTATTTGCTTAAAGCATCCTTCTTTTTCATTTTCATCCACAACTGTACAAAATTGTATCATCTTTGCGGAATCTCCAACAAACCGGTAAGACATTGAAGAAACAACACCTGAAACACATATATTCTGGAAAACTTGACTTGGGATAAGATCACAATCCGATTTCATCTTATAAATATCCTGAGTAAAGCCTACCTGGTTTGTTCCCATTGTACGAAAACATTCTTCCTGATACTTATCTGGCACTTGACTGCACAAATTTACCACTTTATTCCAGTCATTACTGTTGATTATTGCAAAATAGCTGCTTTGATATCTCCAGCAAAGCCGCAAATACCTTTCTTCCAGAGAGTTACAAGGATACATTGGATCATCAGCCCTTACATATTTTCCAGGATGATCCCTATTAGTTGAACTGGAGGAATTCTCCATAAAGGCTCCGCTATAACATCGATCCTTTCCATCCTGAGATTCAATTTGATCGCAAAGCGAAAGAGAGATTATTAAATCAGCATCAGTTACATACATTGCTGCATGTCCTAAACCATGAAGACACTCGTTAAATACAAGAGGTGAGCTGTAATCTTGTCTGACACCACAGATTTTTCCAAATTCAGATTTTAATTTTTCACTGTCTAAATTCTTTTGCTGTAAATAGGCTTCCAGCGTTCCATGATAACAACCTCCATGACAAGTTGAATCACACTTAGAATATGTGTCTGCGATATTTCCAAGTCTTTCGTACTCCAATCTGGATAGAAAGTGAGTCACTTCATGACATCTCGCGTAAACCTCCGGATAGTTTTCATTTTGCGCAAGAAGATCTAGTGTTTTTTTCATGCCAAACTGGTCAAAAAAAATCTCGCCTATATCCCGGTAGCAATTATTTTTCCCATTGCTTTCGTAGCAAATCTTAAGCTGGGATCTTAGATAATTATTTTCATCTCCATTTTGGAATAAACTAAAAGTATTGGGTGGAATTCTCCCATATTCTTTAATTAAATTATCAATGTAATTTTGGCACTCAACACGAGAATTTCCTGAAAGAGCAGCACAAATCTTTGGGGCTTTTATATGCCAGTTTGGCGCCTCCTGGAAAATTAATTCCCCTGCAGCAGATTTTGTACATCTTACAATATATTCCTCCTCTGATATTTTTCGACATGCTGAAATAATTTGATTTGCATCCCCGGTTGATGCAACAGAAAAACCAAGTGAGTCAAAACAGGCATTTTTAAATTGAGTGGAGTTTGAGCCAAGACAAATGCTTATCACCTCATCAAACCCTTTTTTGAATCTACTCATTAAAACTGAAGATTGATTCCTCCCGCAGGAGAATGAATACTGCGAGCCAAAGTCTTTTTCCAGCTCATTACACGGATATAGAGGATCCTCGGATTTATAAAAATCATCCGGAGCACTCCTTTCAAATTCCATAAAGACTCCGTCAAAACAAAATTCCTGCCCAGTAATTAATTTTCTACAGGAGGAAAGAGAAGCTTTTAGATTACTGGTCGAGTGAAAACTTGCAACACCGTGTCCAATTCCATGAATACAACTTGCAAACGGCCCGCCTGTTCCTAATCTAGAGCAAGCTTCCTGGGCCTTATTTATATCATCAAGGCTTTTTTCAAAAGCAGTGTCCAAAAATCCATGAAAACAGCCGAATGCAAACTCAGCGGAGCAACTTGTTAACCCCAAAAATCCTTTATCTTTATAAATTAAACTTCCCAATAAATGGGCAAGGTCGTGTACATTTCCGGAAGATCCCCCTTGCCCTTTATAAACTTCTTTAAAATTGTCCCATGTACTTTCTACTCCATTTTTTTGGACCATTTTCTCAATTAGTTTAAATTGTTCGTCTGGAGACTTTGTGGATATTAAAGTGAAATCTAGATTTTCATCCTGACCCTTAGAGAAACCGGGGGGGAAGGATATAAATAGATTCTTCGCTCTACTTATAATGGCTGAGATTGTGTTTTTAATCTTTCCCAGTATGTTTAAGTCACTATTATCCAAAACATCAATATTATCTTCTCCTTTAACTATCAAAACACCTCTGAAATGAGGGGAAATATGGTCGTGAAATTTAAATGTTCCAGCTCTTTTAGGTTTAAATACCCAATCCTTACCGGGTTCTATGGGTTCTTTCGGATCAAATTCAGGATAAATATCGTGAGTTGGATGTACATTGCTTGCAGGCCATCTTTGGACTTTGTCCTGATTTACAAATAAAACTGATGAATTTACATCAATTGTTACCTCTTGCGGATCAAATCCATTTGGCGTCATTTTAACAATTTTGGTTTCTGAGTGAGCAAAGGAATGAGTTATGGGGAATGAGTTATGAGTGATGAGAATGAAAAACAAAACTAAAACAACTTTAAATAATCGCATCTTACCTATTATACTAAATTACTATATTTAAGAAAGACTAATAAGAAGCAAAGAGGCCTCTGAAGAAATCACCAATTTGATCAATTAGACTTCTCTCAGTTGATACACCCTGAGTAGACGGAGTTGGGTAAGAATATGACGGAGTTTCATACGAAGGTGTTCCGTAGCTTGGTGTACCGTATTCCGGTGTTCCATAGGAGGGTGAACTATATTCTGGAGTTCCATAACTTGGTGTACCATATTCCGGAGTTCCATAGGTAGGACTTGGGTACCCGTATGAGGGTGAGGCATATGGGGAGGGGTAACCATAAGATGGTGATGGATAACCGGGTGTTGGATAAGCATAACTACTACCTGGGGTCGGGTAATTATAAGTGGTTCCCAGTGGAGTCGGGTAATAATATGAACTTTCTCCAGGAGTAGGATAGTAATACGTACTCGGGGTTGGGTACGAATATCCTGAGCCTGGGGTTGGGTAACCATAAACTCCTCCAGGTGTCGGGTAAGGATAACTTCCGCTACTCGGGGATGGATAAGAATAGGGCGTACTTGGACTTGGATAGTTATAACCCGAACCCGGCGTCGGATAGCCATATCCCGGCGACGGATAAGTATAGCCTGTACCTGGAGTTGGATAGACATAACTTCCAGGAGTATAGTATGGACTGTAGTAGGTTTCCGGAGATGTGTAAGTCGAAGTAGGAGATGTATAACCGCTTCCGGGTGTATAGTATGGACTTACATAGGTTCCACCGGGTGTATAGTAAGTTGGCGATGGATAAGTTGGAGTTGTATAATTTGGCGTAGTATAAGGCGTAAAGTAACTTGGGCTAGTATATGTACTTCCCGGAGGAGGTGTGTAATAAGAAGGGGAGACATAAGGAGAGTAATAGTAAGGAGTTGCGTATGGAGTTGGTGTATAGTAGGTTGGCGTTGAATAGCCAACCGGAGTATTGTATTGACAGCTTGGTCCGGAACCAGGAGGACATCCTCCGGTTGGGGTAGTATAAGCCGGAGGTGTATTATATGTAGGAGGTGTTGGATAAGTTCCTGGCGTAAAGTAGCTTGGAGAAGTATAAACAGGAGGAGGAGTGTAATAACTGGGTGAAGTATAGGAACTTCCAGCTGGCGGGGTATAATAAGTCGGTGTTGAATAAGTTATTGGCGTAAAGTATACAGGTGTTGTATAACCTCCGCCTGTATAAGGGGTGTAGTATTGCGGTGTTGTGTATGGCGGGGGTGTCGAATAGCTTGGTGTTGTATAGCCATTACCGGCTGCCGGAGTGTAATAATACGGAGTCATATAAGCTGGGGGGGTGTAATAGTACGGAGTGGTA
>Ga0209542_10012243_pt1 | contig 15062 bp, 9 predicted proteins | sample RifCSPhighO2_01_FD_184028 | JGI IMG/M metagenome (GOLD analysis project Ga0209542, IMG submission 184028) | Soil microbial communities from Rifle, Colorado - Rifle CSP2_plank highO2_0.1 (SPAdes) (version 2) | ecosystem: Environmental > Terrestrial > Deep subsurface > Rock core/Sediment ...
GTTGTTTTGGCTGACAATGCGGCGACTTTTCTGGTTGATTATCAGGGTTTTGGCGGCGCGGTTATTGACACGGTAATGGACCTGAAAAATTCCACTTCCACCATTAAAATCATAAAAATAATCGTGCCGAACGGAACGGCAATTGACGGGGTGTTATATTCCAATTCTTGGGGCGCCGACGGCAACAGCAAAACCTTGGAAAGGAAGTCGGCGGTCGGCGGTTCTAATGACGCGGCAAACTGGGCGCAGTCGTCCGCAGCCGGCGGCACGCCGGGCGCGATCAATAACTGGGAATTAGCAGTAGCAACTTCAACTCCTGATATTGCGACTTCAACCGTCAACTTTGCCGCTTCAACCACCTCGTCAATTCTCGGTCTTGGCACTGATGTCGCGGCGACCACGACTATCGCAACAAACACAACATGGACCCTGGCCAACAGTCCTTTTCGGCTGTTTTTTGATGGCACAAAACGGCCGACGGTCGCTACCGGTGCCATTCTTACGATTGAACCCGGTGCTAAAATCATTCCGCAAGGCGGCGGCTATATGGCGCTTGAAATTCAAGGGACGCTTAACGCCGTTGCCACTTCCGGCGCGCCCATAGTTTTTACGTCAATAAAAGACGGCGATGGGTTGGCTTCAACAACTCCGCAAGCAGGCGAATGGCTTAATATCGCTTTCAGTCCCGGCTCGCAGGGCAATTTGGATTATGTTGAATTTCGCTACGGCGGCCAGGGATTGGAGCGGCCGGTTAAGGAAATGGTCAGAGCAATCGGCGCGACACTAAATATTAATCATTCGAAGTTCGAAAATTCCCAAAGCATCGCTTTGCGCCTCGTAGATTCCAATGGCGTCGTAGAAAATTCAACTTTTTCCGATAACACTTGCGGCATTTCCGTTGATTCGCTGGTTTTACCGAGTTCCGGCACTGACGGCGGCTGCGCCAGCAATGTTTACTCTTTTTATTCTAACGCGGCGGCAACGACCACGCCCCAGATAAAAACTAATCAATTTATTAGAAACCGTTTAATTGCCATTGAAACAAGAAACGGTTCAACGCCGGTTATAGACGGTAATATTTTTACCGACAACGGTTATCCAGTTACCATAGATAGTTCCTATCCCGCGATTGCCAATTCCACCGCCAGTTCGAATATCTTAAACGGTATCGCCATTTCTGGTCGCACGCATTTTTCCAAAAATTTCACTCTTAAAAAAGATTTACCCTATATACTGGAAACTAACGGTCCGGCTCTCTCGCCATATATTGACAGCGGTGCCGCGTTGACATTAGAGCCGGGTACAATTTTTAAAACTAATAACACCAGTTCAACACTTTTTGTTTATGGCAGTTTAGTTGCTTCCACAACGCCGGATAATCCGATTGTTTTTACTTCTCTTAAAGACGACACCAGAGGCGGCGATACCAATGGCGATGGTGCGGCGAGTTCGCCGCAAGACAATGATTGGGCGAATATTAAATTTTTAACCGGCAGTGTCGGGAATTTTATAAATACAATATTTAATTATGGCGGCTATGGTTTTATTCCTCACAATCTTCCCCCAATAAACACTTTAGCTAAAGATTTTCCAACAGTTAACATTGGGAATAATTATATAGGAATATCAACTAATTACTGGGTAGCTGAAAATAGCTATAACTTTGATAAAATCATCTTTCATAATTTTTCTACAACCAACCCGCAAAATTTTGACTATCTGGCAGGCATTAGAGATCCCCGTGATGATTTCATTGCGTCAACCAGATTAAGCAACTTACAAAATATAAGTGAAACTGAACTAACTTTTCCTTTACAGGGTCAGTTTATGGCCGGAGAGAGATATTATGCCATAATTCAGGTTGATCAACGGACTGGAATTTCAACCGGAGTAGAGGATTCATTTTCTATTGGTAAAGACGAATCCGGGATGGCGGCCGTGGCTTTTTATGAATTAGTGCCGGGTTCTCCGGCTAACCCCGCGATTTCCATTGACTCCGGCGCCACCGTTGTTGTTCAATAGTATGATTGATTCCCGGAATCAATCAATTTGTGGATAAGGTGGGGATAAAAAATATAAAATAAAATGGAGGATTTTTTTGATAATGAACTCGGCAGAAAAATTCTGGCTTTGATTAAAGCCAGCTTTAAGGTGTCCGATCTGATACCGGATCTTGTTTTGCGCGGAGAAATCAAATCCCAAATTTTAAATGTTTATAAAGTTTTCTTTTCCGCCTTTGGCGGAAAAAACTATGCCGAATTGCTGAAAGAGGTTGATGTTTTAGATAATTTTTTCTTTTTGGCCGGGCAATTGAATTTTGTAAAAGATATTCATCTTCGGGTGTTAAGAAATGGATTTTTAGTTTTTAAATCTCGCATTATCTTGATGTTAAATGAGCCGTCAAAAACTTTTGCGGGTTCAATGGCGGCTATAAAAAAAGAAGCTGTTAAACCCAAAGCGGGATTAAGCGAGCGGCAGAAAAAAATTCTGGAAAAATTCCAAAACAAAGAAACATTGAAATTGGCGGAAATTTTGGATTTTTTTCCGGGCGTTTCCGAAAAAACCGTTCGCAATGAATTATCTTTGCTTATAGGTCTCAAAAAAATTACGAGAAGCGGTCAGGGAGGCAGTAGCTTCTATGAAATAGTTCGGTAATAGTTCGGTAATTCCAATTACCGAACTATTACCGTAATATTACCGAAACATTACCGAACTATTTTCTTTAATCAAAGCTATTGATTCTCGGAATCAATAAAATTCAATCAGATTATTAATGTCTCGATCGTTCCTTATACTTCTCCTCTCCTTTCCTCTCCAAAAATAAATAAATCATTGGACAACGAGTCTCGCGCTGGCGGGACGAGTGCGCGAGGAAAACGATTTATTTAATTTTCCCCCTTAAAGTTATCCACACTTGACTGGTTGTTTTATGGCAAAATGGAGTATATAATCAAATTAAGGTTATCCACATTTAGGCGCGAAAATTAAAGTAAATTCTGTTTAATTTAGACAGTTTTCAGAGTCTAAATTAACTTGATTGCATAGAAAAAAGATTAGTGCTATTATTAAGAAACGTGGAACAACCGAACTGGGGATTGACTGCTAATGGCAGGTTTGCTATTATCTGAACTGGGATTGAACTTTGACAATTTAAACAAGTACGAATTACAAATCTATTACGAATATACGAATTTGTATATTAGTAAAAATTAGTAATTAGTAGTCTTAATTAACAAACGGAAATATTACTAAAATTATAATTAAAAATTAAAAGTTTATCATTAAGGAGAAAAATAATTATGTTTATATCAAAACGGGAGGCATGGCCGATCAGTCTCGCTCTTTTGGGAGCGATGTTGGCAATGACTCTTAGTTTATCTTTAGCAGTGCCGAAAGCTGGCGCCGTAACCATAGAAGAGTTGCTGGTCCAGATTCAGGCGTTACAAGCCCAGCTTGTTCAATTGCAAGCCGCGCAAACTGGCGGCGCAACTGCCTGCACTTTCACCCGCTCTCTCTATGTTGGAGTTAGCTCCGGCGCGGATGTAAAATGTTTGCAACAGTATCTTAATAGTACTAGCTACAAAGTAGCGGCAACTGGCGCAGGTTCGCCAGGCAGCGAAACTATGACCTTTGGTCCATTGACTCGCTCTGCCGTTGCCAAATGGCAAGCGGGAAATAGTGTTAGTCCAGCCGTTGGTTACTTTGGTTCGATTTCACGGGCTAAGTATTCAGCGGTGGCTGGCGGCGTTGTAGTAACGCCTCCTGGCGTAACTCCTCCGGCAGTAGCCGGCGGTTTGAGCGTTTCCCTTTCAGGAGCCACTCCATCAGCAAGAACTATTGTTGCCGGTGCGGCATTGATGCCTTTCGCAAAATGGAACTTTTTCGCAGGCTCCGGTGATGTCACCGTAACCACTTTAAAGTTTAAACGATCGGGCATTTCAGCCGACGCTGAACTTGGCAGCGCGTACTTATATGATGAAGAAGGAAATTACTTAGCTCAATATTCCGGCCTTGGATCCGGCGTTTTGACTTTCACTAATGCGTCCGGTCTTTTCACAATAAAAGCCGGCACCGTGAAAGCTGTTGAATTGCGGCTTGATGTTTCTTCAAGCGCTTCCAACAACCACACCATGGCTTGGAGCTTGGAATCGGCATCTGATGTTACATCAAACGCGACAAGCGTTTCCGGCAGTTTCCCTTCAATGTCTAATGCAATGACATTTGTTACGGTTTCTGATCCGGCGATTGCCACCTTAACAGCGACTGCCGTTACAACCGGCAACTCGGTTAACGCGGGCACAACCGGCTACTTGGCTGGTTCGTTCACCTTGCAATCTTCAAACAGCGCCGTATTAATTAATAGAATTGTTTTGACTCAAAACGGTTCTCTTATTTCGGCGGCTGACATTGGCAATCTTAAATTGGTAACTTCCGGCGGCACCCAAATGGGCGCCACATTGCCGAGCTTAAAGTCAGACGGCACCGGTACATTCGTAATGTCTCCGGCCTATGAAATTCCGGCCGGTCAGACCATTCAGGTTAACGTGTATGCCGACATTCTCGCGGGTGTTAACAGAAATTTGAAATTCAATGTTCTAAACCTTCGCGATATTCAGGCAATGGACAAAACCTACAATATTGGTGTTAATCCGTCCGCTTCGGTTACGATGACCCAATCAACGGTTGAAGCCGGAACTTTGACGATCACCCTTGATCCGTCAAGCCCGACCGGCAACATCGCTCCCGGACAAACCAATGTCACTCTTGCTAAATTCAAAGTGGCTTCATACGGCGAACAAGTTAAAGTAAAATTTGTTCCGTTTAAAGTTACCTTTGCCACCACTTCAGCGGTTTTAGCCCTCCTTATTGACGACGAGATTGACAATACTTATTTAGTTGACGATTCCGGAAACCAAATTGGTTCCACAATCACCAGTGCGGTAACATTAACCGACACCGCTGGTGTTTGGGATGATAGTGAAACTGTGGCCGCGACATTCGGTACTTCGTCTGCTAATATCAACTACCTTATTCCTGCCAACACCACTCGCGTGTGGAGCTTGAAAGCCGACATTCCAAGCGGCGCTGATGCCTCGTCTGTTACAGCCGCTTTGAGAGCTGGTACCGATAACTACCAAGGTCAGGTATCTTTGAGCAATGGCAGCACAACGGCGGTAAACGGCAATGCTTTAACCGTTCAATCAAATCCTTTCCAGGCCAAAATCAATTCAGCGCTTGGCACAGGCAACTTGGTTAAAGGTCAGGGTGGCGCCAGAATTGGTTCGTTTGTCTTGTCAGCTTCTTCGGCTGAAGGAATTAATGTTTCAACAATTACCTTTACCTCATCTTCAACCTTCCCATTTTCTAACCTTATGACTAAGGTAAATGGCGTTCAGTTTGGCGATGTTAAAGGTTCGGTTTCCGCATCCACCGATTACACGTTCTCCGGTTCTTCTCCCGCGGCCATTGCGGGTGGAGGCAACGTCACTGTTGATGTCTACGCTGATGTTCTCTCAACTGCTACTAATATCGGTTCCTCATACTATGTTAAGTTAGACAGTGCTTCAGCTGTTGGCGCGATAACCGCCACTACTCAAACCTTGAAAGATACAAGCGGCACTGCGGTTGATAACGATGGAGACATTAACGGACAATCATTCACCGTTAACGTTGCCGGTCCGACAATCACTCTTGACAATGATTCTTCAAGCCCGGCCGCTTATCAGGTGGCTATGGGTAAAACAGGTCAGACCCTTGGTATTTGGAGGATTAACGGAGGCACGACCGAAGATGCCAATATTACCGAAATTTCTATTAAAGACAGAATTGGCACTTCCGGCCATGAGGCCTCATTCCAGAATCTACAGTGGTACAAAGGCGGCGAAGCCGTTGGTCCGATTGTGGTTTCCGCTACGGCATCCGGCACAGCCGGCTCCGAAACCGGTTACCGATACACTTGGACATTCGGCACTCCGGTTGTTGTTCCTCAAAACAGCGGTATCGCTCTTGAACTTAGAGGCGATGTTCCAACATTTGCTTCCGGTGGTTCGACTTCAAACTCAACCCACATTTTCACCTTTAACCGAGACGACACCTATGTCTTGGCAAGAGGCGCTGGTTCAAGTTTGACAGCTGTTGTTAATGACTCGGCCGCAACCGCTTTAGGTACTGCCGACACATTTGCCGGCAACAACGACACGACAACGGAAGTAAACACAATAACTGTAGCGAGAACCAAACTGACCGTTACTTCAGATGCGACTGGAATTCTTACCACCGGCCACGCACCGAGTTCAGCAGACGTAATGGCGGTCTTCGTCTTCACTGCTGATTCGGCTTATAACGTAACCATTAGCACTGTTACTTTGAAACTTGCTGGCGCCACTTTAGCCAGTATCACTGTTCAGTTAATTGACTCTGATACCGGTACAGCTTGGGGCTCATCCGGTCGAGCTGACTTCGGTCTTGACCCTGAAACAGGAATGACTGCCGGCGCTTCTTCCTCAATTGCTTTCTACCCTGATTACATCTTGAGCGCTGGAGCTACCAAGAGAATCAAGGTTCAGGCCGACACTACCGGTAGCACGAGTAATTCTGACCTCACGTTTACAGTAACTGCGGGCAGCACAAGCGGTTCTCTTGCCCAGTGGTACATCGACAACGACACCACCGGCACCGCTGGTTCAAGGATTCAGAACGCGCTCTGTTGGGGTGATGGATCTACTGCTTGCACAGCCGCGGGCGGGGCCTTCAACCTTGAAACCAAGGTCTTGCCGATCTACGGTCCTTCAGTTCGCTACTAATCTCTAAAATATGATTTTCCTGCTTGTGACTGGAAAATCAGTCCGCCAACCGGCGGAAAACCAAAAACGCCCTGAAGGGGCGTTTTTGGTTTTCCTGAATCCGAATTTTGTTTTCCTGAAGTATCACAAGAAGTATCACAAGCAACCTCGAGGCAACTTATGATACCAGATTTTTTCATAGAAATTCTGGTATTTATATGTTATTATTGGATTCAATAATTTATGTCTAAAACCGAATTATATTTATCTAAAATCGTAAAGTACGGCCTTTATGCTATTTTGCTGACTCCTTTGGTCTTCTGGCCGCGGGCGCTTTACGGTTTTATGGCGCCCAAATTTATTTTGTTTCAGGTTTTAGTTGAGATTGTTTTTGCGTCTTGGCTCATTCTCCAAATGATTGATTCCCGGAACCAATCAGTACTGATTGGTTCCGGGAATCAATCATATTTACGCAGAAATTATATTATTTTAGCGTTATCAGGCTTTATAGTCATCTCTTTTATTTCAGCTTTTTTTGACGTTGATTTTTCAAGAAGTTTTTGGGGGATAGGCGCTCGAATGACCGGACTTTTTGCCGAATTTCACTTTTTCGCTTGGTTTTTGGTGCTCGCCAGCTCGCTTAAAAATTCGTATAATTCGCATCAATTTGTATATTGGCATCGATATTTAAATTTTTCTTTTGCTGTAAGCGTTTTAGTCGCTTTAACAGCGTTTTATACAAATTTAGACTGGCGATTAGTTCCGGGTTATACCATTTTCAGCAATCCGACATTTGTGGCGCCTTATTTTCTGTTTCATTTCTTTTGGGGCTTATATCAAATCTTTATAAAATCCAATGTTAGAAACCGAGTTTCCAACATTAAGTGGTGGTTTTTTGTCATAGGCAGCATTTTAATTTTAATAGCTTTGCTTTTAGGAGAAGTTAGGGGCGCAATTATTGGGCTAATTGCCGGCATTTTATTTTTAGGAATCGGTTTAATATTAAGCGATATTTTTAATCGCCGCAAGAGAATTATACTTGCTGTCTTCTATTTATTGCTTTTACTTGGCATAATTTTTTTCTGGCAATGGCGCAGCGCTTCTTTTGTTCAAAGCGTTGGCATTTTAAAAAAGTTTTCAGAAATCTCAACCTCGGCTACGGTACAAACTCGTTTATTGACTTGGCAATCGGCGCTTGAAGGTTTTAAATCCGCCGGTTGGCAGACGGTTTTTGGCGCCGGCCCGGAAAATTTCAATTATGTTTTTAACGCGCATTATAATCCGCGGCTGTTAATGTTTGGAGGTGGCAGTTTTGCCGAGACATGGCAGGACAAGCCGCATAATGCTTTTTTAGAAATTTTAACAGAAGTCGGACTGGTTGGCAGTTTGTTTTATATGTTAATTTGGTTAGCCGCGGTTTTTGCGTTGTTTAAACTGTTTAAATCCGGCCAAAAATTTCTATCGCTGACTTTAATGGCCGCTTTCATTTCTTATTTTGGACTAATGTTTTTCTCTTTTGACAGTTTTGGGTCCTGGTTCGGATTGTATTTAATGCTCGGATTTTTGGCCTCGCAAAATAATTCAAATCTACAAATTTATTCTAATTCTACAAATATAAATCAAAATCTAAAAAAATTATTTGTAGCATTCGCATACATTAGTATATTGGGATTACTAGGTGTAAACCTATCAATTTGGCGCGCCAATCTGGCCGATGCCGACGCCTTGCGTATTTTTTCAAAAGATCCGGCGCAAGGGATTGAACTTTTTAAAAAATCTGTAAACTACAGTTCGCCTTACAAAGCCGAATATCAATTTGATCTGGCGGCTTCGGTGGCCGGCGCGGTGGAGAAAGGAATATCACTCCCAGATTTGGAAGACACGATTAATTTTATGCTTGAAGAAGCAGATAAGGCCACTGCTTCTCATCCTAACGACGCGGCTAAATACACTGATATGATTAGAATTTACAATATTTTGGGGACAAAAGGGCGCGATCCGGAAATTCTGGCTCGAGCCGAGGTCTTTGGAAAAAAATCATTAGAATTGAGTCCGCGAAGGCAAGAAACGTTATATTACCTTGCCAGAACCGCATTGCTGAAAAATGATGCTAAGACGGCCATAATTTGGGCAAAACAAGCGGTTTCAGCCGAGCCAAGCATAAAACAAAGTCATTGGTATCTCGGCTTGGCTTATGTCGCCAATAATCAAAGGCAAGAGGGAATAGCCGAAATAAAAAAAGCGCTGGAATTGGGGTATCAACCTCAAAACGCGGCGGAAGAGGCTTTTATTAAAAATGTCGGATTATAACTAAATACATTGCTGTTTGTATAATAATTTAGCTATAGCAAAAAGATTATGCAAGTCAAAATAACTTCTCATTTTTTCTCACCATCTCGCTAGTCCCGAATTTTTCTTTAACGGCAGTAAGAGCATTTTTGACGCATTCTTGGGCTAGGCTTGGGTGGGTTAATATTTTTTCTATAGCTGAAGATAATGCTTCCGGATCAGCCGGTTCAACCAAAAGACCGGATTTTTCATTTTCAATCATTTCCGAAACACCGGCGATATTAGTTGCCACAATTGGTACGCCAGCGGTCATAGCTTCTAAAATTACCCACGGCTGGCCTTCTTTAACAGATGGCAAGACAAACAAATCAAAGGCTTTTAAACATTCATAGGCATCGGGAATAACGCCTATGAGAAAAACCTGATTTTCCAGTTCGTATTTTTTAATCAGAGTTTCAAGATTTTTTTTTTCTACGCCGCCGCCGATAATTATAAAAGTCGGCGTTGAAGTTAACGCTGATAATTTTTCTTTAATTCTTGCGGCCGCAAGAATTATGTAATCTAAACCTTTATTTTTATAGAGATTTGCAATAGTGCCGACTAGAATAGAATTTTGAATTTTGAATTTTGAATTTTGAATTTTTGATTCAATAAATATTTTTGCTTCCTTTTCGGACAAAAATTTTAAATTATCAGCATCAAGTCCGTTATAAATCGTTATAATTTTATCCGGTTTGGCAATTTTGTTTTTTGTCGCCAAACGCTTGTCAAATTCGGAATTGGTAATAATGATATCTTTGAACGGCGCCGATAATTTTTCGGTCCATAAGTATATCTTTTTTATGAAAATGTTTCTTGGTTCTTTGAAAGCCCAGCCGCCAATTCGGTAAATTATTTTAGGATTTTCCCGCCAAAACAGCAGGCGGTAAAGTTTTCCGGCAATCGCTCCGACAAAACCCGCTTCGGAGCTTAAAAGATAGAGAATGTCGGGTTTGGATTTTTTGATAAGGTTAAAAGTTTCGAAAAACGCTAAAAAATTTTTCAAACCCGGCGCGTTTGAAAAATTTTTTATTGAAGCGACTTCAATTCCTTTCTCGCGTAATTTTTCTATCAGCCGGCCGTTGCCGCCCGCGGCAACCATAAATTGGTAATTTTGAGGATTTAAATGCGTTATAAATTCATACAAAAATCGCTGGGCGCCGCCCATTTCCGATTTAGTGATTATAAAAAGAATCCTTTTCATGTTATTAAGCGAAAAGCTTTATGGCTTCGTAGAGCCAAAAGTTGAGTTGACTTAAAATTTTATTTATTATATAGTATATCAGGTATTATGAATTTAATAAATATTTTGAATTAGCAATTCGCATTATTCGCATACATTTGTAAATTAGCATTATTATGCACAAGCAAGAAAAAAAATTAATTTTAGTGATTACGCCGCATAAAAAAGGCGGACCGTGGCAATGGGGAGCCGATTTAGTTAATGAATTAAATAAAAATTCCGAATTTAGAGCAGAGCATATTTTTAAAATTCGTGATAAGTTTTTTAGTCCATTTAGGCCGGGAGTTAGATTAATTCATACAACCAATCCTTTGGCTTTTTCGATTTTTTTACGGCCGATAATTCTGACTGTCCATGGCAAAATTTATGGTCCGTTCTGGAAATTTTTTTATTGGATTGGCCGTTTTCAGGCATCAATTGTGACTGTTCCATCTGAATTCCTAAAAAAATCCCTGAACTTTAAAAAAGCCATTGTGATTCCTAATGCAATTAACTTAACAAAATTCATCGAGGTTGATTTAATGTCGCGTGATTTTTTTAATATTTTAACGGTTACTAAATTTTGGTTTCCGGATAAAGCCAAAGGATTGGTTGAATTGGCCCGGATAATTCTTAATTTAGCCAATGATTTTAATAGAAAGATTAATTGGCGCATTGTCGGTTTTGGGCCGTTATTGGAGGATGTTAAAAAATCCGTAAGCAATTTGGATAAACCGAAAAACGTTAATGTTCAGTGGTTTGGTTTTGACCTTCCGCAGAAATATTTTTCCGATTCGGACATATTCGCTTATTTTTCTTATGAAGACAATATGCCGATTGCAATAATGGAGGCAATGGCTTCTGGTTTGCCGGTAGTTACTAATGAAATTGGCGCTGTCGGCGAACTTATCGATTCAGGAAAAAACGGATTTATAACTTCTAATCATCAAAATTATCAGAATATCTTATTAAAATTAATGAATGATTTTGATTTGAGAAAAAGCATCGGCGAAACGGCAAGGAAAAAAATTGAAGAAAAATTCAACTGGAAAATAATTTTGCCGAAATGGATTGAATTATACAGGAGTTTATTAAAGTAAATGGCAAGATATTTTTTTAGGTTAGATGATATAGCGCCCAATATGAATTGGGACAATTTTGATTTTCTCATTTCCATTTTTAAAAAGCATAATATAAAACCGCTTTTGGCCGTGATTCCGGATAATAAAGATCCTAAATTATTAGGATATCCGGCTAATTCTAATTTTTGGAGAATTATAAATGAATTAAAACAAGACGGCTGGATAATCGGTCAACATGGCTGGCGGCATTTGGCTGAAGCCGGCGGGGGAATATTAAAAATTCACAATTCAGGCGAATTTGGCGGCTTCAGTTTTAATATACAGGAAAAAATGATTCGGGACGGGAAAGACATTGTCTCATCTAAGCTTGAAAAACCGGAAATTTTTATTGCGCCGCGCCATTCTTTCGACCATAACACTATAGAAGCGTTGAAGCATAATAATTTTAAGTTTATCAGCGACGGCATCGGCCTGTATCCGTTTAAAAAATGGGGTCTCATCTGGCTTCCTCAAATACTATGGCGGCCAAGAAAAGGATTATTTGGCATGATAACCATTGCGCTTCACCCGAATAGTATGAATCGGGAAGGTCTAATCAATCTGGAAAATTTTATCAAAGAAAACCGGAGAATCGTCGGCGATTTTTCCGAGTTGACGAAATGGCGGGGAGGTTTAAAAACGCCGGCGATTTTTATCGTCAATCAAATTTTTAAAGTGGTTTGGCGCATTGCGTTTAAAATTAAATTTTTATTTCATTAGCAATTAGCATCAGTCGCATAAATTTGTAGATTGGCATTATCATGCGCGAGCAATATCAAGATAAAAATTTTAAATATACCGACGCGGAGTCCTATGATCGCCGCGGCGAATCATCTGTTTTGGAAAATTACGTTTTAGGTCTGTGGCAGCCGTTTTTGAAAGAAAAAATCAAAAATTTGAGCATTGGAAAGGTTATGGTTGATTTTGGCTGCGGTACCGGCGAATACGCCCAAGCGGCCGTAGCGGCCAAAAAAATTTACGCCGTTGACGTTTCCGAATCAATGCTTGAAGTTTGCCGCGAAAAACTGAAAGATTTTCCGCAGGCGGAAATAATTCAATCTTCGATCCAGGATTTTAATATAGCCGAACCGACCGAACTGATGATTGCCATCGGCGTCTGGGAATATATTAATCCGCGGGATTTGTGCGCCAAAATCAAAGAAATAACCTGTCGCGGCAGTAAGATTGTTGTTGTTTTTCCAAATATCTATAATAATCTTAATTGGATGAGAAGTTTATGGCGGATGAAAAAAATTGCTTTGAGGCCCGGTTTTATAAAAAACCTTTTTAAAAATGATTTTGCGCTCATTGATTCAGTGAGTTTCGGGGCGGTTTTTTGGACGCCCCAAAAACTGCAATTTATGATTTTGCCGGTTTGGAAATTCTGTGATTTTATTTGGTCGCCATTTCAGAAATTATTACCTCTCGGCATCAATGTTTATTATTTATTTGAAAGAAAATGACTGTTTGTTTTATCGGAAAACATAAATATCCGAAAGATATTTTTTCAAATGAGCTGGATATGAAAACCTGGCGTTCAATGGCAGTGTATTTTGACCAACTTTTCGTGATAGCTGAATCGCCGGATATATTTTTCCATAAGGCGTATGAAAAAAATATTTCGGTATATCTTTTGCCGCGATTCGGCTATATCGGCTTCATTCAACAAGTGGTCTATTTGGGACTTTATTTGCATTGGCGATACCGGATTGATATTCTTGACGCTTCAGAAATTGCTGGCGGGGGAGTTGCGGCAATAATTTTAAAATTTTTGACCGGCAAACCGATAGTCATTGAAATTCAGGGGGAGATATTCAGGAAGCCCGGAAACAGGAAAAATCTTAAAAGCTGGTTACTTCAGTGGATTGGTCGTTATGCGATGAAAAGAGCGGCGCGAGTTCGGGTTATAAGTCGCGCCATTTTTAATCAAGTTCGGGGACAGGGGATTCCGGATAAAAAAATCCGCCTCGTTTCTCTCCGCGTTGATTTAAACCTATTTAACCCAATATTGATTCCGAGAATCAATAGTTTTGGGGATAAGGTGGGGATAACTTTAGGATATATTGGGAGGTTAATCGAAGGTAAGGGATTGGAGGATTTATTTGAAGCAATTAGGATTTTTAAAAATCAGAACTTAGGATTTATCCCGACTTCGCCGAGGACTCTCGACTCTGTTGGAGAAAATTGGAACTTAGTAATTTATGGGAGCGGATCGCTCGAATCTAAATTGGAGAAATTAGCTAATAAACTTAAAATTGAAGATAAAATAGAATGGAGGGGATTTGTACCTTATAGCAAAGTGCCGGAAGCATTATCACAAATAGATATTTTTGTTTATCCGTCTTGGCATGAAGGTTTTGGCCGTTCAATTATGGAGGCATTGGCAATGGAAAAAGCGGTTGTGGCAACCAATGTTGGCGGTATTATGGATTTAATAAATGACGGAGAAAATGGATTTTTGGTTGAGCCGCATGATCCCGAGGCATTGGCTCTAAAAATAAAAGAATTAATGCAAAACAAAAATTTGCGAGAAAAATTCGGCAAAGCCGGCAGAGAATTCGTGAGTAAAAATTTTGAATGGCATGATGGCATAAAAAAATTCTCTAATTTATTTTTAGAATTAAAACGATGAGAATCGCAAGAGTAATAGAATACTTTTTGCCTCACGTGGGGGGTATGGAAAGACATGCATTTGCGCTCACTCAAGAGCAGATCAAGCTCGGTCATCATGTTGATCTATTCATTGGCTTCGGCGATGAAAATCTACTGCCGGATACATGTAAGATATTTCTTCAGTTCTTGCCTATGTATAGTAAAATCCGAAGATTTTGGTTTAACGTATGGGCATATCGGCAAATTCAGAAACGCCATCGCGCAAATTCGTACGACATCATTCATCTTCACGGTGATTTTATAGAAGCGTATTTTGGCGGAAAACTTTCTAAAAAATTAGGCATTCCCGCGGTAATTACCATTCATGCCGGTTTAAATAAGCGGCTTTTAAAGCCAAAAAACGCGGAATATTTTAAAAATATCGGCAAAATAATCTGCGTCAGCGATGAGATTGCTGAAGATTTAAAAAGCATAGGTATTTCGGAAAACAAATTTGTGATAATCTCCAGTGGAGTTTATATAAGTGATTTTAGAGGTGTTGATAAAAACAAAATTGCCACTTTGCGGTATCAATATTCTAAGCCGATTATAATTTCCGTTGGCGTTTTAAGAATAAATAAGGGCTTTGAATATTTAATTGAAGCTTTCAAGCATATTAAAAAGGCGTTTGATTCGGTAACTCTTTTAATTATCGGAGACGGACCGGAAAAAGGGGTGCTACAAAAAAAGGCGCGAGATCTTTCCAGCGTCTATTTTCTGGGCCGGCAAGAGCATGATAAAGTAATAGAATACCTCTGCGCTTCCGATATTTTTGTTTTAGCGTCAATTAGCACCGTCAATGACCGCGAAGGCATACCAACGTCAATAATGGAGGCGATGGCGGCCGGCCTTCCAGTTGTAGCGACAAAAGTTGGCGGTAATCCGCAGTTGGTTGAAGACAGTAAAAATGGTTTTTTGGTGAATTCGGGTAATTCTTTAGAACTCGCAAAACTATAA
>Ga0209542_10012244_pt1 | contig 15061 bp, 14 predicted proteins | sample RifCSPhighO2_01_FD_184028 | JGI IMG/M metagenome (GOLD analysis project Ga0209542, IMG submission 184028) | Soil microbial communities from Rifle, Colorado - Rifle CSP2_plank highO2_0.1 (SPAdes) (version 2) | ecosystem: Environmental > Terrestrial > Deep subsurface > Rock core/Sediment ...
CGTTTGAATGCGCTTCAAGCGGGGGTTCAGAAAGAAATGGCCCCGGAGGGATTTGAACCCCCGACACCTAGATTAAGAGTCTAGTGCTCTAACCAGACTGAGCTACGGAGCCACAAGTTAATATTACAGAATTACTTTAAAAAACTTCCCAAATAAAAAAAAGAAAAAAGATATCACTCTCTTTACGAATCTTTCAGGGGCAGTATTTGAAGTTTATTTACTTTATTAGCTGTTGAATGTCTTCAATAGCTTCAGCAACTTCATTACCTTTCTTGGTAAGTTGTATCAGTTTAATTCGCCCCTTCTTTTGAAAAACAACTAATCCCAAAATCTCTAATGTTTGCAATATTTTTACAGCATGGCTGTAAGTGCAATCTACTTCCTTAGCTAAAATACTCCCATATCTCATTCTTGTATTCTTCTTCAAAGAAACCAACATTAAAGCAGGTTTCCTACGAAAAAAAATGTCGAAATTGTCTTTCATCATTATCATAGATTTATTTACTAACTTTTTAATGTATATATCCAAGATAGTATGTTCCTTTTAAATGTTTCGCAACAATATTGTTGATATATTATTTACTACTCGTTTAGATGAAAAAGAAAGATTTATCAATAGTCCAAATCCTAAAATTCCATGGAAAAAAAAACACGTATACTTGCAATATCAGATATACATGGAGATAAAAGATTAGTAAGAAAACTAGCTGAAAGAGCAGATAAGGAAAAAATTGATATTGTTATTTTAGCAGGAGATTTAACATGGATGGAATCATCAGTAGAAAATATAGTGGGTCCTTTTATTGAAAATAACAAAGATAGAAAAGTATTATTAATCCATGGAAATCATGAAACATCTACAACTATAGATTTCTTAACTGACATGTATCCAAATACAAAAAATATGCATGGATATGCAATAAAACATAATGATGTTGGAATTTTTGGAGTTGGTGGAGCTGATTTTGGATCACATCCATTATCTGAAAAAGATTTCAAATTATATTTAGAGGAAGCCCACAATTATATAAAAAACATGAATAAAAAAATTCTTATTACTCATATGCATCCATCAAACACAAAATCTGAATTCTCTGGATTTCCAGGAAGTTCATCTATAAGAAAAATAATAGAAAATACTCAACCTGACTTTGCAATCTTTGGACATATTCATGAAGCTTCAGGAATTGAAGAAAAAATCGGGAAGACTCGAGTCATAAACGTAAGTAGAAAAGAAGTTGTGTTTGAGATTTAAATTTAACGCTCGTTCCTCGCGATATCCAACAACCACTAATCTATTACGCTAATCCAAATTCATAAATTATCATCACCACTAACTATACATAAAGAAATATTTCTACATTAACTTAATCTTCCAACGAGAAATCATGATGAAATCTGATTTCAAGTTCTTTATAACTTCGCAAAACGAAGCTAATTTATCTCAACCCTGTCTCTTAGCAACTTTCCACATAGCTTCAAAATAACTTCTATAAGATTCCGCGACGTCAAAATCCTTAATCATTACTGCAACCAATTTCTCTTTTTCCCAAATTATTATAACAACTTTCTCTCCATAAATATAAGTTGTCGTCGGACTTCTTTTCTCCATATATCTTACTTGGGAAAATTTTTGTGTAAAAATTTTCTTTCCCCTTTCTCTTCCGTACTCATCGTCATTGTAAATAACTTTCAAAGGAATTTTTTGCTTTATTCTTTGTTTGTGAAAATGCTCTAGAAAAAAAGGTACTAACTCTTCTGATTTTCCTGTACTCCCGAGGCAAAGCCATTCTTTTCTTTCTCTCAAAACATCTTTTAAAACAGTCTTGACTCCTTCTTTTCCCTCGTAAACTTCAACAATAGGATGATTAAATTGGGGCTTATACAATTCGTGTAATTCAGGCAAAGATTCTTCAATTAATTTTTGTTTTTCCTGGATATAATCAAGCAACTTTTCTGGAGGCGCGGATCTAAAATATTTCTTTCCATTTTTTACAACATAAGACGCCAATCCTTTATCAATAAGAGACTTCAATGTATCATAAAGGTGGCTTCTATTCTCTTTTGTTTTCTTAGAAATTTCAGATACTAAAGCTTCTTTTAATTTAAGCAAAGCTAAGTATGCTTCAGATTCTCTTTGAGTTAACCCAATTTTTGTTAAAACTTCTGTTTGCATATAATAAAAACAAATTCTCACTATATAAATTTTGTCCTTTTCTGGACAACGAGAATTTAAGAAGTCAATCTTGAACCTAAGGTTAAAGCAAAAAATGGCAATTAAACAAAAAGTTAAATTTGGAAACATTGGAAGAGTAATTAAATCACTTGAAAATGTTGCAGATAACTATGATCAAACAGATAGTATTTTCAGACTGGATGCCCTATCAATTGAGAATTTAAAAGAATTAGGAAGAAAAAACTATGATTTGATTGTAGATGACTTATTACCTCATTTAATAAAATGGATAAAATCCTCCTTTGCATATGATTGTCTTGAATCAGATAGGCCAAGTTTAAGCAGGAAAAGAAAATCAGATATGAGAAAAAGTGTCATGGAAGGGAGAAATTTAGAACGGAAAATCAAAAAGAAATTTTCTTGGGATTCTAATACATATGAAAAATCAGATCCAGCTAAACCAATAATACCATATAGAGCGTGGAAAGAATGGTTAAATTATTTTAAGAATTCTAGAAACGGAAGTACAGCCTATGTTTTTTCGCCAGCATTTTTAGACCATAAGGTGGAAGTTGATCCTGAAGCAAATAAATTTGTTGAAGTGAGAATTGAAGGTTTAACAGATCTCCCTTCGCTAACCTTTGAACCATTAGAGCCTTTATTTTTAGGAAAAAATAATGTAGGAAGATGTGATCCACAAAATCCATTAGTAATACCTGCTTACGTTTTAGACTATTTAACAATTCATAGAGATTACAGAGATTTATGGCTATCATTTGTAAATCCTAATTGGAAGAATTCAGATAAATATATTGAAGGAATTAAAGAATTAACAGAAAAAAAAGCAAAACAAATTTGGAGTTCTTATCAAAAACATCAGTAAAATTATCTCATCTCAACTTTATCTCCCTGATAAATACCAAGCTTATCTGCCATACCACCCTTAATTTCTAAAACATATAAACTATCAAAATTAGGAGAATATACCTGACATTCCCCAAGTAATGATTCAATACAAGGGAGAGTATCTTCACTTACATAAACTATTTCTTTATTATTATCAATCCAAATTATATCTAAAGGTATTAATGTATCTTTCATCCAAAAATTGTATTTTCCACTCTTATCAAATACAAACAACATCCCATAATCATCATCAATTTGTTCAATAAACATCAAACCTTTCTCACGTTCAGCTTCATCATCAGCAATTTGTACATTAAAACATTCTCCAGATTTAACTAAACAAACTTTATGAATTTCTTTTTTTGAATAAAATCCATTAAAATAAATTAATATTAAAAATACAAATACTACTACTAGTATCAATATCAGACTTTTTTTCATAGCAGAATAAAACAAAAAACTTATAAAAACCTTCTTGTCTCCTCATAAATATGCCACCAAGAAAAAAACGAGAAAAAACGCAAGAAGAAACTTCTGCAGAAGGATACTTTCCAGTAGACGAAGACGATTTAAAAAACACAACAAACGTTCCTTACAAAGAATCTAAATCTATTGAAACAATTGAAAAAATAGGGACAAAAAGAGAAATGCCGAAGATTAAAAGAAGAAAATCAACTGGCAAAACCACGAACAAGACTTTATCGAATCAGAGAGGAAAAAGATCCCGAGTAGGACACCAAGTAAGTCGAGCAAAAACACCCTTAAAAAAATTCATTCCTCCAAATATAACTTTAAAAGAAAATGGATATGAATTGATTATAACAGAAAAACCACAAGCAGCACAAAAAATTGCAACCGCATTAGATGATTCAAATTCTCCAACAAAAAGAACTTTACCTGGGGGAGTTTCGTATTATGAAGTAAATCACGACGGAAACAAACTTATCGTTGGTTGCGCAGTTGGACATTTATTCACACTAAAACAAAATTCAGGAAATTCTTATGAAACCCCTATATTTGATATTTCATGGACACCTAATTATCTCACACGTAAATCAGATTTCACAAAGAAATATTATGACGTTCTCTCAAAATTAGCAAAAAATGCGGGCTCATTAACAGTAGCAACAGATTATGACATAGAAGGAGAAGTAATTGGTTTAAACATTGTAAAATTAATAGGAGGACAAGAGGATGCATCTCGAATGAAATTTTCAACTCTAACAAATGTAGAATTAAATAATTCATATGATACAAAATCTCCAAGTTTATGTTGGGGACAAGGACTTGCCGGCGAAACAAGGCATTTTCTAGACTGGTTTTATGGAATAAACCTATCAAGGGCCCTAATGAATGCAATAAAATCCACAGGAGGTTTCAAAATAATGTCAATAGGCAGAGTTCAAGGTCCTGCATTAAAATTAATAGTTGATAAAGAAAAACAAATTCAAGATTTCAAATCAACACCATATTGGCAAGTATTCATTGTAGTTAAAGAACTAAAAACAAATATTGAATTAGAATTAAAACACATAAAAGATTTAACAAAAAAATCAGAATTAAAAAGATTCGAAAACCTTAAGGGAAAAACTATTGAAGTTTCAACAAAAAAAACAGAACAAATAATTCCTCCTCAAGAACCTTTCAATTTAACAACACTTCAAACTGAAGCTTACAAATTCTTCGGTTTTACACCTTCAAGAACATTACAAATTGCTCAATCACTTTATTTAAATGGAATAATTTCATATCCAAGAACCTCTTCTCAAAAATTACCTCCAAGTTTAAACTACAAAGACATTTTACAAAAAGTAGCATTACAATTCAAAGTAGGCCCATCACAACTTACACGTTTAAAACCTATAGAAGGAAAAAAATCAGACCCTGCACATCCATCAATTTATCCAACAGGAAATTTAGAAACAATGAACTCTGATGAAGAAAAACTATACGGATTAATTGCTAAAAGATTCATATCCTTATTTATGGACGATGCAATCATAGATAACAAAAATATTTCTGGTGAAATTGATAAACTAAAATTCTCAACACGAGGTTCTTCAATAAGAAAAAAAGGATGGATGTTAGTTTATCCAAGCAAAGTAAAAGAGACAGAACTTCCAGACATAAACGGCGAATGCCTAATTGAAAAAGTTCGCAATGAAGAAAAAGAAACACAACCACCAAAACGTTACTCCCCTGCATCAATTGTATCTGAATTAGAAAAAAGAAACTTAGGAACAAAAGCAACACGTTCATCAATCTTAGAAACACTTTATGATAGAGGTTACATAAAAGAAAAATCAATTGAAGCAACTTCTTTAGGAATTTCATTAATTAACACTTTGGAAAAATATTCTCCCATAATTATTGATGAAAAATTAACTCGCCATTTTGAAAAAGAAATGGAAGAGATTCAAAATACAAAAAAAATAGAAAATATAAAATCAAAAGAAAATAAAGTAATTGACGAAGCAAAAACAACTATTAAAAAAATAATAAACGAATTTTCAATAAAAGAAAAAGCAATTGGTAAAGAATTAGCAGAAGCAACTCAGGAAGCAAGAGAAGCTGATCGTGAATCTAATAAATTAATGCAGTGTCCAAAATGCAATAAAGGACAATTGGCAATAACTTACTCACGGAAATTCAAAAGGCATTTTATTGCTTGTAATGCGTATCCAGATTGTAATAATACATTTTCTTTACCTCCAAACGGAACTATAAAAAAAGTTTACTCCTCAGAATCAAAAGACGACGATGAAGATACAAATGATAAAAAGAGTTTAGATTCAGATGATTCAGTAACGCCTCGGGTGGGTGGCGAGCGATTTCGCGTAGATGGGGTGAGCGATGGAAAAGGAGCGGGGTCGCGAGTAAGGGGAGACGGTGGTGGGGTTCTGAATCTAAACTCAAAAGAAAAATCATTGAAAAAATGCGAACACTGCGGCTTTCCAATGTTAATGCGTCTTTCCGCAGGAAAACGTCCTTGGATATTTTGTTTTAATTCTGAATGCAAATCTAATAAAGAACGAATTGAAGAATATAGGAAACGTCAAGAACAAAACACAAAATAAAAAAATAAAAAATTATCTCCTCTTTTTTCTTCGAGAAGATCTCTTAGCAGATATTGCATCTATAGCGACACTATGTCTAACAAAACATTTCTTACAAGCAAATGAATGTATTAACAATACAACTCCTGCACCAACAAGAATCCAATTGTTATACCAATTAATTAATCCTGGCCAGCCGAAGACGATTACAACAATCGCAACAATCAATTCACACCAACTTTTACACATTTTAACCTCCTTTTTGAATTTTCTTTTTTGAAAATTTAAACATGCAAGTTTTCAAGGAAAACTTACTTTCATACTATTAAAGTATATAATTGAATATATCCTTTGGAGTTTTTAAAGATAACTGATTATTGAATGGTCAAATAATAGGAGGTGGTGAACTCAGCAAAATCTCCAGAAAAATTTACTAAAATAATTGCTTTATTAGATACTCTAATTATTCAAATAAAGATACAACTTCTTTTGGATTTCTATCTCTATCATAAAAACCCCAATTCGGTTCAACACCGCTTCCTTTCCAGTACTGATCGTATGCTTCAAAATGTGTAAAATATAAAGGTTTATTTTCCAATTCTCTAAAATAATCTTTTTGGAGAGTTTCATTGACATTCAGATCTCCTTGAGTTGGATAGCCCTCCTCTTTTAAAATCACAAATTTTCCATTTGCTAAATTTGAAAAAATATCATATTGCTGTTGCGTCCAATTTGCTCCTTCAGTTGCATCGTAAATCCCCGCCCAGTACGGATGAATATTTGGATAGATCCAATCTCCAAATTCTCTAAGTTCTTGTGAAGATAGATAATCACCTTCTTCTTCAGATGTTGAAATAGGTTTATGAGTTAATTGTCTAAAATTATCTGCAACGTTAATTAAATTCTCAAGAGAATATCTATTCGGAATTCCTTCATTTCCAATACACAATGCATCATATTCATTACTCGCACTTAATATATTCGCTGTTTCAACTGAATCATAAATATCATACATTCCCATAATGACGCCATCAAAACCAACTTCTCTCGCAATTCGAGGAACATTCTTAAGTCCATCATTCGCCCCATAAGTTACAATTCCCCTAAATCCATTATTATATAATAGAGTTAAATCGGTCAGAACATTTACATCTGATGGCCAACGAGCTTTTATTTCAGACAAAGACTTTAAATAACTTTGAAATGATTTATTATGAACATCAATTCCTTGTTTTTCTGCTGAATGTTCAACAAATTCTTTTATCCAATCTCCAGCAGGATTATAATTTGTAGGAGAATAAGCAATCCACTCCAAATTTTGAAATTTATCTATAAGACTTCCAAGTTCTAATGATGTAGCAGTTGGCGTCGGAGAGTTTGATGGAGTTGGAGTTAAAGTATCTGTTACTGTAGGAGTTTGACTTATTGTCGGAGTGTAAGTAATAGTTGGAGTATTGGAAGAAGTTGGAGTCGGAATTTCTCCCCCAAATAAAAACGGATCAAAATGGATATATTTTACCACTCTAGTATTTATATCACCAGCCAAAACAGCAAGATGGACATTGCCATTTGGATCTAAACTTATCTCTGGATTTCCATAAATTAATTCATCATTTTCGTCAATATCTAAAATATCCCATTGTCCATTTTTATTAGTTGCGACATGTAAATTATTTCGTCTTGAATCTTTTTCTGAAACATAGCAAATATAACACTTATCGTCATGTATAGCTAAATCAATTGCACTACCAGAAGGAATACTTGAAGGAGATGCATCAATTATAATTTCTTCATGCCATTCATTATCTTTAGTTAAATGTAAAAGTTCTCTATTATTTCTAATCGCCGCAACGTGAAGAGTATCATTTGAATCAATTCTCAAAACTCCATTTGCACCATTTGAGACATATTCGGATGGATGCAGAACACCATTTTCAATAGATGCATGATTAATACCAGAATAATAATATGTCAAATGAAGATTATTTTTGCTATCAACAGCAATACTTGTTGTATTCCAATCAGCATCTGCGACTTTCTCCGATGAAAAATTATCTATATTGATGATATTAAATAAATAAACGGATTTTGGATTACTCCATTTCCAAGCTGAACAATGTACTATGTTTGAAGCATCTATTACTAAATCATTTTCTAATCCAATGCTGTAATCTGATGATTTTGAGATAGTTTTATGATGCCAGCCAAATTCATCCCGAGTTGCATAAGATAATGCTTCTCCAGTTCCAATAGATGTATAGACTGCATGTGGATTATCATCTTTATCAAACTCAAGAGAACTATATGATCCATAACCAAAATTATCAAATTTATCTCCAATCCAAATATCATTAAATCTTTCAACAAACATCATACCTCTATCTGAAGTTGCATGAAATATCATCATTGGTTTGGAATTACTATCTACAGCCAATGATACTTGAGTTCTCCTATATCCTGGTTCAAGATTACTCTGAGGAGCATTAAAAATGATTGCTTCAAGACCAGATGATAAAAATTCTATATCAGTTGTGATTTGTGGATATGGAAAAGTTGGAGTGAAAGAGGGAGTGGGTGTTGGCGTAATAGTCGGAGTAAAAGTATTTGTATTAGTTAATGTAAAAGTAAATGTGGGAGTTTCAGTTTGTGTTGGCGTTGGAAGAAGAGTATATGTTTCTGTATTTGTCTCAGAGGGAGTGGGAGTTATTGATGGAGTATTTGTATAAGAGAAAGTTGGTGTCAAAGTGAAAGTTTCAGTTTGTGTCAATGTTGGAGTTTCCGAAGGTGTCGGTGTATCTTCTGGAAGTGAAATATGCCAATTAGTAATTAAATCTAAAACAAACTCTGAAGTCAGACTATTAACATCCCCATACCATTGCGTTGACATTAAAAATGCGTCCTTAGAATCTATTCTACCATCATGATTAATATCAACATCATCAGAAAAAACCGAAGAAGCAAAAATACCACTGGAAGCAAGAATGGTCAATAAAGATTTTCTAAACGACATAATTTTACAAATATCCATATTATATAAACATTATCAATATACAGAATAATAAAAATATTATATAGAATAACAATCCTTAAATAAGATTTAAATTCAATTTCTTGATGGTTGAAAAATACAAAGTCATAACAAAAGGATCGAGATGGAATTACGATTTAAATTTTGATGGCGTGAAATCACTTGAAGAAGTGAGAAGAACACTCCAGTCAATTATTGATGATTTACCTCATCCTGAAATAGATCCGGATGTAGAATCTTATATCAACGAAGAAGGACTCAACATAATTCTTGAAGAAGATGTTCATTTGGAAAGTTAATGAGTTATAAACAATAATCAAAACCAAAGAATTATAAATAAAAATAACTTTAAACATAAATGAGAGTCCTAGAACCAACGACGTTTTTCATTCTTTTAGTAACATCTTTTATACTAAGTGCTTCAAACTATTTTGCTTTTGGATTTTTAAATATTAAAACATTTTATTTTGTTTTTTTAGTTATTATCCATATCTTTTTAATTATATTTTTAGGATATTATTCTACCCTTTTAATTAATAAATACTCAAAAAGTAAATTCCATAACAAACCACAAATATTTTATGGAAATAAATCTGTTGAAAAATACGTAAAAAAACACAATTGGATTATGATAATACCCTTCCTTGAATTATCTGGAGGTAGATTATTAAAATATCCATTTGGAAAGATAGAAAAAGAAATAAAAAAATCTGCAATTGATATATACAAAACCACAATATTCATCTTTATACTCTCAATAATATTTATTCTTTTACTAAACAAAATTCAATTAAAACCTATCACTTTATTTACTATTGTTTTTACTCTTCTTATTGAACTGGGAATTGAAATAAGGTTAAAACAAGAGTTCATTAAAAAACGATTTAATGTGTAACTTCACATCCACTTCCTCAAACTCCTCTTATTTTTTTTTGAAACTTCGCAATTCAATAACTCGCGCCTATCCGGGCGGGTGGGGGATGGCGGAGGATATTGAAGTTTCAAAAAAAATCTTGTAATCTCGTCTGCGTCTTCAAATTCTTCAACAGCTTGCTTTTCTCAAAAATCGTCGAACAATCAAATTTAAATTTCTTTATTCCAATCTGCTTCGCACTATTAAACAATTCCTCTTTACTTTCAAATTTAAAACCTTTTGAATTCATAGTTTTCCTCGCAGATTCGCGCACAACCCAAACTCCAAGCGAAGCCCAATACGACGGCGTCTCTAAACGAATTGCTAAAACAGAAGCTTGTCTTTTTATTTCTTCTAAAAATTTTAAAATTGGCAAACGCGCAGCATAATAACCGCCAACAGTGTTTGAAGCATATTTTTTTCTTCCATAAAAACCCTCGTCATCGGTTGAAGCTTTCATAATTTGAGAAGGATTCCAAGAACTGCCGGGAAAATAAATTTCAAATAATTCATAACTCCAAACATTCGGCAACAAAAATATCAAATAATAATTTCCCATAAATCCTCCAACAAACAACTCATAATCTTCAATCCATTTATAATCGCGAATATTTTCCAACAACTGATTCCCTAAAGTATCATCAGTTGCAGTAATACTCCATCGCGTCGGAACCAGCCGTTTATTTTTTTTCAAACCAAGAACGCCAATACTCAAAATTTTATTCAAAACATATTCATCAAAATCATTTTTATACAAATATCTCATTGCTTCATTCGCCTTCAATTCGTCATTAACAACTTTATCAATCTTTTGCGGAATATGAACATTAGAAACAATCTTCGCTTTCTTCAATTGAGAGTGCATCCCATGCGGCGTAATAACTCTATCCTGTTGTTTAATTCTCAATTTATTTTTCAACTCAATTTCAACATCAACCTGTTTTGAAGACATCGCAATTTCTTTTGCCATCTGTAAAAACCTGTTTTCTTTTCTTGTGTCTTTAACACTGCTCAAAAACCTGGAATTCATCAAACCTGAACGAAGCTGCACAACCTCACCAACTTGAAAATTCTCATTCGCCCAATGTTTCTCAGCATCATACATCCACGCATTTTCCTCACGTTCCAACGGCGAAAGAATTCCAACATTAACATTTGGATATTTCAACTTGCTTCCAACAAATACCGACGGCGGAGAGTTGCTGTCAATTTTATCAATATCTTTCAAATCTTTGAATTTAAATTTCGTATCCGCAACTTTCTTTATTGTCTCAAATTTTATAGAATCTTCCATGAATAAAAAGAAGAGAGTGAATTATTTAAGGATTTATTGTCATTATGAAATATAAAAGAATTAATTTCTATTCTAAACAATAATACTCATCACTCTGTTCAACAGAATCTACAATATTTTGAAAAAAATCATGATGAACATTTCTAAAAGGAGTTATTGAATATTGATCTATTTCATTTTGCGTAAACAATCTTAATAAAAAATCATTATTTCCATATATTAAATTCCCTTGAGCAAATCTCAACATCAAAACTTTCTTCAAATGAGATTTATCTTTGTTTGATAAAAAAGGATATTCATCAACATATTGAAATAAACTTAAAAGGTTTTCATTATTAGTATAAAATGCTTCCAAAGAATTATAAATTCTTATCCGATTATCCACATCATGATTGGGACTATCTCTCCATACTGTTGAAAACACAGTCATAAATCCATTAGAATTACTTGAATAACAAGCATCATTCAAAGAAGCATCAAAATCAAAAGGGATTATATGGAATAAATCACTATCTTGTTCTTTTGCAAATTTTAAATTATTTGTTAAAGTATCCCAATTATTAAAAAAGTTTGTGATAATTAGATACATATTTAATTCAGGTTCATCAATATAAAAAATTTCCCCAGTATCTTTATCTGTTAACTCAGTATAACCATCCCAATCAAAATCTAGGTCCAAATCATCTATACCGGCAGTTTTTCCAACTTCATATAAATCTCCATTAGCATTCCTTCCTACTAAATGATATTGTTCTAAAAAAGATATTTCATCATCATTTTCACTTGTTCTTTGAATTAACAAATACTCCTTCCAATCTTCCACCTGCTCATCATGATTTAAATAACTTAAACTCACGAATCCAATAATATCCATCTCCTTAAAACCCAATTGTTTAAAAAAATTATAATTAATGTATTCGACCGGTTGTGTCCATTTCAGATTATTTTGCATTCCAGCACACTCAGGCATGAATCTTAATTTTTTATAACCTAAACCATTTCCATTAAGATGAAATAAATCGTATCTATCAAATTTAATATTCATATTAAATGGGTAACAACTCCTTCTTGTATTACCCTGCAATTTTAATTCAGATTCATATATTTTTCCCGTATCTTTATTCTCTAAATAAATTTCATGATAAACATCATCTTCTGGAGGTAAACCGATTAGATTTGAAGCAATTGTTGAATCATCTTTAAATTTAAATTCTAAATTAGGTATAATAAAATTCACAGGTTGATATTCATATCCTAAAACGTTTTCAAAAGTCAATTCCCAACAACCTTCATCAACAATTCCATCACAATTATCATCTATCCCATTACAAATTTCTGATTGGCCAGGCTTTATTCCACCATTATTATCATTGCAATCAAACTTTGATATCTTTTCTAAAAAAGATTTTGAACAAATTGCACTCTCTCCAAAATAAGAATCCTTATCATTATCGGTACATTTAACACACTTTCCTTTTGATACTAGTATATTTTCTACTTCTGAAATATAAATTGAATTTTCTGGACAAACACAGGCTCCGGGATATATTCCGGTTTTTGAATTTGGATCCCACTTTCCATTTACAACTAAAATTTTTTTCAATCCAGTATATCTAATACAATCTTTAGTTATTAAAGAATCTTTTATTTCAAATCCTTGTGAATCTTTTATACTACAAACACTACCTGCTCTACAAGTGAATGAAGCCTGATTTTTATTATAAGGAAATACAATCAAATCTTTTCCCCCTACACCGCTACTTGGAACATTAATAGTAAATTGTTTAGAAAGACTTCCATAACTATAACACGCAACACTCCCTTCTAATTGAGAGGACAAACAACCACCAGGTGATAAACTCACATTCTCTTTATTCAGATTTAATACAATCAAGAAAATTCCAGAAATAATTATAATTGATAAAACAAAAAATAATTGTTTATCAAACACCTTCTTTTTCATACTATTAATTAGCAAAAATCAATTTAAATATTTTCATATCCACCCCCTCTTCCTAACACCCTTGTTTGTTATTTCAAAACTCAATTCTTTTTGAGGTAAACTTCTATGTTTAACTAAAACTGCCGAACGTCTTCCTCTTTCATTATCTAATTGAATAATACACTTGCTCCAATATTTCAACAAATCTCCTCCGACAATATTCATCTCGGGCTTAACACCTTTTCTCAAATCTTCTTCGCTCAAAAAAGATTTGTAAACCTGATTCGTAATAAGGATCGGAATATTCTGCTTCCGCGAAATCTCCGCAAGCGTCCTCATCTGCCTTGCCATTTCGCTATTTACTTTTTTAATTCTGCCATCTCTCTTTTTACTTTCCTCGTCTTTCTCGTCCTCTTCAACATCTTCATCAATTTGTGCCGCATCTCCAAGCTCCAAACGATAAAGCATCGCCATCCCGTCTATAACAATCAACGAAACATGCTCTTTCTTAAGAGTCAAAAGCAACTTCTCAAAAACCTTTCTCTGCTCGTCAAAATTCGTCGGCTTCATCAAAATAATATTATTCAAAACATCTTCCTGAATTTCATTCTCACTCAACAATTGCCTGACTCTATCTATACTAAAACCACCCTCGGTATCAACAAACAAAACTTTCTGATTCTTCTTCGCTAAACTCACTGAAGCGATAATTACAAAATTCGTCTTCCCGCTTCCAGGAGGCCCTGCAATCATAGTTATAATATCAGTTTCATAACCTCCAAAAAGCCATTTATTCAAATCAAAACTTCCTGTAGAAATTTTTTCCTGTCTCATGAAATAGAAAAAGCAATAGAAGTTTTAAGGATTGTTGTGAAGGATTTAGTTAGTTTTTTAAAATCTACTCTTAACATCATTACTTTTTCTTTTCTTCATCAACATATAACTTCCTAAAATTATCAAGATAAAATAAATTCCTCCCATCCCATAAGAAGAATATTGATTATTCTCAATAATATTTCCTGTCATATTAAACATAATATATGTCAAACCAATTATTAATAGTGAAAAAATAACTATTATTTTCAATAGCCTATAAGGATTATTAGGAAAAGCTCTATTATAAAGTGCCTTATAAGAAACTAAATCTTGTAAAGATATATCTTCATCAACCTCACCTTCAAGATTTTTCTTTTTCTTGCCAATTTTCTTCTTTTCATCCTCAGAAAGTTGTTGATACTTCGCCCTCTCGAGTCCTTTTTTTGCTTCATATCTAAAATCACGAATAAACATCTGCCTATAACTATTTGGATCATAATGTCTTTGATATAATTCCAGGCTTTTTCTAAATAATTCCTCTCTTGTTTTTGCCGTCTCTGGGCCCTCACCCAATTTAATTGCTGCATCAGAATAATATTCAGCTGCATTCAACGGTCTACTTTGATTTTCAAAAGATTTAGCAAAAGATTCTTTGTCCTTTGCTCGTCTGTAATTCCATCTTGCTCTAATAAACGCTCCCCCTTTTTCATACTCACGACCAATCGCTGACCTAAGAGATTTTGCTTTTTCAGGATCTGCAGTTGCCAATTGAGATTTAAGAATACTTAGTTTATGTTTATTCAATGTATTCGCCATTTTTTATATTTAAATTAGTTAAATAGCATTTAAATATATTTTCTTGTCGCATAACACAAATAAAGAATAAGAATTAATAAGGATTATTGTCTTTAGAGCGTGTCTAATAATTCA
>Ga0209542_10012245_pt1 | contig 15058 bp, 13 predicted proteins | sample RifCSPhighO2_01_FD_184028 | JGI IMG/M metagenome (GOLD analysis project Ga0209542, IMG submission 184028) | Soil microbial communities from Rifle, Colorado - Rifle CSP2_plank highO2_0.1 (SPAdes) (version 2) | ecosystem: Environmental > Terrestrial > Deep subsurface > Rock core/Sediment ...
ACTAACTAAACATTCTCATCATGCAAACTATCATCAACACTAGAAACTATTCTAAATTGTACTATACCTAGGTATGCCCCCATTCACCTTGCAACCTCCCAGTCCCATACCAGAACCGACGCCCGCACCGCAACACGATGGTATGGACCCGCAGACAAAAAATGTGATCCTGTTCGCGATCATCTTCTCCGTGCTCGCGGCAGGCGTTCTTGGTTATATCTTCTTCAAACCAGAACGGAAATCAGAGATGTCCACTGGTATGGCAACGACCACAGCGGCAAGCACGGCAACGCCCGTCCCAACTCCACAGAAAAAGTCGCTCTTCTCGCTTTTTAGTCTTCCGCGGTTTAACCTATTCAGCCCCCCAAAAAATGCTTCAACCCTATTCGGTACAACCGACAGCAACACCAAAACGGCTACCGTTCCTGCCAAACAAACAACCCAGCCGGCACCCAATACATCAGTAACACCAAAAACGGTTACCCCTCCACCGCCGAACACCCCCTCCAATGTCCCTACCAAAGAGCTCGTGGGCATCTATCAGGAACCCGCATCGGCCGAGGACCAGCTTGAACTCCAGTTCTATGCCATCGACCTTCCCTCATCCCCCTTGCGCGGCAAGATCTGGATAAGCAGTGTAAAACGCTCGACAAAAGCAGAGCAGGAGTACGTGGTACTCTCTACCAGCAAAGACCTCCCGGCTCAAACACAACTCACCGGTATGACGCTGAAGAGTATCGTCACAGGACAAATCGTACAGGTCGGCAAAGGCGTGTCCTTGCCTTTTCCGAATGAAACCAACACCGCTATAGATATTAAAATAGATCCCGGGCAGAAAGTAACAATCTCCACAGGACGATCTCCTGTAGGATATTCGTTCAGACTCAACCTCTGTACGGGTTACTTCGAGCAATTCCAAAATTTCACACCGGCATTGCCCCTTGCGTGTCCACTCTTAAAATCCGTCTCCCGACCGGCTCCTCCCAATCATCTTCAAGATGCATGCATAGACTACATCGGCCGAGTGGGAAAATGTGTCATCGTCACAGCTCTCCCCAAAGCAACGGCCGACGCCCTCAACGACGAACAGGAATATCGGTGCCTCAAATTTGTCCAGGACAATACGGGATACCAGCGGTGCGTTGAAACGCATATGCACGACACGAACTTCTTCAACCCCGAGTGGCGTACCTACCTCAACTGGTCAACCCCTATCTGGAAAGCAAAGCGCGAGATCATTTGGCTTCTGGATCAAAACGGCGATTTTATATCGCAGTACAGCTACTAAGAGCCGCTCGGTTGCTCTTTTTCAAAACGCGTATAATTTCCTGCTGGAAATTTGCTACGCTCGCCCCGTCAGGCTCCGCGATGTTTTGAAAAAGCCAACCTCGCTCTTGAGTTTGGGGAAAACTATTTTTCTCTCTCATTGACTCAAACTAAGTAAATCTGTAGTGTGTGCGGAAAGGAAGACTGGATGAATACATTGTTCTTTGGTATTAAAAGCGCTTTAGGAGATGCAAAGAAACACGTTGGTGACAAGCTAACTCCCACAGAACGTGCTCATACAGCGGCAATAATGGGCATCTATAAAACGCTCAATCACATTATCTTCGGGGAGCCCTACCTATTTCCTCTTTGATCTTGGAGGAGAAATTGCTCACAACCCCGTGTCTTACATCCCGCCCCGCGCGGAAAATCAAAACAGGGATTTTCTAAGAATCTACCCTCGGAGCTTGGTTGGGTGTGTCAGCAACACGAAGCGAACCCGCTTCCGCATTGTGAGGAATAGTTCCGGCGTAACGTACTCGCCAGAAAATCCTAAGCTATCTGGGTTTGACGCACTGTTTCTTTACGCCGCACATGAGCTTAGGCATAAAGCCCAAGCATCCCTTAGATTGTTCACTCCACAATCTGAAGAGACACGGAGAGGGTTTCTTGGTGTAGCACTGGATGTGCTTAAAATGCACTACCGAGATTGTCCTGCCCACTATGATCAATCAGGAAAAGAAAGTACTGGAACCGAGTTTGATGCTGAAGTTGTTGCGATGTACGCCACCAACTTGTGGCGTATCAAGACGCCTGATGAAATCAAACAAATACTTCTTGCAGAGCCCGCGTGACATGCGGGCTTTTTGTTGCCAACAAGACGGATCAGCAATCGAACCAGCGATATAGCACGATACCCGCTGCCACAGAGACATTGAGCGACTCTTTTTTTCCGCGCATAGGGATCTCTACGATTGTATCAACTAGCCGTAATACCTTTGAAGAGATTCCTTCGACTTCATTCCCCATAATGATGACTGTCGGCTTATCGGGGAGCTTCATCTTTTTATAATCAACAGCGTCTTGTGTTTGCTCCACCGCGATAAGGTATGAACCCGTTTTTTTCATACGAGAAAGCTCCTTAACAGAGTCATTAGATACTCGCCAGGGTACATTTTTCTCCGCCCCTAATGAAGCTTTGGTAAAAGCGGTGCGAACACGTCCGAACCGATCCTCGGGGCCTGGAGTAAAACCTCCGAAAACCACCTCTGAAACACCAGCAGCGTCGGCAGTTCGCATGATCGCTCCCGCATTATGGGCACTGCGGATATTAGAGAGAAAGAGCGTTACCTTCTTTGATTGTTTCTCGCCACGTTTCCTCATGCTTGGTATAATAGACGCATGCTTAGTATTTTTCCAGCACTACTCACTTATGAGCTTCTCTCGCCTTTGATACTCCGGGTGGTGCTTGGCATTCTTTTCATTAGTCTCGGATACCTAGAGCTCACCAAAGAGCGCGAGCGTTGGCAGCAAGTATTTCAAATACTAAAACTAAAACCGGAAAAGATCTGGGCAAAGGTGTTTGGCGTTGTTGAGCTTATGGGCGGAATTCTTCTTGTCCTTGGACTCTTTACCCAACTCGCCGCGCTTCTCTTTGTCATCATCGGGTTTGCCGAATGCTACGTCGAGTACAGAGCTCCGGTAGTGCTCAAACGCAATATCGTCTTTTATGTTCTAATCACTGCAATCTCCTTATCGCTTCTTTTCACCGGCGCGGGATTTTTGGCATTCGATCTTCCGCTGTAGAATATCCATCTTAGAGGGATCCTTCTTTGCAGGAACATTGCCCCTATTGGTTTTTTAATGCTTCGCACTCAAGAAAGAACTCGGTAGGATTTCTACTTCTGTATCTCGTTTTTTGATATAAGAATCGAGGGCATTTCTCAAGATTTGCCTTTTCTCCAGTGATTTTTTCCAAATACTGTTTGAGCGTTTACTATTGACAAAAATCCCAAGAGAGAAATTTATCTTTTTGTAAAATCTCTCCAAATTTTTTCTTCTTGTTATTACAACCTCATTATATTTCTCATCTACTTTGCTATCTATACCAAAGTTGTTTAGTAATTGATGAATCAGTGGCCAGATTCTCACGATTCCACAAATCATTTCTTGCCGAGACAAGTGCCGCAATTCAACAGGGAAAATCCATCGACATCCGCTCATACGCCAAGTACATCCTCAAGAAGGGAAGTGTCATCGAGAAGCGAAAGATCATGTCTTGCATCAAGAGCAAGATCGTGCTCGCCAAGAAAGTAATCGGGCTGGAGGAGTAAAAATAGCACAACAAAAAATCACCGAATGGTCGGTGATTTTTCGTTCTCATTATCGAGCTCCTCGGTCTCGAACCAAGGTCGTTCTTGAACCCTCTCGGTTGCTCGTTACTTTAAAATTACGTGTCCGCTCGCCAAGAATCGAACTCGCTCGGTCGCACTAGCATGATTGTGGCTTAAAATATAGACCTAAAAGTAATTGAGCAACATCTATGTTGCATCAAGTGAGGTAATCTAATATAATCTCATATATCTCCTGTAAGAGATTTAGTATGCACCGGTTTGAAACAAGAATTAAAAATATTCCCCTTCTAATCTTCAATTTACTGAACAAGATTGATGAACAGAAAGGTCAATGGGTTGGTGGAGCACGGTTGAATCCACAAGTGCTCGGACGGCTCAAGCGCTCGACGCTTATTACGTCTTCGGGCGCGTCGACGCGTATTGAAGGTGCAAAACTCTCCGATGAAGACGTGGAGAGACTGATGCGCGGACTCTCGATGCAAAAGTTCGCGGATCGAGACAAACAAGAGGTAAAAGGTTACTACGAATTGCTCAAAAATGTGTTTAGCGCGTGGGGAGAAATCCCTTTAAGCGAGAGTACCATCAAACATCTACACAAAGAACTTCTGAAGTTCGTGGAGAAAGATAAGCGTCATCGGGGAGAGTACAAGAAGACAGAAAATCGTGTAGAGATGATAAACGAAGCTGGAGAGTCAATCGGCGTTTTGTTCGGTACCACACCTGCATACCTGACACCGAAGGAGATGCAAGAATTGGTTGAGTGGACCGGGGAATCACTACGGTCGCACACATATCATCCGCTGCTTGTCATTGGCAATTTTCTCGTCGAGTTTCTCCAGATTCACCCCTTCCAGGATGGCAACGGGCGGCTGTCGCGCGTTCTCACCAACTTGATGATGCTGCAATCTGGCTACCCATACATGCCATACGTGTCGCATGAGAAGCTTATTGAAGGCAACAAAGCCGAGTATTACGTCGCGCTGCGACAAAGCCAGAAGACATTTAAAACTGAATCGGAAACAATACTGCCATGGCTTGAATTCTTCCTTCGCGTTCTTCTCGCACAGGCGAAGGAGGCGATTGGGCTACTCTCACGAGAGAATCTTGAGCAACTGCTTTCCCCAAAACAGCTCGCTGTTTGGCAATACCTTGAGAAAGTTGTGGAAGTTTCACCTCAAGAAATTTCCAAAATGACGAACGTGCCACGTCCTACAGTCTCACAGGCGCTCACCGTACTGGTGCGTCTCAAAAAGGTGGAGCGTGTCGGACAAGGTCGGACGACTCGGTATCGGAAAGTGTGAGTATGCTATCGCGGCATGAGCGTGTTGCGCTGTTTCGATCACTGTTCAAAGGTCGTGAGGATGTATTTGCACGACGGTGGGAAAAATGGGGTGGGGGCGTATCTGGTTATGCTCCCGTGTACACGGACCAAGATAAAGAGCGCTACGAACCTCTCACGGATAATTGGGTTGAGAAACATCTTATTGGAACAGCGACAGTGGGCATATATCCGCTGTTGCAAGAAAACACGTCAAACTTCATCGTCGCGGACTTCGACGGCGACAACTGGCAGACGGTGGTCAAGCAATTTATCGCTACTTGCATAAAGTATGGGTTACCGATCGCAACCGAGCGATCACGCTCTGGAAACGGTGCACATGCATGGTGTTTTTTCTCTTCACCTTGCCCGGCACATAAAAGCAGGTGTGCGTTTTTATCCCTACTACGCGAGTCGGGCGTGATTGATCCGCTCGACAAGAACGACGGGTTTGATCGCCTATTTCCCAATCAGGATTATCTTTCAGGTAAAGGGCTCGGTAATCTCATCGCGCTCCCTCTGCAAGGTGAGAGTCGAAAGCACGGCAACACCATGTTTGTTGACCCGAACAATAATTTTGAGATTTTACCAGATCAGTGGCGTTATCTGTCCAGTCTTCCACGCGTCAGCCAGGAACAACTCGATTGCGTCCGCGAACCCGATGTTATAGGAGAAAAAGCAGATCGTCGACCAAGAAAAGTGTTGTCCAACAAGACATCGATTCTTACAATCGGAAGTTCGATCTCAATTCCGAAAGCAACACTGCCTGCTTCTCTCGCATCATTCCTGCGTGAAGAGTTGAATATTCTCAACATTGGCTACGTTGTCAAAGAACGCGCTGGGTTGCCGACATACGGCGAGAAAAAGTTCATCAGGACGCTAGACCAGAACGATGATGAAATTCTTGTTCCACGAGGTTTTCTCAACAAGCTCTATGTGTGGCTAGATGAACGGGAAATCAAATATGGAGTCGTGGATGAGAGACTGGCACTCGACCCGGTCGGTTTTCATTCGTCGTACTCACTGCTTTCGTATCAACGGTCAGCCGCCACAAGTTTCGATGTGGTGGAGCAAGGAGTGCTCGTAGCGCCAGCTGGCGCCGGCAAGACATTCATAGGACTTGATATTATTGCCCGTAAACGTCAACCCGCAATCATTCTGACTCATCGTAGGCAGATATATGATCAGTGGCTAGAAAGAATCGAACAGGGGTTCGGTATTCCCAAGTCAAAGATCGGACAGATCGGCTCGGTTAAAAAGGAGGCTCGCCAGCCAATCACCGTTGCCATGGTACAGACACTTTCCCGCATGAATGATCTTGGACCATTCGCCTCACGGTTCGGAACTATGCTTATTGATGAGTGTCATCATATGCCCTCGCGTATGTTCCGCGATGTCGTCTCGAAATTCCCGGCCCGATATCGATTTGGACTAACCGCAACGCCTTCCCGTAAATACAATGATGAGAAATTGATTGATGCATATCTCGGAGAGGTTGTACATACGGTCGACAAAACAGAAATTCAAGTAGCCAACATACCGCGGGAACGAGTACCACAAAGTGACACGATAACGGTGCGAACTACAAATATATCGACCCCGTTTGGCACAACCGCTCGAGACTTTCAGCTGATAGCAAAGATACTTTCAAGTGATACCAATCGCAACGCGCTTATTGTTGCGGATGTCATGCTCGAGGCGAGCGAAGGTAAAAAGTGCCTGGTTCTCACCGAGCGAAAAGAGCACGCTGAAATGCTGCGTGCGTACCTGCGGCGAGATTTTGAAACCATTATGTTTTCGGGGGATCTCTCAGGTCACCAACGCGCGCTCGCGCTTCAAAAAATCAAAAGTGGCAGGTTTCGGATTCTTATTGCGACCGGGCAAATTCTCGGTGAGGGTGCCGATATTGCCGATCTCGAGGTACTTTTTCTCGCATTTCCAATCTCATTTCACGGGAAGCTTGCGCAGTATATCGGCCGCATCCGTCGCGAAGGTGGCGCAAAGAAAGTGTACGATTATCGGGACACGCAGGTTCCTATTCTTGAGAAGCTCTGGAAGAAACGCGCAACATACTACCGCAAAAACAATTTCGCTTTTCAAGGTGAATGATTCGCAATAACATGCAACGAAAAATCACCGAATGGTCGGTGATTTCTCGTTCTCATTATCGAGCCTCTCGGTCTAGAACTGATGAAACTTCTCAGCTCTCTCGGTTGCTCGTTACTTTGAAATTATGTGTCCGCCCAGTTGGACTCGAACCAACGACCGCTCGCTTAAAAGGCGATTGCTCTACCACCTGAGCTATGGGCGGGAATGTGAACGTTATACCACATTTTACCTCTCCGCTAAAGCAGCTTGCTTTTTGTTCTTTCCTGCATATCATTTCAAACAGTTTGAACATTCAACAAAAGGCACTGCATGAAACTTCGCGGTATCTATTTTCCACTGGTTTCACAAGCATCGGGAGCAACCAATTTCTTTGAGGGCGGGTACTGGTTCCATTGGCCGCTCAAGCTTTTGGGGCTACTTGACCTCCATGGCTCTGGGTTCGTCAGCAAGACAAGTACGCTCCCACCACGGCCAGGAAATATGCCTCTCCGCTCCGACGGTACAACACCACGAGAGCTTGTTCCCCGCTGTATCTACGTTGATCGCAGAAACCTGCTTGCGCTCAATGCCGTCTCGCTTTCGGGGCTGGGGCTAGAGTTTTTACTGAACACCGGCAAATGGCAAAAACGTGCGCGACCTTTCAAGATCTCTCTTATGTCGCAGGCACCGACTCCGGAGGCACGTCTTGAGGAAATACAGGAATCCTTCAGCATGCTCAACGCTCGAAAGAGGGAGTTCAAAACAAGCTTCGGGGTGCAATTGAATGGATCCTGCCCCAACGGCGGCGTTGACCCGAAAGATCTCCCTCACGAAGCGCTTCCCATCCTCGACATGGCAGGGCGGCAACTTGACCCCAACATCCCTCTTGAATACAAGTTCGGCCCGGACGCTCATCCGCAAGCGGTAGCGAAAATCGCCAAACACAAACGGTGCGATTCGATCCATGGGCTCAACACACTCAAGTTCGGGGATTACCCCGTATGGGCACGGAAGGCGCCTCGCGTTAAATGGAAAGAGCTGTTCGGGACGAACGACCCAAAACAGTCACCCATGGCGAAACGTTTCCCCGGTTTCCCCGGAGGATTGTCCGGAGCGCCTCTGCGACCTTTTGTGATCGAGTGGGTACGTATGGTCCGTGCCGCAGGTGTGACAAAACACATCGAGGCAGGGGACGGCTTTCTACACGAAAGGCATGTGGATGAAGCGAAAGAGGCCGGAGCCGATTCTGTTTCGATAGGATCCTCGCTCTTTCTAAACCCCCGACAGGTAAAGAGAATGATCCGCCGAGCGTACCTCATCCTTAATGGCTGAAAAACCAACCCCGTCCCTACAGTGGTGATGGGGTTTTTCTTTACCCAGCTAGAGAAAACCGTCAGCTCTAATAGGGTTTACTTTTTTACCTCAATCCCTATACTTGCCTGCAGTTGAACCTCAAACCAAACATTGCTTATGAAGAAAAGAAGGATATCTTCCCGACCCTTCAGTTTCGAAACGGACGTAGGTGCAAATCCACATTTTCATGCCCGAGAAATCGGGCCTGTAATGAAAGCCTTGATCGGAGGAGCCTACAAAGGCGGTGTCGACGTGCTCGGACTACAGCCTAATACAACCGTTCCGCTCACTACCGCCTCGCGCGTCTCCCACTACCACCGCTCGGCACTCGGTTTTGCAGGAGGAGAAAAATGGAGCCTCATGCAATTCATTCCATTCGTGATGCTCACCGAGGACACCACCTTCAACGACCTCAAAGCGTGCAAGGTAGCAGGCATCAGGGACGGAAAAATCTATCCGTATTTTCGTACCACGAAATCCAAACACGGAGTGCGACGGTATGGAAAAATGCTTCAGATTGTGCGGTGGTGTGGGGAGCTCGGTATCAGAGTGCATGCGCACTTCGAGCACCCAGACCCTGTGTACATCAATCGCGACGCGGAGTACCTCTGTTTACCCATCTGCCAGGAATTTCTGCAGGAATCTACTGCGGTTATTTTCTGGGAACACGGGTCGGATGCGCGGTGCATTCCCGCATGGAAAAAGTTTGCAGATACGTATCCTGAACGGTTCTTCGTAACACTCACCGCGCATCACCTTGCGTGGAATGAGGACCAGGCCTTCGGTGATGTCCGCAAGAAATGCAAGCCGCCGATAAAGACGGAGTTCGATCGTCTCGCATTCTTACAGCTCATTGCAGAAAACTACCAATGGGTCATGCTCGGCGCCGATGACGCTGCGCACGATGTTCAGGCGAAACACGTCCATAGCGGAAAATGCAACTGTGGCGCCTATACCTCGCAGTTCTTAATGGCACTGTGCGCGCACACACTTGAAGCCCTGCTCTATACTGCGCACGGAAGGCGCGTATTCCAAAACTTCACGAGTAGAAACGCACGGAAGGTGTTCGGACTTCCGCGCGCAACGCGAAAAATCAGGCTTGAGCGGGTAGAAACCAAAATCCCCTTGAGCTATCAGATAGCCAACTGGATCGTCGAACCGCCAGGTGCTGGGGAAACGATAAACTGGAGGGTGCGATAATCGTGAGGCGTGCTAAAAAAGCGCGCCTTTTCTTATGTTTATAAAGAAAGCGCGAAGCGCTCGAGCGCTGAGGGGAAATCCCTCAGGCCACGGTGCGCGTCGTGGTACATGGAAAGCAAAGTGCGTGAGATGCCTCTGAGCTCGTCAAACGTATAGAGTTTGGCGTAGCGTTTCGATTTCGTAAAGACGAACGGGCTTAGCCCCGCCGCAGAAGCGGTCGGCGCATCCGCCGCCACAAGCATTGATTTTACCTGCCAAAAGAGCATTCCATTGATAGCCTCCGGCGCTTCGCCTCGCATAAGCGCTTCGGAGAGCAAAATCCAGAGCCTTTTCTTGTCGCGATTCCCAAGTGCGTCGGCAAGACCAAACACGCTAAATTCTTTGCCGAATGGAACCTTAGGCTTCGGTTCTTCAAACAATTTCATCTCCTGCGCATGCTTCTCGAATCTCTTTACCGAGACCGCATCGATCTTTCTTTCCAGAAAAACAAAAGCGTTCTCTGATGGACCGATCTCTCCTAGGTGTGAAAGTATCCACTCTTTCGCTTCGGTATTCTCAAGTAAACCGTCAGCAAACACGATGCATTTTTGCTCAAAAAGCCCCTGCCCACTCACGAATTCTTCAAATGTTGCGGAATTCCATACCTCAGGCGTTATGCGAAAATATTCCGCATTGGGACGCTTCTTCTTCATGGCAGAGAGTACTCCCCGTGCTCGTTCACGTGCTTTTTCGCTATCGCTTCCGTGGAAAAAATAAAACATGGAAGTATAGGGTATAGGGTATAGCGAATAGTGAATAGATTCAAGCAAAAGAAAAAGCCCGGTGTCACACCAGGCTTTTGAAAAACTCATGCTTGCATCGTGTAATCGTCGGGGAACACAACCCCAGGTTTCTTCCAAATGTCGTCGTGCTGTGGGAACAGAAGCATTTGTTCGGGAAGTATGATCAGCGGAAAATATTTTCGTGCCGCAGCTTCGTCGATCTTCACCACTTCTCCCCGAAGCTTGATCAAGTAATCAGCCACTTTCTGTTGAGCGACTTTCATCGCCTCAAGAAAGGTTCTCACATCAGACTTCCCTCGCTCAAACCGGCGACGCTCTCGCCACAATGACATGGTTGCTTCCCTACACAGCTGTTTCCACACGATTCCGAAAAAAGTGCGGCGATCAGACTCGTACGCAAAAATGCTAATCGCGACCGTTCTCACACTGATCTGCTCCAGGAAATGCACATTGAGAAGATCACGAATGTCTTTCCATTCTAACTTCAAATCGATAACCATAAAAGACCTCTCGTTTCGGGTTAAACCGAAAGGATTATAACACAGGTAATATAAAAAGCAATATTAGGGCAAAAGCTTCTCAAGCTCTGCCCAATTGTCCCCCACTGAAACATCTGCGGTGCAAAGGACCCCTTTTGTCTCTTTGGGATCAACAACGCTCTCCATCACTTTTCTAAGCCGCGGAGCAAATGTTTTCACCATCTCTTCCTTTATCTCAAAGACAAGCTCGTCATGGACCTGTAAAAGCATCCTCACGTCATTTTCCACTCCTTCTTTAGAGAGAAGCTCATCGATACGCACCATCGCGAGCTTTATGATATCCGCTTCTGTCCCTTGGATGGGAGCATTGGATGCTTGCCGCTCCGCCATTGCGCGCACGTAGGGTAGTTTTGACTTTAATCCTTCAAGATAGCGCCGCCGGCCGAAAAACGTCTCGCTGTAACCCTTTTTGTACGCATCCTGTTTTGTGTTCTCCAAGTATTCCGCAAGCGTCGAGAAACGTGCGAAATAATCACTGTAGAATTTCTGTGCTTCTACCCTGTTCGCACCGAGCGACTTCTGGAGTGAGGTGACACCCATACCATAGATGATACCAAAGTTAATAACCTTCGCACGGCGGCGCATCTCGTAGTCAACGTTCTTCTCCGGCACACCAAAAACCTCGGACGCCACAGCAGTGTGGATGTCTTTTCCTTCTCTGAATATCTCGATGAGTTTTTTGTCTCCCGAGAGAAACGCCGCGATGCGAAGCTCTATCTGCGAATAGTCGCACGCAACGATTTTGTATCCTTTTTTGGCGACAAATGCTTTTCTAATCTCCATACCCAAATCGCTTTTGTGCGGAATATTCTGAAGGTTGGGATCTTTAGACGCCATACGCCCCGTCGCCGCGCCATTCTGAAGGTAGCGTGTGTGAAGCCTGCCGTCGGGAGCAACTAGCGTCGGGATGGTATCGATATAGTTCGAGAGCAGTTTTTGGAGCTCGCGGTGCGAGAGTATATCGGCAACGATAGGATTAAGTTCTCGCAACTTCTCAAGCTCAGATTCTTTTGTTGAGAGGGCGCCCGTCGAAGTTTTTTTCTGACGCCCTGCTTTGAGTCCCATCTTTACAAAAAGCACCTCGCCGAGCTGCTTAGGTGAATTGATGTTGAACTCCTCACCCGCTGCTCGCCAAATGCTCTTTTCGAGAGCACTCAATTTCTTGTGATATTCGACGGAGAGCTCTTTGAGAAGCGCGACATCCACGCGAACACCCCTATCCTGCATCTTTAGGAGCACCGGTATGAGAGGTTTCTCTATAGTTTCAAAAATGCTTTCGAGCTTTCGCTTCTTTAGTTCCGCGAACAAAATATCTTTTGCCTGCGCCAGAGTTTCAGTGTGGCTGATGCGTAAAATATCCTCTCGCTCCGGATCGGTAATGGTCGAGTTTATGAGAGAGACCTCCACGAGAAGCTCTTTTTCCATCTGCGGATCAAAAATGTCCTGGGGAGGTTCGGGCTCTTCGAGCTTTGTTTCAGTATCCTTGTCTTTATCGACAGAGCCCCCCCCTCGTGCACCGTCTAACACCTCTTTAGCACGGGCACCCAAGACACGAAACTCCAGTTCGTTAAACAGTGCGAGTATTTTGGAAAGTTCTACAGAATCAGCCCAACGTTCTTTGGGAAGCGAAAAGTGTATAGGAGCGTCGCGGCGTATCGTCGCAAGCTCTTTTGAAAACAATGCTTCTTCCTCATGTTCCTCCAAAAGCTTTACGACACGTTCCTTGATACCCGCCTTCGCAAACGCCTCTTTGTCTTTTTTAAGCTTGTTGTAAATCTCTTCTATAGAACCAAAGCTAGTGATGAGCGTAGTTGCTGTCTTCTCCCCGATGCCCGGAACGCCAGAGATATTGTCTGATGGGTCGCCAGCAAGCCCTTTGTAGTCGGGCAAGAGCTTTGGCTTAAATCCAAAACGTTCTTTCATTTTCTCCTCGTCATAAAGAATGGTATCGCTGATTCCCTTTTTGAGGGTGTAGACCTGGACCTTCTTATCATCAACCAATTGCATCGTATCCATATCTCCCGAGGCGATGATGATGGAAACATCTTTCGCTTTTTTTAACATCTCAACTGCCGTACCTAAAATATCGTCGGCTTCAAATCCCGGGCTGTCGTACATAGGAATACCGAACGCAGTGAATACATCGCGCGAGCGCTTTATCTGCATTACGAGCGCATCATCGGTTTTGGTCCGCGTTCCTTTATACCCCTCGAACGCTTCATGTCGGTACGTCGGTTGCGGCAAATCGTACGCCGCAATCAAATAGTCGGGCTTGAGATCTTTGATGATCTTAAGGAGCATCGTGGAAAGGCCATAAATGCCACCGGTCGGCTCACCTTTAGTAGAAACAAAATCAGGCAGTGCATGGTACGCGCGGTGCAATATCGCATGCGCGTCGAGTAATATGATATTTTTTGTGTTTTCAGGACGTTTCGACATAATGGCTATTCTAACATTTCGGCAAAAAGAAAACGGCCTTCTCACAGAGGAGGCCGTAAATATCAAGCTGTCGGTTATTTTTGTTCTTCTTGTTTGGCGCAGAGCAACGCCGCCTTCAAAAAAAGAGGGAGGTCGTGGTAATACCTATCAAAGAGCATCTCCGCGAGACACCTTTGACCTGATGATTCGAATGAACGGAGGTTGGGTTTCAACCGAATCAGGAACGCAGTAAACTCGGCTCCGACGAAAGCAGATAACATAGAGATTGCATTAGTAAGTTTCCCTCGCTCAAAGTCATCTAGTGACGTAAAAGCAACTTGTAATAGCAACCACTCGATAAACGCTACAGTTTTTCCCGTACTGAGTGTTGTTGGAAAAGGGCTCTTAGTTTGCCGGAAAATTACTGGGGGGCCTTCGCATGCCGCCATAAAAGTTGCTTTACCCCACACTTCGGGTAAGTTTCCCTCGCAAAAACTCGCTAGAAACTTCAAACTACCTTCAGTTTCCGCCAGCATCGCCGATATGAGCGCGTCTGCTACGAAGTTAGTGTAACTCACTGATGTCCCCCTTTGTATTCCGCTTGATCCACACGGCAAATGTGCAAGCGAACTCTTAAAATTCAGCACTCGGGATGGGATATGGTGGTCGAAATGACCCATGATTGATTCCAAGACAAGTTCAGTTTGTTCTGGAAGCAGTTTTGTATATGGGTACATCCTCTTTATTATCAGAACTCCATTTTGCATATAACCCTTTCAGGTTTTGTTCCCTTGCAGGAACGGTTTCAAGGTTCTTTTCTTTCTTGGCTCCCTTAGAGAAGTTGCTGCCCTTTCAGGCGATGCCGAAACCTTTTCCAGCACTTCTAACGCCCAAACCATTCTCCTCTCTCTCGTTTGTCAACATACCCTTATCTGTTGCTATAGCAACAGATAAGGGTATGTTCTTCAAAAGGAAGTTTTAGAGGCCGTAAGAAATTTCTCGAGTGCTTTCCTCAATAAATTTAAATTGAATCTTTATACAATCGCCCGGCAGAAGCTTCTCCACCCGCTCGGCCCACTCTATCGCAATTAGATTTTTTTGGTCTTTGACTATCTCTTCCCATCCGAGACGTTCAAGCTCTTCCGGTCTCTCCAACCGATACATGTCAATATGAATCAACCGACGAAAGTGTTCATACGATATATCGTATGATTTCATTATGACGAATGTCGGGCTCTGCATCGTTTGAGAAATGCCAAGCAGTTTTCCCAGCTGTTGCACAAAAGTAGTCTTGCCTGAACCTAAGTCGCCAAAGAGTGCGAGCACGGTCGCGCCTTTCTTTTTTGGAGTCGCAGTGGTATTGAAAATCTCTTGCGCGATAGCGGCTGTTTCGGTAATTGAGTGACTTTCTCTATTCATGCGCGCATTTTAACACAAAGAGAAAAGGCGCTCCGAAATGAATCAGAACGCCTTTCTTGAAAGACTACCTACTCACCGATGTCCATGCCGATGACTTCCACCAAAATGGACGGAGAATCCCGCCGTGGCAGCGCCGTACGAATAGTACGAGCGACCGACGTAGTGCCTGGGGTACCCATGACCTCTGTACCCATAAGGATTGTACGTGTAGCCACCGTACCGATATGGCGCGCCGTACGAGTACGAGTGCCTGCCACCATAGCCATAACCCGCGTAGGGATAGTACTGGCGGGTCATGTACTCGGCGTAAGTGCCAGTCAT
>Ga0209542_10012246_pt1 | contig 15057 bp, 12 predicted proteins | sample RifCSPhighO2_01_FD_184028 | JGI IMG/M metagenome (GOLD analysis project Ga0209542, IMG submission 184028) | Soil microbial communities from Rifle, Colorado - Rifle CSP2_plank highO2_0.1 (SPAdes) (version 2) | ecosystem: Environmental > Terrestrial > Deep subsurface > Rock core/Sediment ...
TTCTGTTTTTTCTGGAATAACTACTGGATCTCTGAGAGGGAGCGCAGGAGCTGGAGCTGGAGCCGCTGCTGGAGCTGGAGCCGCTGCAGGAATCGAAGTCGATGCAGGAGCTCGATTGGGTGTTGATACCGATTCTGAAAGTAGAGCAGACGCAGAGAGCAGGGAAGTTCAAGCGCCAGAACAGGCAGCAAAACGAGTTCGATCCCGAATCGCAGAAATACCTATTACAGCAGCAGCTATCTTAGCTCCTGAGGCTGTTTTCGCTTCCGTTCCAGCTCCCGCTCCCGCTTTAGCTCCCATTCCAGCTCTAGCCCCCCCAGCTCGCGCTCGTAGGCTATGCTCCATCACTTTATTTTCTCCATTACCTCCTTCTGCTCCTTCTGTTTCTTTTACGGATTCTCCGCTACTCCGTGAAGGCGATTTCGTTTCCGCCTCTGCCCTCCTCGAGGCCGCTTGCTTAGAGACAGGGGGGTCTGCGACAGCGAGGGGAGGACCGATAAGTCCGCCGTTGCCGCCCTCAGCAGGTGCTTCAGGCCCAGTTTTCAGTTTTTAGACTAAAGATTGGCGGGCTCGACTTTGGCGCTCTACCCACCTAAAACCTTTTGTGATAGGGTGCAGCCATGCAAAATACCTTTGATATCATTGTAATAGGCGGCGGCCATGCCGGAACGGAGGCCGCATTGGTCGCGGCACGCATGGGCTGTCGCACCCTATTACTTTCCCACAATATCGAAACGCTGGGCCAAATGTCGTGTAATCCCGCGATCGGTGGGATTGGCAAAAGCCATTTGGTCAAAGAAATAGATGCATTGGGCGGCATTATGGCTCTCGCAGCCGATCAGGCAGGCATTCAATTTCGTGTGCTAAACGCACGAAAAGGCCCTGCCGTTCGAGCCACGCGTGCGCAAGCCGATCGTGTCTTATACAAAGCCTTTATTCGCAAAACCCTCGAGAATCAACCCAACCTTTCCATTTTCCAACAAGCTGTTGATGATGTAATCATTGAACACGATCGCATCACCGGCGTAATCACTCAATTAGGAGTAAAATTTTTTGCACGCGCGGTAGTATTATGCAGCGGAACTTTTTTAGGGGGGCGTATTCATGTGGGCGATCAAAATCATTCCGGTGGCCGAGCGGGTGATCCTCCTTCCATCGCTCTGGCCGAAAAATTACGCGCCCTTCCCTTTCGGGTAGGACGTTTAAAAACCGGCACACCGCCACGCATTGATGGTAAAACTATTGATTACACAAAATGTGAAGAACAACCGGGTGATAGGCCAACACCTGTGATGAGTTATTTAGGGTATCGCGATCAACATCCTCGCCAAGTTTCTTGTTTTATTACGCGAACCACTGAAAAAACGCATGATATTATTCGTGCCAATGTAAAAAAATCGGCGATGTATTCGGGTGCGATTACTGGCGTTGGGCCCCGTTATTGCCCATCGATTGAAGATAAAGTATTTCGATTTGCGCATAATCCGTCGCATCAAATCTTTTTAGAGCCGGAAGGATTAAATACCACGGAATTTTATCCGAATGGTATTTCTACGTCGTTACCCTATGACGTGCAAGAAGCCTTTGTGCGAAGCATCCCGGGCTTAGAAAACTGTCATATGGTTCGGCCGGGTTATGCGATTGAATACGATTATTTTGATCCACGTGATTTGAAATATTCGTTGGAAACAAAATTTATTCAGGGATTATTTTTCGCTGGACAAATTAATGGAACGACCGGTTATGAAGAAGCAGGGGCGCAAGGATTATTAGCAGGTTTAAATGCGGCACTCCAGGTACAAGGAAAAGAATCGTGGACCCCGCGTCGCGATGAGGCATATATCGGTGTGTTAATTGACGATTTAATTACGCGGGGCACCAATGAACCGTATCGCATGTTTACCTCACGTGCGGAATATCGATTAATGTTGCGAGAAGATAACGCTGATTTTCGTTTAACCGAAATCGGTTATCGTTTAGGATGTGTGGATGAAACGCGTTGGACTTTTTTTAATAAAAAACGCGAAGCGGTTGAAAAAGAAATTACGCGTTTAAAAAGCACCTGGATTCAAGCCGGCTCTTCCGCGGCTCATCAATTTCATGAGAAATTTCAACAAACGCTTGATCGTGAATACAGTGCATGGGATTTATTAAAACGCCCAGAAGTAGAATACGAGACGCTTATTCAGTTTGAAAAAATAGCACCCGATATTTCAGAAACGGTTGTTGCAGAACAAGTGGAAATTCAAGCCAAATATTCAGGGTATATTCACCGCCAGGCCGATCAAGTGGCCCGATTAAAAGCCCAAGATACTACCCCATTACCCGATCCATTGGATTATGATCAAATCAAAGGTCTCTCTAATGAAGCTCGCCAAAAATTAAAAGAAATTCGCCCCCAATCCATCGGCCAAGCCTCTCGTATTCCCGGCATTACTCCCGCTGCTATTTCCATTTTGTTGGTATATTTACGAAAAAAAGCTTGAGTACAGAGTGGAAAACGGTTTTTTAATACTTCCTTAATATTTCCCCCGTAGACTTACTTCACTTATTATTTAATTCTAAGAGGCTCCTTCATGCGTTTAGGCGGCACACCATCTGCAGTTTCTGTCGGATGTCCTGATTCCCCGTCAGTATCTCACTCGGAAGTGCAAGTTTACGCAAGATTAAGCAAGGCGATGTATATCTTACGCCCAGCCCCTGACGGTAGAGCAAGTCCGGAGGCTGAAGAACTAGTATTGCCTGAAGGATGGGAAGTATATTTTCGAAGTAATAAAGATCGCGAGGGAGATTATTTCCCAGGATTTTTTGGCGTTGTATTTGTAAATAGAGAGCAGCGTAAAGCCGTTTTTGGATATTGTGGTACCAAGCCCGAACATTTGTGTGATGTATTTTCTGATTTAGAACTTCTATGGGAGTCTACGCCAGTATTAACCGATTCGGCATTGAATTTTTTTGAAAGAGGAAGGGCAAGCCTGAAAACAGGGGGCACTGAAACATGGATGCCAGGATTTCTTGCTCAAGACCTTTCAAGGTATGACTTAAGAACCACCGGTCATTCACTAGGCGGAGCATTAGCGGCTCTAGTAGCCGCTAAAAAATTGTGGCCTTTATATGGGAATATCTTTTCTTTAGCCGTAGTGTTTGATGCGCCAGGAGTTTCCCCCGATTGTTTTAAGGATTGCTTTCCGACAGTGCCCTTTATTGACAACTTTTCCGGTCGAATTACACCCATTAGCGCCTGGCAGCATCATGAAGCAGCTTTAAAATCCTTTTATCGCCCTTTTTTAGTTCAGCTTGGCAAAGACTTAAGGAGACCGCAAGATTTTTTAAGTGCGGCTACGGTGCAAGCCTGTAGGAAAGTGAGCAGGGAGGTGGGAAGAAGGATGGGAGGCGAAGGAGGAGACCCTATAGCCGAGGGAATGGCGGGTATTGGAGGGGCAATTGTAGGTGCCTTGGTTGCTCGGGCAGCCCGTTCTCCTCTCCAGCAGGCTAGAGACTACATACGTCGCAATCCCCGGAGTCCCCTGGCAGAGGCTGTTCGATGGGGAGATTTTCTAACTTCATTACGGCATTACCATGGACTGGATACTATTGTAGTGGCCTTACGAGGGGGAAAAATTTATCCCTTGGAATATAGTCAGTGGGTAGGCTTTGCCCTCTTTTATAACCGTTGTCAAGCAGACATGATGGCACAGATTAAGGGCCTTCCCCGAGATCTCTATAGTAATGCCGCTGAATTGGTGATGGCTTGGCAAAGCGGCGAACTTTCTGCTGGCGCTGCCGCCGCCGCCGCCGCTACCGATGCACTTTCTTTGCCCGAACGTTTCTTACGCGCCTTGGCTCACAATCCCCGTTTACCTCTGCCGGATTGGCTTCACGCTGCGGAAGCGGTAGAAATCAGCCGAGTAAGCCCTCCTTTCCGGGTGAGATCGGATTCTGAAAGTGAAGAGGAAGGAGAGTTTAGCGAGGAAGAAGAAAGCTTATTAGAAAGCGCATGGAGATGGATAAGCACAAGAGGAGGTAGTGGCGGAGGCGGAGGCGGAGGCGGAGGAGAGCCCCACCTGGAGAGAGAGGCTGCTACTATGGCCGCAGCAGCTGTAGCTGCCACTTCGGCAGCGGCATTGAGTGAGCCTCCTGCTGAGATGCTCTTACCTCAAGCCTTTCTAGACTCGGTAAAGGAGAGGTTGGAAGGCTGCATTAATAGAGGGGATATGGGTGGCGCGGAAGCGCTATATCGCGAATTAATTACTTTTTTACTGCCGGAGAGAGGCCGTATTTTTTTAGATCAAATTCTTACTGAACACTTAAGAGACTTGATTGAACGCCCGAGATTTGGCACAAACCAGTACACCCTGGCTCATCTTGCGGCTTATTTTGGAAATCGTGATGATCTCCAAGCGATGGTGTTTAATGATGTGAGTACGAATTTTTTAAAAGCTCCCGATGCCACAGGCGCTACGCCTGGACATTATGCTGCACAAAGAGGACATGAGGGTGTTCTTAGGTGGCTGCGCTCATTTGGCGTGTTAAGAAACTCAGCGGATGCGAATGGATATACGGTGGTGCAATATGCTGTGAGAGCTGCTTGCGATGAAAAGATTTTGAGAATTTTACATGAAGAATATAAATTCGATTTTGCCTGTGCCGATCAACCGCTCGAGAGAAGACCTTTGTATTTTTTGGCAGCAAAAATACGACCCAGAGAGTGGGGCCCCTATAACGATGCCTTTTTGGCTCTTCTGAATTTGAATGTAGCTGTCGATGAAACAGAGTTGCAACGCTTTCCTTTAGCTTATGCACGTTATGAAAGGAGAAAAGCCTTACGGGCTCAGCGCCCAGCTTCTCGCGTTCCTCAGTCTGCTGCTCCTCGAGTCACACGAGAGGAAGGAAAGGGAGCGGGGGAAGTGGCCGCCGCCGCTGGCCCTGCAGTGGCCGCTTCTGCATCAGGAGCAGGAGGAGAAAGGGCTCCCGCTGTGTTACCAGGAGTAGGGGGGAGAGAACCTGTTTTACCGCTCGCTCCTGTCGGAGAAGCTGCAGCCACAGTAGGCGGAGAAAGACCGCCTGAAGTAGCAGTAGCTACAGCTGTTGCAGCTCCATCGGTAGCCTTGCCCCCGCCCTCCTCTCTACCTTCTCCTCCGCTCCTGGCTCCATTTTTGCGTCCTTTGCCCCCGTCCCCACCAGCAGAACCTGAAGCCGCCGCTATTGCCGCTTCTGTAACAGAGGCAAATGTAGAAGTAGCAGCCATCGCGGCTTCAGTAGAATTGCCAGTTCTAGTTCTAGCTCCAGTGCCAGCTCCAGCTCCAGCTCCAGTGCCAGCTCCAGCTCCAGCTCCAGCTCCAGCTCCAGCTTTACTACCCTTACCCCCTGCCTCTCCAGAAAAACCGGCCGCTGCTGCCGCTCGTGCGGTAGAGACAGAAGAAGAGAGAGATCAGCGTTGTTTAATAGAGTATCTTCATGGCGAAATTGTCCGCATGGGAGGGCAATTGCATCAGCCGGGAAAAAGAGCTTCAGCGAGTTTAAGAGATAAGCAAATGAGAATAAGTGATTTTTGCGAGCGAATTTCGGCGGTATCCCATCCGTCTCGTGATCAATTGAATCACTGGATAAGACAAGCAGCAGAATTAGCCGCTCAGAGACGTCATCGCCTCTCATTTTTTAAAGCAGCGGATACGTGGATATCGTGGAGCCACGTGCATTTCCTTACCGACTCTGCCAAAGCCGTTCATTCACAGACACTCGGGCGTCGTTGATACCCCTACGTTTGTGGTACAATTTTTTATGCCCGATCTTAAAACACGCCTGTCAAAAGGCATCCATGCCTTAGGTCTTATTGTGCCGGTAGAGGCCCAAGAAAAGATGCTTCAATTTTTAACGCTGGTTCAAAAATGGAATCGCGTGCACAATTTAACCGCGATTACTGATTTACAAGAGATGGTGACCAAGCATTTATTGGATAGCCTAGCCATTCTTCCGTTTGTTCAGGGGAAACGCATATTAGATATTGGAACAGGAGCGGGCTTTCCGGGAGTGCCGTTGGCGTTGGCCTTACCGAATAAAACCTTTACCCTCTTGGATAGCGCCGGCAAAAAAATCTGCTTTTTAAGGCTGGCGAAAGAGGAGTTAGCCCTCTCTAACATAAAAGTTGAAGAAAATCGCGTGGAACTGTTTCACGATGACGTGGGTTTTGATACGATGGTATGTCGAGCGGTGGGGTCGATGGAAAAAGTTCTCGAACAGTCTCGGCATTTGGCGCATCCACAGACACGGTGGCTTTTTATGAAGGGACAAGTGACTCAAGAAGAATTGCAATCGGTAAATCAATCAGTTAAAGTCCATTCTCTTAAGCCCCCCGAATTAAATGAACAACGCACAGTGGTAGTGGTGGAAGGAGAAATGCGTGGCTAAAGTCATTGCAGTGGCGAATCAAAAAGGTGGGGTAGCTAAAACCACGACGAGCGTTAATTTATCTGCTTCCCTCGGCGCTATGAAAAAACGAGTATTGCTAATTGATTTGGATCCTCAAGGCAGTGCAACGGTGGGTTCAGGCGTTGATAAACGCACGTTGCAGAAAAGTATTAATGAAGTGTTATTAAATGAATGCACAGTGCCAACGGCTATTGTAAAAACCGAATGGCACTATGACATTCTTCCGAGTAACGGTGATTTAACAGTCGCAGAAGTGCGATTATTAAAATCCGAAGGACGTGAACATATTTTGCGAGAAGCGCTTAATACGGTTCGCCGAGACTATGATTTTATTTTAATTGATTGTCCACCTTCCTTAAATATGTTAACCGTTAATGCATTAGTGGCAGCCGATAGCGTGTTAGTGCCTATTCAATGCGAATATTATGCGATGGAAGGATTGGCGAGTTTGCTCACGAATATTGACCGCATTCGGCGGGCGGCGAATGAACATCTTCAATTAGAAGGATTATTGCGCACCATGTATGATGGCCGAAATCGTTTAACGATTGAGGTGTCAGAACAATTAATGCAGCATTTTTCGGAGAAAGTGTATCACACGGTGATTCCTCGTAATGTTCGTTTAGCGGAAGCTCCCAGTCATGGTGTACCGGCATTAATGCATGACAAACAATCGCAAGGGGCAGTCGCGTATTTAGCATTAGCCGCAGAAATGTTGCGAAAACAAGAACAATTAATGGCACAGCCTGAATTGGCCGTAAAAGGAACCTAGTATGACAAAACGAGGGTTAGGTAAAGGGTTTGGCGATATGGGTTTAGCAGAATTGCTGAGTGATTCTCAACGTGCGCCGGACCAATCCACTATGCAACATGTAAACGTGGGGCAATTGCAGCGCGGTCGTTATCAGCCTCGTCGTGAAATGAGCATGGAAGGGTTACAAGATTTAGCAAATTCTATTCGTGCACAAGGCATTATTCAGCCGATTGTGGTGCGGCCCATGGGCGAGGGCTATGAAATTATTGCGGGTGAGCGTCGATGGCGTGCGGCGCAAATGGCAGGATTAATAGAAGTGCCTGTTGTAATTCGTGATATTCCGGATGAAGCGGCCATTGCAATGTCGTTGATTGAGAATATTCAACGCCAAGATTTAAATCCGATTGAAGAAGCCGTGGCATTGCAGCGATTAATTACCGAATTTGATATGACGCATCAAGGGATTGCTGAAGCCGTGGGTAAATCCCGTACGACGGTCACCAATTTATTGCGGTTATTAAATTTAGTGGCTGATGTAAAAAACATGGTCGAAAAAGGCCAATTGGAAATGGGCCATGCGCGTGCGTTGGTGGGGTTGGATGAAAAACGACAATGGGATGTAGCACAAAAAATTATTATTGCCGGGCTTTCCGTGCGCCAAACGGAACAATTGATTCGCGACGTTAACGAAGAAAAACGTCGTGTAGAGGAAACCCACGATCGCTCGGAGAAAGAACCGTTAGATCCAGATATTCAACGCCTCCAAAATACCCTGTCTGAAAAATTAGGGGCGCCCATCCAATTTTTCCATACGGCGAGTGGTAAAGGCAAAATGGTGGTGCATTACAACAGTTTGGATGAATTAGAAGGGATTTTGGCTAAAATTCGTTGAGCGTTGAATCATAAATAATACCTCTTTATTGGTATGGACGTAATCGATGGTAATAGTCGGGTGTTTATTTTTAAATACGCGAAATACCTCGTCCACAAATCCTTGTCCTACGGCCTCTATATTTTTAAAATCTAACGTGATGTGATTGAATTTCTCTAGGCCAGTCGTAATTCGTTTTGCTTGAGAACGAGAAATGTAACGTTCGTCTCCTAACTTAGAAAGCTCGACAAGAATATGGGTTCGGTCAAAACTTAATGTTTCAGGGTTTTGGTATTGTCTGAAAATATCAATAATATTTTGATGACTATTGAGGTTAAGAATCATTTCAACCATCGTGCCTTCCGTTTTGTGATCGGCCGCCTTTAAATACCAATCGTGTTGAATATTATCGCGCATATAGAGTAATTCATTCGCTTGAATGGAAAAATAATCAAAGGCTTGGGAAGAGAAAAAAATACCTTCACCCGTATGATTTTCGGGATCGGTGGTGACTTTCCCTTTAGCAAGTTCGAGGATGGCATTTTCTTTTTTTTCGAGATGAAAGGCCTGTTCAATTTTCCTGAAGATCCCGATGCCATTGTCAGCAATAGTGAGCTTTATGGAGTTTTTTTGCCATTGCATACTGGCTTTGATAAGTGTGCCGTTAGAATGGTCTTTTGCGTTATTGAATATTTCGGTAAAACCATATTCACAAATGGTGTAAATATTTTTTTTAAACTGAGAAATCGTAGGCTCAAAATAGGTTTTCCAGATGGAAAATTCATCGGATTTATCTTTTATTTTAAAAGATAGGGTTTTGAAGGGAGCGTCTATTAAATAATAACGGCTTTGGCGCGTGGTGCCCGTTTTAAGCACTTTTGCCTCCCGTATAAGCATTTGAAGATGGCGGTGGGCAGTCATACGGCTGATACGGAAGTGCTGAGCCGTATAGGTCACAATATTGCCAGAGTGGGCACTTACGTGGTTCAGGATGAAAGCCTTGATTTTATCAGGGGGAGTTGTCATAAAGACCTTATTTATAACACGTTATAATCTATATTGTAACATGTTATAATCAAAAACGCAATGTGGGAAGACGCTTGCCCCTCGGTTTAAAACCCTTTATACTCCGCCGCGATATTGGCAAAGGCCTTAGGTAGAGCGTGGCTCTCGGGACCTTATAACGCGGTGAAGTCTATTGCAAGAACTCGCAATAACCACACGCAGGGAAGCCTACCACTTAGTCGGACTACAGGCATTCGCGACAGCGATGGTTAGTCTCTATTGGCTTCTTTCGCAAGGGTATGGCGGGGCTTTATCCGCGTGCTTAGGCGGTTTGTGTTGTTTCTTGCCCAATTTTTATTTTGCTAGACAATTTTTCCGCCGGGTGACCGCACGGTTTGCCAAAGAAATTATTAAAGCGTTTTACTGGGGTGAGGTGATGAAGTTTATCCTCACCGGCTTAATGGTAGCGGCGATTTTGACGTGGATAGCAGTAAGGCCGGTACCCTTTATTACGGGATTTATTGGGGCGCAATTAGGCGTATGGTTGGTTCCTTGGGTTAAGCGATCGAAGACAGCGACATGAGTACGGAAAATCTAACGTCAGCCGATTATATTCAACATCACTTAACGCATTTGACGTTTAATTTAAAAACCATGACGTTTGATAGTAACGGGGGGTTTTGGACGTTAAACGTGGATACCCTTTCTATTTCACTTCTACTCGGTTTTTTGTTTTGTGGCCTTTTTTATTGTATTGCACGTCGAGCGACAGCGGGTATTCCTTCTGCTTGGCAAAATTTTGTGGAATTTGCGGTTGATTCAGTAGATAGCACAGTAAAGGAAATATTTCATGGGAATAATCCTTTAATCGGGCCGATTGCGCTCACCATTTTTGCGTGGGTCTTTTTAATGAACTTTATTGATTTAATCCCGGTGGATTTGCCACCGCGTTTATTATCCTTTGTGGGCGTGGAGCATTATCGTGCCGTGGCTACAGCCGATCCTAATTTAACCTTTGCGCTTTCGTTATCCGTTTTTGGATTAATTCTTTATTATAACGTGAAAATAAAAAAGCTTTCAGGCTTTACGAAAGAAGTATTTTCAGCACCGTTTGGACCGAAATTATTCCCCCTCAATTTTATTTTTCGGCTGATTGATGAATTGGTAAAACCGTTGTCACTGTCGTTGCGGTTATTTGGTAACTTGTTTGCCGGGGAATTAATTTTTGTATTGATTGCGTTATTGCCGTGGTGGATACAATGGACGGTGGGCTCTGTTTGGACCATTTTCCATTTATTAATTATTGCTATCCAGGCGTATATCTTTATGATGCTTACGATTGTGTATTTATCGTTGGCGCATGAATCGCATTGATGAGCACAGTAAAAATGAATCGTAGGGGCGAAGCCATGCTTCGCTCATTTAGAACCATGCACATTTCTCGAGGAAAGCATGATTTCGCCCCTACCTGAAAAAATGTAAAACACAAAGAGGAAATGAAGATGGAAGTCACACAAGTCATTGCAATTGCACAAGTCCAAGGATTCTCATCCGTGGCCGCGGCACTTCTAATGGGTTTAGCCGCATTAGGAACGGCCGTAGGATTTGGTGTTTTAGGGGGTAAATTTTTGGAAGGCGTGGCACGCCAACCGGAATTAACACCGATGTTAATGGGCCGTATGTTTTTAATGGCAGGCTTGGTTGATGCGAACGCGATGATTTCGATCGTGATGGGGCTTTACTTATTCTTCGCAAAAAACCCCTTCTTAGATGCCGTCATGGCCGCTTTAACAAAATAAGTGATGGTTGTGAGAGGAATGCCCGATGGATATTAATATCACCTTACTAGGCCAAATGATTACGTTTGCCATCTTTGTATGGTTTACGATGAAATTTGTGTGGCCTCCGTTAATGAAAGTGATGAACGAGCGGAAGCAAAAAATTGCCGAAGGCTTAGCGGCAGCCGAAGAAGGTGAGCGCAAATTGGAATTGGCGGATGCAGAATATAAAGCGCATTTGGTGGAAGCCAAAAATCAAGCCGCGCATATTATCGAGCAGGCCAATCAGCGTGCACGTCATATTGTGGAGGAATCCAAAGACAAAGCGCGCGAAGAGGGTGAGCGTTTAATGCAAATTACCGACAGCGAAATTAAAACAGCGGTCAATCATGCTAAAGAAGCGCTAACCAAACAATTCGCCACGTTAGCGATTGCGGGTGCTGAGAAAATTCTTCAGCACAATGTGGATGAAAAAGCGAACGAAAAATTATTAAATGAATTAATCCAAGAGATTTAACATGGCAGCATTAACCAGCCTCGCAAGACCCTATGCCAAAGCTGTGTTTCAAGAAGCACAGGGCCACGATGTTGAAAAATGGTCGACGCTTTTATCCGTGTTATCGTTTATTACACAGGATAAACAGGCTGCCCATTTAATTAAGGATCCTGAAATCTCATCGGAACATTTGGTGACCTTGTTTTTATCCATCGCATTAGACTATGTGCGTGATGTACGGGATGAGTTAAAAACACGTTTTGAAAATTTTTTGCAATTATTGGCAGATAATAAACGTTTAAATGTGTTGCCTGATATTGATGTGCTGTTTAAAGAATTTTTAGCGGAAGAGCAAAGAATTGAATATGTTTCCGTAGTTTCAGCAGCTCCTTTGTCACAGGCTATAAAACGGGATTTGGAAGAAAAATTAAAAGCCCGTTTTAAATCCGAGGTAAATGTTGAATACAGCGAAGATAAAGCCTTAATTGGAGGCGCAATTGTTCGAACCAATCGTTGGGTGATGGATGGTTCCATCAGGGGTAAGTTGGCAAAAATACGCGATAGTTTAATCGCGTCATGAAGAGGACTTGATAATGACGGTACAAATTAAACCCTCAGAAATTAGTGAAATTATTCAAGAACGCATTAAGAAAATGAATATCAAACCCGAGATTAAAACCGAGGGTACGATTGTCAGCCTAAAAGACGGTATTGTTCGAATTTACGGATTAGCCGATGTAATGTTCGGTGAAATGATTGAATTTGATAACAACACCTACGGTTTGGCATTTAACTTGGAACGTGATTCCGTAGGGGCTGTGGTGCTAGGTCCTTATGAGCATTTACAAGAAGGCCAGACGGCGAAATGTACGGGCCGTATTTTGGAAGTGCCTGTCGGTAAAGCATTATTAGGCCGTGTGGTGGATGCATTAGGCCGTCCGATTGATGGCAAAGGTGAACTTAAAACGGAGGAAACGTCTCCGATTGAAAAAGTAGCGCCGGGTGTTATTTATCGAAAATCCGTTTCTCAACCGTTGCAAACCGGTATTAAATCTATCGATGCGATGGTACCGATTGGTCGTGGCCAACGGGAATTGATTATTGGTGATCGTCAGATTGGCAAGACCGCGATTGCGATTGATGCGATCATTAATCAAAAAAATACCGGCGTAAAATGTATTTATGTTGCGATTGGCCAAAAAGCTTCTACTGTTGCCAACGTGGTGCGTAAATTAGAAGAGCACGATGCACTGGCTCACACTATTATTGTGGCGGCGACTGCCGCGGAAGCAGCTTCACTGCAATATATTGCACCTTATTCCGGTTGCACCATGGGCGAATATTTCCGTGATCGCGGTGAAGATGCGTTGATTATTTACGATGACTTAACTAAACAAGCGTGGGCTTATCGTCAAATTTCACTTTTATTACGTCGTCCACCGGGCCGTGAAGCGTATCCGGGTGACGTATTTTATTTGCATTCTCGATTGCTGGAACGGGCGGCACGAGTCAATGAAGAGTACGTGGAAAAAGCCACCAATGGCAAAGTAAAAGGCAAAACCGGTTCTTTAACGGCCTTGCCCATTATTGAGACACAAGCCGGTGACGTATCGGCCTTTATTCCAACCAACGTAATTTCTATTACGGATGGACAAATTTTCTTGGATACCGGATTGTTTAACTCGGGTGTGCGCCCCGCGATTAACTCCGGCCTTTCCGTATCGCGGGTAGGTGGGGCGGCTCAAACCAAGATGATGAAAAAATTAGCCGGCGGTGTGCGAATTGGCTTAGCACAATACCGGGAATTGGAAGCATTTTCTCAATTTGCGTCTGATTTGGATGAAACGACGCGTAAACAATTGGAGCGCGGCCAGCGTCGAATGGAGGTATTGAAACAGCCTCAATACCAACCGCTTAGTGTGGCTGAAATTTCGTTCAGTTGGTTTGCGGTAGAAAACGGTTATTTAGATAAAGTTCGGTTAAAAGGGGTGGTCGATTTCCTAAGTGCGATGTTGTCTTATCTTCGAGATGAGAAAAAAACGTTATTGGATGATATCAACGAAAAACCCGAGTTAACCGACGAAGTCAGCAAAAAAATGAGCGCTGCTATTGAAGCGTTTATGAAGACGTATGAATTTGAAGCGGAAGAAGAGAAAGGCAAAAAAGAGAAATAAAATAAATGGCCCACGCAAAAGAAATACGAACACAAATCACCAGTATTAAAAGCACGCAAAAAATTACGCGTGCCATGGAATTGGTTGCGGCGAGCAAAATGAAAAAGGCTCAGGAGAGGATGGAGAGGCCTAAACCTTATGCGAAAAAAATACGCCAAGTGATTCGTCATTTAGCCGAAAGCCATACCGAATACCAACATCCCTACATGCAAGAACATAAAGAGATTAAACGCGTAGGGTTTATTATCGTTTCTTCGGATCGTGGCTTGTGTGGGGGCTTAAATGTGAATTTATTTCGAAAAGCCTTGCTTGCCATGAAAGAGTGGACGGATAAAGGCACGGAATTAGATTTATGTTTAATCGGCCGTCGTGCAGAACACTTTTTTAAGCGTCATGGTGGGCATGTGGTAGCGGCAGTGGATCAATTAGGCGATGCACCGCGATTAGAAAATTTAATCGGCTCCATCAAAGTGATGTTGGATGCATACGATGAGGGCAAAATGGATGCATTGTTTATCGTATATAACGAATTTGTAAATACGATGATTCAAAAGCCGCTGGTTAATCCTTTGTTACCTTTGAAAATGGAAGATAATAAAGAGGAAGCGGTAGGACATTGGGATTATATTTACGAACCGGATGACGCGAAAATATTGTTAAGTCGATTATTAAAGCGCTATATCGAATCCCAAGTGTATCAAGGCGTTATTGAAAATATCGCATGCGAACAAAGTGCGCGAATGATGGCGATGCGCAGTGCAACGGATAATGCCGGTGAAATTATTAACGAATTACAATTAATTTATAACAAAGCAAGACAAGCGAGCATTACTCAGGAAATTTCTGAAATCGTGGGTGGTGCGGCGGCGATTGAGTAAAAATTGGATACCATGAGGAAATCATTATGACAGCAGTTCTTGAAAGACAAGGCATGATTACCGAAATCATTGGCGCGGTGATTGACGTAGAATTTCCACGCAATGCCGTTCCTAATATTTATGATGCTTTAAAAGTGGCCAATACCGAAGTTACCCTCGAAGTCCAACAACAATTGGGCGATGGAGTGGCTCGTACCATTGCCATGGGTTCTACCGAAGGGTTGAAACGCGGTTTAAAAGTTACGAACACAGGGGCGCCCATTAGTGTGCCTGTCGGTGAAAAAACGCTGGGCCGTATTATGAATGTGTTAGGCGATCCTATCGACAACAAAGGAGCCATTGATGCGCCTTTGATGCCTATTCATCGTGCAGCGCCTAAATTTACGGATCAAGCGGCGAGCGTAGAATTATTAGAAACCGGCATTAAAGTGATTGACTTACTGTGCCCCTTTGCCAAAGGCGGAAAAGTCGGTTTATTCGGCGGTGCGGGCGTGGGAAAAACCGTGAATATGATGGAATTGATTCGTAATATTGCCGCCGAACACAGTGGTTATTCCGTGTTTACCGGTGTGGGCGAAAGAACGCGTGAAGGAAACGATTTCTATCACGAAATGCAAGAATCCAAAGTATTGGATAAAGTATCCCTCGTGTACGGACAAATGAATGAACCGC
>Ga0209542_10012247_pt1 | contig 15056 bp, 15 predicted proteins | sample RifCSPhighO2_01_FD_184028 | JGI IMG/M metagenome (GOLD analysis project Ga0209542, IMG submission 184028) | Soil microbial communities from Rifle, Colorado - Rifle CSP2_plank highO2_0.1 (SPAdes) (version 2) | ecosystem: Environmental > Terrestrial > Deep subsurface > Rock core/Sediment ...
TGATTATGAACAGAAAAGAAAGAAATCTAAAGAAGACGGTGGCGACGAGATAGATTTACAAGCACTCGGAATTTCGGATAATAAAAAAGTTTCAAAAAAGACGCTTACAGAAGGAATAATCAGACCGAGACTCAACGAAATATTTACTATGGTTCGTTTGCAACTCGACAAAGAAAATTTGGGTTCAAGAATTCCTTCCGGAGCAATACTGACCGGTGGAGGTGCCGAGACTGTTGGGATAATCGATTCCGCAAAAAGAATGTTGGCTCTGCCCGTAAGAGTCGGGAAACCTAAGGGGATTACTGGGTTAATTGATGATATTATTAATCCCCAGTTCGCTAACCCGGTAGGACTCATCGTATATGGTGCAAATCAGGAGATAGTTGACCAGCCGTCATCCTTTGCTTCAAAGTTAAAATTACCGACTAAAGGAGTTGCGGGAAAAATTATTAAAATTTTTAAGGATCTCCTGCCCTAAATATCAATTGCATCCTCTTGTTTTGGTTGACTCGTCATAGTAGAATCATGCCACAATAATATATGGCACTTGTTAAACCGGATTCGGCAAGAATCGCAAAAATAAAAGTAATCGGAGTCGGGGGTGGTGGAGGAAATGCGGTTTCTTCGATGATTGAGAGTAATTTAATTACCGGGGTTGAATTTATTTCAATAAATACCGACGCCCAGGTTCTCCTTGCTAATAAAGCTCCAACTAAACTTCAGATCGGTGAAAAGCTTACAAAAGGATTGGGGGTTGGAGGCGATCCCGAACTGGGTACCCAGGCAGCGGAGGAATCGATTGAAAAAATTAAAGAACTAATATTAGATACGGACATGATTTTTATAACTGCCGGAATGGGAGGGGGTACGGGAACAGGAGCAGCGTCTACTGTTGCTCGACTGGCAAAAGAAGTTGGAGCCTTAACTGTCGGAGTTGTAACAAAACCTTTTCACTTTGAAGGAACAAGAAGATCGGTAATTGCCGAAGATGGAATAGAAAAATTGAGAGAGGAAGTTGATACTCTTATCGTAATTCCAAACCAGAGGTTGATGGACGTGATAGATCGCAAGATGACACTTTTAGAGGCCTTTAAGGTAGCCGATTCCATCCTGGGTCAGGCCGTTGGTGGAATTGCCGATATAATCACCACCCCAGGTCTAATTAACGTTGACTTTGCCGATGTCAAAACGATAATGCTCGACGCTGGTACCGCGCTTTTGGGTATTGGGACAGGCGTCGGCGAGAACAGGGCTCAAATGGCTGCGCGTGCTGCAATTTCTTCTCCGCTACTTGATTTGTCGATTGAGGGAGCTACGGGGGTATTATTTAATATAACCGGTGGGGCCGACCTTACAATGTTTGAGGTCGATGAAGCCGCAAGAATTATTTCTAATTCGGCCGACGCGGATGCGAACATAATTTTCGGCGCAGTAATAAGGGATGAATTAGCTGATCAAATCAGGATTACAGTTGTAGCAACCGGGTTTGATGAAACCAGGGCCAGAATTGCCCAAATCGCCCAACCCCGCCAGCAGCCTCAAATTCAGGGTGTTGTCTCAGAAGGGGCAAGGGATGAGGATAATGAGGATAATATTGGTCGAAAAGATTATATTGAGGATGGCAAGGATGATGTTGGCGATGAAAGTAGCGAAGACGTATTTGGAGAAAAGTTCGAAATTCCGGCTTTTTTACGTAAAATTACTTAAAGAATTACAGGATTACAACTACACCCACACCCGTTTATTTTTTCTAGAGTATGAACTTCTAAACACATATACATAGGACAAACTATTTCTGAATCTGGGCATAGAGTTGGAATCGGTTCAATTTTGGGAGTTGGAGAAATAGGAGTGAGAGTAATTTCAATTGTTGCAGTTGGATTAGGTGTTGGGGAAGGTGTAAGGGTAGGTAAATTGTAAACTTCCGAATCACATAATTCAGGGTTATCGCTGCAAGGGACTAAACTAGGAGAGTTTTCGACTGCGACACTGGGAACCTCTCCAATGTATTTTTCGCTTTTAGTATTGTAAGCTGGAATTATATTTTGGGTATTATCGAAGTTTTCATTTTCTTCTGAAGCACTTTCAGTGTTTGACGAATCGTTGGCAAAAAGTTTGAGGGGAGTTGGAGTCAGTGAAATAATATTTTCCAAACTAATATTTTCAGCTATTTCGGGAACTAATAAATTAGGAGTCAAACTGTTAGATTCATAGCCAAATGATAAGGCAAGTAGAATTAGTCCGATAATTAAACTAAACATGATAAAGTACCGAGATACTACAACCCATAACTAATGTTGTCAAGCTTTGGTATAAATCCGAATACTATTGACAATTATAGGATCTTATGATATTATTCCCACCATAAATATCCAAGTTCATTGCTCTTTTTAATTACCCGAAAAGGAGATAAATTAGTTTATCTTTTTCTCGGGATCGTGCAAATACAATACGCTATCCGTCGCCTGCGCTACTGCAGAGCGCGACAGGACAAACCTGTTTGCGGCCGAGTGGGCCAACAATGAATGCTTTTACAGTTGGCCGTTTGCACGGTTCGAATAGTTTTGAGTGGATGCTCACTATCTTTCGATGAACTGAAAGATTATTGATGTTAGGAGATATGCGGAACTAAAAGATGAGCTAGTTCCTCGCCAGGCCGAACTCGGCTAAGCGCTAGGCGCCTATGCCTAAGCCCATATCTCTTTTTTAAAAAAACATCTAATCCACTCTCTTTTTTTGTTTATTTTTTAATTCCTCTTCAGTTTTGTTTTCTTTGAGTGTAAAATTAGCTTCATAGTGAGTAAGAAAAAACCATATTTTGAACCGGTTGATATCAAAGTTAGCTTTCCCGAACTTGAAGAAAAACTATTGAGTCGTTGGTATGAAATGGGAATAGTTAAAAAATATCTGACCAAGAACAATTCTTCAAAAAAAATCTTTTCTTTTCTTGACGGGCCGATAACTGCAAATAATCCGATGGGAGTGCACCACGCTTGGGGGAGAACTTACAAAGACATTTGGCAACGATATAAAAACATGCAGGGGTATAAACAAAGATTTCAAAACGGTTTTGATTGTCAGGGACTTTGGGTTGAGGTTGAGGTCGAGAAAGAACTTGGGCTTAAAAGTAAAAAGGATATTGAAAATTTAATTCCCGGCAAGAGAAAGGAAAGCATTGCGCGTTTTGTTGAGCTATGTAAAGAGAGGGTTTTTAAATATGCAAAAATTCAGACCGTGCAGAGTAAAAGACTCGGCTACTTCATGGATTGGGACCATTCATATTTTACGCTTTCCGACGAAAATAACTACATGATTTGGCATTTTTTGAAAAAGTGCCATGAAAATGGACTTATTTATAAAGGCCACGACTCGGTTCCTTGGTGCCCGCGCTGTGGAACAGCGATATCACAACACGAGATTCTGACAGAAGACTACAAAGAATTGACTCACGAGACGATATTTTTCAAACTTCCTGTTTTGAATAGGGACTTTAGTTTATTAGCTTGGACAACAACTCCTTGGACGATACCCGGGAATGTTGCTTTGGCTATTAATCCCAACTTTCTGTATCAAGTTGCGAGAAACAAAGAAACAGGAGAAAAAACTGTACTTGTGAGAGGTGATCAAAGTGAAGATGAGGAGGCTAAAAAATTTATAAACGAAATATTAGCTGAGGGCAATCTGGAATGTATAAAAGATTTTAAGGGCGAGGAATTAGTTGGACTCCAGTATGAAGGACCGTTTGATGATTTGGACAGTGTTCGGAACGCGAAAAACGAAAATCCTTCGACATTCCATAGCGTTGTAGCTGCCCAGGATTTGGTAGTAGCAACCAAAGGAACTGGAATACTGCATGTTGCTCCGGGGCAGGGCGAAGAGGACTTTAAACTAGGTAAAGAAAAGAAACTTTCTGTTATTGATCTAATTGATGAAGATGCAAATTATTACGACGGGATGGGCGAATTAAGCGGTAAAAATGCAAAAAAACACCCCGAGCTGATAATTGATTATTTGAAGCAAAAAGACTCTGGTAAATTCTTCTTTAGATTATCCAAAATAACCCACAGATACCCCGCTTGTTGGAGATGTAAAACCGAACTTGTGTGGAGAGTGGTGGACGAGTGGTATATCTCAATGGATAAACCATTGAGATATCAAAAATCAAAGATTAAAAATCAAAAATTAACTTTAAGAGATCAAATGGTTGAGGTTGTGAAAAAAATTCACTGGATACCAGGGTTCGGATTAGATAGAGAGCTTGATTGGCTCAAGAATATGCACGATTGGTTAATTAGCAAAAAGCGTTATTGGGGATTGGCCTTACCCATTTGGGAATGCAAAAATTGTGGGTACTTCGATGTAATTGGTAGCAAAGACGAATTACGAGAAAGGTCGGTTGAAGGTTGGAAGAACTTTGCGGGGAAAAATCCGCATAAGCCTTTTATCGACGAAGTTAAATTACGCTGTAAAATTTGCGGCCAGACGATTGAGCGGATACCCGATGTTGGCAATCCCTGGCTAGACGCCGGAATTGTTCCGTTTTCAACCATTACACAAGAAAACTTTGGTGAACCCTTGTATTGGAATAATAAACCCGAATGGGAAAAGTGGTTTCCGGCCGACTTTATTACAGAGAGCTTTCCGGGACAATTTAAAAATTGGTTTTATTCGATGATTGCCATGAGCACGGTTTTAGAGAACCGTGAACCTTTCAGAGCTGTTTTGGGATTCGCAACGCTATTGGCAGAGGATGGTCGTCCAATGCACAAAAGTTGGGGGAACGCGATTGAATTTAACGAAGGAGCTGAGAAGATTGGGGTTGATGTGATGAGATGGATGTTTGTCCGACAAAATCCAGCTGATAATCTTTTATTTGGTTATAAAATTGCCGATGAGGTTAGGCGGAGATTTCATTTAACACTTTGGAATGTCTATAACTTTTTTGTGACTTACGCAAATCTAGACGGTTGGATTCCAAAACAGGGTCGTGGCATAGTTATAACAGGTTTCAAGAAAACCCGCCTTAGGCGGGATGAATTGAACCCTGATATGTCATCCTCTTTAGAGGAATCCCCGCCCTTTCAGCGCGGGGAGGATGTCATTAGAAATTTACTTGACGGGTGGATTGTGGCACGCCTTCGCGAGACGATTATCGGTGTGACTGAAAACCTTGATAAATACCAAGTAAAAAATGCAACTGAATATATTGAAAACTTTGTTAACGACTTATCAGTTTGGTATATAAGACGCTCGAGAGGTCGGGTTGGAGTTAACGCGGAAAACGAAAAGGACAAGGAGGACTTTTATAATATCACTCACTTGGTTCTCATTAATCTATCAAGAATTCTAGCTCCATTTACGCCATTTATGTCAGATCTAATGTTTACCAACTTAACGAAAACTTTATCGATTCACCTAGCTAATTGGCCTGATGCTGAACAGATAAAGAATTTACAATTATTTTTAGGTAAGGAAAGTGAAGTACAGAAGTTGTTAGATAATATGGAGTTGGTTAGAAGGATTGTAGAAAAAGGGCATGCGAAAAGAAAAGAAAAAAATCTTGCTGTAAGACAACCACTCATGTCTGTAACTATTTATTCAGATGAGAAATGTGACATAAGACTGATTAAGTTAATCAAGGACGAACTTAACGTTAAAGAGGTTAAGTGGAAAAATGCTAAAAATACCGATTTATCGGTCGAGTTAGACATAAAAATTACGCCAGCACTCAAAGAAGAAGCTAAAACACGTGAGTTAATCCGTAAAATACAGGAAGAAAGGAAGAATATGGGTATTAGATTAGATCAATTTATTCTGGTTAAAAATGAATGGCTACCAAAGAATAATAAAAATATTCAACAGGTGAAGAATATAACGTTGGCGAGGGATATTGTCATGGGAGATTTTGAGGTTAACCCCCTTTAATTACATTGGCAAAAAGATAATTCATGCGTAAAAAGTCGAGCTTAATATCCATTGAAAGCGTAATACTTTTTTGTCTGGTTTTATTAAGTATCATAAGCACTTTTGTCTTAAGGTCTATTGAACCAGCGTTATACCCTCAGTACTTTATATATTTAATACTTGCAATTTTGACCTTTGTGATATTTTTGAAAATAGATTTTGAAATTCTCGAAGCTTTTTCGCCCCATCTTTATTTAATAAGTTTGTTCGCACTATTACTGCCATTATTAATCGGACAAGTAACTAGGGGGTCGGTACGTTGGATCCAGATAGGTTCTATTACTTTACAACCTTCGGAATTAGTACGACCGTTTTTACTTCTTTTTTTTGCTAGATACTTAACGAGTAAAGAAATAAGTCTGATTCATCTAGCTAAAGTGTTTATTTTTTTGTTTATCCCATTTTTGTTAATTTTAATACAGCCTTCTTTAGGCGTCGCGATTTTAACTGCACTGGGATTTTTAGGAGTTTTAATCGCATCAGAAATAAATAAAAAATATATTTTTAGTTCTATTTTAATTTTACTTGCAATAATGCCTCTTGTTTGGTTTATTCTTGCACCCTATCAAAGACAAAGAATTTTAACCTTTATCGATCCTGCATTGGATCCCCAGGGTAGCGGATATAATTCAATCCAGTCGATGATAAGCATAGGTTCAGGGAAACTATTCGGACGGGGTTTAGGTAGAGGAGTGCAGACCCAGTTAGATTTTTTACCGGAGAAACACACCGATTTTATTTTTGCAGCTATATCGGAAGAGTTGGGATTTGTTGGATCTGTATTGGTATCAACTTTGTTATTTATCTTTTTTATTTGTCTTACCGTACTAATTGAAAATGCACGTAATAATACCGCAAGAGCGTACGTTTCGGGTGTTTTTGTGATTTTGCTTGCAGAGACCCTCGTCCATATAGGTATGAATGTGGGCTTACTTCCTATTACCGGCGTACCGTTGCCGATAGTATCCGCAGGAGGGTCTGCGTTGATTGGAACAGTAATGTCAGTAGCTATTTCCTTTAATGCAAAAAAGTAAGCTACTTATTGATGTTTGCTGGTTTTCAAGCTAAGATACCAATATTAAATAAATAATTATGTTAAGCGAGAATTTCGCGGTTATTAGAGTTAAAGGAAAACAGTATAAGGTAGCTAAGGGCGATATAATTTTTATAGACAAAACTGAAGAAAAAAAAATAGAGCCTGAGGTGCTATTATTGGCCAAAGATAATAAGATTGAGGTTGGAAATCCTCTTTTGCCCAAGTCAAAAGTAAGCGTAAAGATTTTGGAAGAAATTGTTAAAGGAGAGAAAATACATATTTTAAAGTATAAGGCTAAATCACGTTATAGAAAAAAAATTGGATTTAGACCCCTTTATACTAAACTTCAGATAGAAAATATAGCTTAATTACTTTTACAACATTAATATATCAATATGTATATTAATATTCTCTTGACATCTGTGAAAAGTTAGATTATATTGATTAATAATTATTTATGTCGAAGAAAAAGGCGGCAGGAAAATTAACACAACAAAAAAGAACAAGGCCAAAATACTTGGGTCTAAAAGTGTCAGATGGAGAAAAGGTAACTGTCGGGTCAATATTAATAAGACAGAGGGGGACAAAATATCAAGCAGGGAAAGGTGTGAAGATCGGTAGAGATCATACGCTATATGCTGTAACTGAGGGAATGGTGGAATTCGGTCAAAAAATGGGAAAGAAAATTGTAAAGGTAAACGAATAATATGGCAGAAGAAGTAGTTCAACTTAGTATTGACGAGCTTCAACCGAACCCGCTTCAGCCTCGTGGAGCAATTACACCCGAAAGTCTTGTCGATCTGGTGGATTCGATAAAGGAACACGGCATTTTGGAGCCATTGGTCGTCGCAAAAACTCCAGCCGGTTACCAAATTGTTGCGGGAGAGCGAAGGTGGAGGGCGGCAAGACTAGCCGGACTCTCGCACGTTCCATCAATTATAAGAGAAACTTCTCCAAAAGGAATGCTTGAAATGGCATTAGTTGAGAACGTACAACGCGTTGATCTAAATCCTTTGGATCGGGCGAAAGGTTTTGAGAGACTTCAGAGCGAATTCGGATTGTCGACTAGTGAAATAGCTGTAAGAATAGGAAAATCAGTTGCATACGTTTCAAATTCAATTAGACTTCTAACACTTCCCGATGCGTTAAAAGACGGTCTACTTTCGGGTCTAATCTCAGAAGGTCACGCCCGTGCTTTGGCTGCAATTGACGATCAGAATTTAATGGTGGAAGCCTATAAGATCATTCTGCGTGAATCGGGATCTGTAAGACGGGCGGAAGAGTTAGCTAGGAGAATGAAACATAAATCCAGACAATCATCTCAAAAACAGGGTGTAAGACAGGATCAGTTGCGTATAGTATCCGAAGAAATTGATAAAATGCAGGAAGAAATGCAAAAAATCTTTATGATTGATAACGAGGATAAAGCTACAAATGTGAAACTAATTCGATCACGGCGTGAGACAAAAGTAACATTTACATTTAAAGGTTCACTCGAAGATACAGAGGGTAGACTTCAGAAAGTATATAAGTCGCTAACTCAAGTTTAAGTCAAACCCATTAATTAATACTGTAATTGATTCGTGCAACAAGACCAACTTTTGGTGGTGGCCAGTATATAATCCAAGCACGTCCCGTAATCTTATCCTTAGCAACAAATCCCCAAGTTCTGGAATCAGATGAAGCGGGTCTGTTGTCCCCCATTACTAAATAATGGCCTTCGGGAACAACTATTTCCTTTTCTTCTTTTAAAAAAGTGCTAGCTGAGGTGTGTATGCTGCCTGCCAAGTATGGTTCGATTAATTGACCCGCGTTAATATAAACTTTTCCACCTTTTAGATATATGGATTCGCCGGGAAGCGCTATTATTCTTTTTATAAACTCTTCACCGTTTGCTCCGGGTGCCTCAAAGACGATCACTTCACCCCTTTCCGGTTGACGAAATCTATAGGTAACTTTATCGGTTAAGAGATATTCGCCGTTTGGAAAGTTTGGTTGCATCGAATCACCCTTGATCTTGTGCGGTTGAAGTACGAGTAAGTAGATGAATAAGAAAATTGCAATAGCAAATACAACAACTTCTAATATGTCCAAAAAAAATGCGCTCAATTTTTTAAGCATAGATTCATTATATGAAAAGCAAGACTCTCATTACAATATATAATTAATGTGTGTTCCTTTGATACTCTCCCGAGGAGGTAATTCTTCCCAACGGAGACGGATTAATTTTATGCAAAGAGTGAATACTATCTACACCTCTAAAGACTAACGCTAAAATTGCATCTTCAGTCATGATGTGTAGATTGTATGTTAAAGAAGGAAACTTGTGCTCGCTGTAATTCAAGAACGCTTGTCCGGTTTCACCTTCGACGAATGATGGAATATCAAAAGGCATGATTTTGCCGTCTAAATATTTGGTTCGCGGTGAAGCTTCGCCTCCATAAGGCTTAAAAAGTTTTCCGTGCGAATCCGAATAGTAAAGCGCTCCTCCGGGGGACTCAATTGTTCCACCGGCGGCAGCTCTTGAAACATTTATCCCTGATGCCCCAAGAAGTAGAGTTGTTGCTATATGATCTGACGCTCCGCCATCGACTATTACGGGAATTTTAATCTCGCCTCGTAATTTATAAAGAAGCAGAGGCCAGTCTATTGCCGAGCCGGTTCTGACTCCTGTAATACATCTTCCTCCGCCCCCTATACCTATAAATATTCCATTCGCACCGCTTTCCTCTATTTTTTTTGCATGAGCTACATTAATTGCAAATTTTGCGAATATTTCGATTGAATTATCGTAGACATTTCTTAAGGCTTTGATTGTTTTTATGATACCGTCGCCGGGTTCGGGCGAATAGACTTTAAAACATCTAACGCCTGATTCATAAAGTCCTTCTGTTCTAACCAGAGCTTTTTCAGGAGAGGCTTCCAATGCCGCACACACGTTGCTTTTCCAAAAATCAGAAATAATTTTTCTATCGTTTCTTTCTGAGAGTAACTCGTTTTCAATTTTTTCCAGCCATAAAAAAACTTCTTTTGCCAGATCAGACTGTCTTTTTACATTGCTCATCAGACCGTTTCTGGGTAGAGTGGCGAGGCAATGGCAAGCAGCCATAGTCGAGATACTTGCTGCAGTATTCCATACATCCGGCTGTGCCGAGCCAAAAAAAATAGACCTCGCTTGCTTTCCTAGTTTCACAAATGGCCCCTGAGCATATCTTTCACGCCTGCTAACTCTTTCATTTTTTGAACCCAACACGCTTGCGCCGAAATCACCCACCGAAAGAAATAAACCTTCTCTGACTGCATTATCTAGAGGAGATATTTTAATTTTAGGAGGAGGACTAAATTTTTTGGAGTTTACTTTATGTAAGTAATGCATTCGATAAGGATGGTTAAAAACCTCCAAGAAAAAACGCCTTACGCGAAGCGTCTCAATGATTGTTTCATAAGGAAGCATTTGTAACGAGCTGTAATTGAGATAATCATAAGGTGTGGTTAAAAGCCCTTGACTTGGGTATACAGACTCGCCGATTTTACTGAAATTAAGCCAGTCAAGGAGATAATCCTTTTTACTTTCAAGTTTTTCAACTTTCTTTATTATTCTTTTTCGACCAATTTTGGGATCTAAAAGATCATAATAATCTGTTTTTAAATTTTCTAATGTTATTTTTCCTTCCATGAAAGCCAGAAATATTATATAGTACAAACAGTGAAAAAAATATACTTTGCAACTACAAACCAGGGTAAATTAAAAGAAGCAGAATCTATTTTGGGAATTAAAGTAATTGGAACGCCTCTTGAGATAGAGGAGATCCAGTCCCTTGAGGCTGTAAAAGTTGCAACACAAAAAGCAAAGGATTACTTTAAAATACTCAAGAAGCCGATATTTGTTGAAGATATGGCTTTATCGTTCTCTGCATTAAAGGGCTTTCCGGGAACATATATAAAAGATTTTTTGGATACTTTTGGGAATAAAGGGCTTGTTGAACTAATCAAAGGAAATAAAGATAGGACTTCTTATGCGCAGACTACCATAGTTTATATTGATAGGGAGGGTTTAGAACATGTATTTACAGGAATTGTTAAGGGTAAGATATCGGATAAACCAAAGGGAGATAAGGGCTTTGGTTGGGATCCGATCTTTATTCCGGAGGGAGAAAATAAAACATTCGGGGAAATGGAATTAAACGAAAAAAATAAATATTCCATGCGTGCCAAAGCTTTAAAGAAATTAAGTTCTTGGCTTAATAAAAACACGTAGGGTGGTCGCGGCAGGACTCGAACCTGCGACCTCATGAATGTGAATCAAGCGCTCTTACCAACTGAGCTACGCGACCAAGTCACTCGTCTTCAATTTACAGGTATATGATTTTACCACAAATTGAACATCTTCGATGTTATACTGAATGTTAACTAAACAGTGAATAAAATATTAAATATTCTCGGTGTTTGTGTGTGGATATTTTTGGCTTCGTACAGACTGGGAGTTTCGTGGAAAATGGGAAGCCTTTTTCCTCTTTTTCTGGCTTTGCAGTCCGGAATGATCGCCTATTTTTTGGCCACAAGATCGAAGCCGTTTAAAAATTCTCCTATTTATCAACAAATATTTGCCTGGTTTGCGGTTATAGATCCATGGTTTTTACAAATAAAAGGAAATTGTACTTCAATATTTGAAAATTTGGCATTTTTGGGAGTTTTGCTAACTCTATGGGCACTCTTGAATCTGAAAAGGTCGTTTGGAATTGCCCCAGCGGATCGTGGTTTGGTCGTCAGCGGGCCTTATAAATACATAAGGCATCCTATGTATTCCGGTGAAATGTTGACAATCTTGGGAGGAGCTTTGGGTTGTATATCGGTGTGGAATCTATTCGTTGTCGTCGCCACTTTTCTGATTTTTTACATGAGAATAATCTGGGAGGAGCGTATTATAAAAGGCTATAATGAATATAAAAGAAAAGTCAGATTCAGATTAATTCCTTACGTTTGGTAACTTTATATTATACTAATTTAAATGGATATTAATAAAAGACGTCTTATATTTTATTTTTTCTGGTTCATTATTATACTTGCTTCGCCATTCACGGTATTTATCAATTCCCCTTTTGTTATAGCTTTTTCTGATGCTAAGATTATTGTAAATGTACTCCAAAGAATTTCAGGTTTATTAGCATTTACCCTCATCATGCTTCAAATAATAATCGGTTCTAATTTAAGTTTGTGGACAAAGATTTTGGGGGCAAAGGCTTATCGGATTCATATCGTCCAAGGGCTTTTTGCCTACGGTCTTATACTATTTCATCCTTTAACCAACAGTGTTCTCATATATTTTGCGACTCAAAGTATTGTCAATGTCTTAGTTGATTTGTTACCCAGATTTCGTTCATCAACCGATAGCCTTATTTTATTCGGCAAGACTGCTTTTGTGCTAGCTTCAATATCTGTTTTTGCATCATATTTTAGAACAAAGCCATTTTTACGTAAGAACTGGAGAGTATTTCATATTTTAAACTATCTGGTATTTATTTTGATTATTTTTCATTCAAAAGGATTGGGAAGCGATATAACTACTTTTCCGTTTAATATAGTTTATTTCCTGGGCATTGCTGCAGTATCTCTTTCAATAGCCAGAAGAATTTATTTAAGCTTCCTAAAAGAATTATTATTTTCAAATCAGCCCGCTTGAGGTTAAAATTAAATAAGACTATTATAAAAATATATGATCAGTGACGAAGAGCGTTGGGACGAAACACACAAAAAAAGCCACAATCCTGAAGAGATCCATTCGGTATATGCAGAAGAAAAGGAAAAATTATTTCCTCGCGGGAGTTTAGTAGTCGACTTGGGTGGCGGAACGGGCGGGGATGCCTTATATTTTTTGCAAAAAGGACATAGCGTGGTAATTTTAGATATTTCATCCTTTGCTCTGGGTATAGCACAAGCTAAGGCAAAAAAACATAATTTACAAGAGAAACTTGCGGTCAAACAGGTTGATTTCGGTCTGCATGCGTTGCCAATAAAACCGGATTCAGTCGACGTTGCTTACTCGCGAATCTCACTTCATTATTACGGAAAAAACCACACTACAAAATTATTTATCTATATATATGAAATATTAAAACCTGGAGGAACTGCTTATTTAACATTTAAATCTCCCGAAGACATTGAGGAAATGGATTATTTAAGGAACATAGGGGTAGAATACGAGCCGAACGTCTACATTGAAAATGGTCAGCTTAGGAGTAGGTTCGACGTGGATCAACTAAAAAGTATGGTCGCACAAGCTGATATAACAAATTTTGAAGTAAAGCCCTACAAAGAGGAGTTGCGCGATAAGCACGGATTAAAAACAGCCCTTTTAGTTAATGAAGTTAGTTTTAAGAAAGTTTGAATATTAAGTAGTGCTTAATAAATTATTTAGCAAATATATCAATCTTTTCTAATTTTCTAACCAATCTTCTTACGTTCCAGGTAATATATGAGAGTATTGGTGGAAGGGGTGAAATATATATAAATCTCGAATAGGTTAAAGATATCAAGAGAAATAATAAACTTATACCTAAAGAGATGAGCAACCAGTATTTTAGCTGGTTATACCATAGTTTATCTTCAGGCCTTTCTTTTTGAAAGTCCTTTTTCTTTAACTCTTTAATATTTACAACTGTAGTATTTTCGACTTTTACAACCTCTTCGTGCTTTTTGAGGGGTTGGACCTTTCCAGTACCGGGAATGTCTGTCATATATTTAAGTATAGCATCTGTTAAGAACACTCGTGTTTTGTTAATATTATATAAATGATAAAAAGAGTTCTACTATTTACAGTATTGGGAATTATTATTGGCACCGGAGCATTTTTGATTCAAGTTCAAAGGGGAGATATTAAACTTAGTGATAACGAGGACAAAGCGGTAAATGAGGGGACTGAAGAAATAACGGAGACGCCGACCGAAGAAGAAATTTTAGGGGATAAGATATATTATGTTGTTGTTCCATTAATTGCGGGCGATATCGTTGAAGTCGAGAGCGTTAAACTACTTATTCCCGGCTATGTCGTAGTTTACGAAAAAGAAGATTTAGAAAGTAGTTCGGTACTCGGAGTTAGCTCACTTCTAAATCCAACACTCAATAATGATATTGAAGTCAAGCTGAAAAGAAAAATAGTTAATGGAGAAACAGTTTATGTAGGACTTAACTCGGATAATGGTAACAAAAAATTTGATTCTCCGTCGGTCGATATTCCGATTATGACTAGGGGTGCAATTCCTGTTAGGCGAAAGTATGTTGTTGGTGAGTAAAAAATATCTCCCTCTTGCGATTGTATTAGTCGTTTCAATCTACAGCGTATTTCCGGTAATAAAAAATATTAATACGAGTTTAGTTTTGGGGCACGAAGATCTACTTCTCACTTGGATAATGAACCAAAATATCCAAAAAATTCCTAACGATTTAATTAACTTATTCGATGGAAGTATATTTTACCCTTACAAAAATACAATTGCTTATTCTGATGTTTTTTTGCCTTCCTCTCTACTTACTTACATTCCTGTAAAGGTAACAGGAAACCCGTTAATAGCTCTTAATTTGTCTCTAATTATTGGGCAGATTGCTACGACGTTAATTTTGTATGTTTGGTTAAAAGAGCTTACAAATGATAAGCAAGCTTCAGTCTTAGGATCTACAGTTTTTGGACTTTCGCAAATCAGAATGCATTATTTTGTTCACATCCATACCTTTATTTTGCAATGGTTTATCGCTTCATGTTTTTTTATCTGGAAATTTCGAAAAGAAGCTAAGGTACAGTACCTTTATGCCGCTTCAATTATTGCGGTGATCCAGTTTTGGGAAAGCCCCCTCCCGGTGTTTTGGATTTTGGCAGTCGGATCGGTACTGCTTTCTTCAAAGTTTAATCAATTAAAGCGGTTGTGGAAACATCTGGTTGTGATTGCAACCTTTACTTTAATCGCAACCTATCCTTTGCTAAACGCATATTATAGCGTTTCGAGGGAATTTAATTATGTGAGATCGGTTAGAGAAGCAGCACACTTTTCAATGAGTACTAATG
>Ga0209542_10012248_pt1 | contig 15055 bp, 5 predicted proteins | sample RifCSPhighO2_01_FD_184028 | JGI IMG/M metagenome (GOLD analysis project Ga0209542, IMG submission 184028) | Soil microbial communities from Rifle, Colorado - Rifle CSP2_plank highO2_0.1 (SPAdes) (version 2) | ecosystem: Environmental > Terrestrial > Deep subsurface > Rock core/Sediment ...
GTAAATTTTATGCTACACTTAAAGGAATGCGAATGGAGATACGGAAAGAAGAAAGAACAGTTGTGCAAAGAGCTTATAGTTTTACTGAAAAAGTATCGTTTTGTTAGAATTTCCTAGTCTAGAGCCAGTGAAAATACATGAAGAAAAATATCGTTATTTTCATGATCGCTGGAGTTCTTGTTTTCTCCCAAAAACTTCCCTCTTTTACCTTTGCTCAAACCACTCCCACAATCTCCCTTGATTCCAAAATCACGTATCAAACCATCAGTGGTTGGGAAGGAACAGATACGTTTGGGGGAATTGATTATCCCAATGATTATCTGAAGTGGCGCGATACGGCAGCAGATAAAGTAGTGAACGAACTGGGAATAAACAAAGTTCGTCTTGAGCTCATAAGCGGTACTGAAAATCCGGTTGATTATTTCACTCCGTATATTACGGGACAACAGCCTAAATCCTATTGGGGAACGCACAAAGAAGAAATAATCAATGATAATAGTGACCCAAACGTCATCAATCTCTCTGGGTTTCAGTTTGCAACCCTTGATTTTCGGATTGAAGAGGTAGTATTGCCGATGAAGCAGCGTGTTGAGACAAATGGTGAAAAATTATACGTGAACTTGAATTATGTTGATTTTGATCCTTCTGCATTTGAACATGCCTATTACCCTGCGGAATATGCAGAGCTGATACTTGTAACGTTTCAACACATGCAAAGTAAATACGGTTTCGTACCTGATACTGTGGAAATTATTTTAGAGCCGGATAACACCAGTGGTATATGGACTGCCCCACGAATCGGGGCCGCTCTTCAGGCAACAGGAGATCGTCTCAAGGCAGCTGGCTTCACCCCGGAGTTTATTGCTCCCTCTACCATGTGTATGGATGCTGCGTCGACTTATTTCGATCAGATCATTGGTGTTGCCGGCGTCTCGAAATATCTCAAAGAGATATCCTATCACCGCTATTGTGGAGTATCGGATACGGCACTGATGAATATTGTAAACCGCGCCACATCGTATGGTATGCGTACTGGCATGCATGAGCATATTGGCAGTAGCTACCAGGACCTGCACAAAGATCTGACTCTTGGAAGAAATAGCACCTGGCAGCAATTCACCCTTGCATATCCGGGTTCAGATACCGGTGGCAACTATTATTACATAGATATGACCAATCCCACCGTGGTAAACATAGGGAGCCGCACAAAATTTTTACGACAATATTTCAAATTTATTCGATCTGGAGCACAAAGAATTGAGGCAACAACAATAAATAGTTCTTTCAATCCTGTTGCATTCATTAATACTGATGGCAAGTATGTCGTAGTGGTCCAAACAGGAGGATCCGGTTCATTTTCGATCGGAAATCTTCCTCAAGGAACCTATGGCATCACGTACACGGCCGGAAGTGAATACAATAAAAGTTTAGCCGATCTTTCAATTACAACAGGACAAACACTCACCACGAGTATTCCTCAAGCAGGGGTCATCACGATCTATCAAAAATCAACAAGTACCCCAAGTACTCCCACGCCAACCCCTACAGTTACACCGCCAACTGGCCCAAGTCCAACTCCGCCCTCGGGAACTAGTCCTATTGATACGTTGCAGCCGGGATATTGGTACGAGGTACCAAACTCCAACCTCTCCACAGAACTACCTAGTCCGCTACCGCCTAACTCGAGTGGTCCGGGCTCAATTATGAACGCGTGGAATGGTGGAGCGTATGATACGAAGCGTGATCGGTTAATAGTCTGGGGCGGCGGACATGCGGACTACGGAGGAAACGAGATCTACGTTTTTGATATCAATACCTTGAAGTGGACACGGATTTGGGGGCCAAGCGCGAATATTCCACCAATTGGATCAACAACAACTGAAGCGTACCCTGACGGAAGTCCTGCAGCTCGGCACACCTATGAAGCATTGGAATATATCCCCTCACTTGATGGATTTTTTACTGCTGGCGGCTCTTTGTATTCGAGTGGAGGAGCATCAAATGGGGTATGGGTTTTTGATTTTAATACACTTACATGGACACGAAAAACAGACATACCAACTGGTCAAGCCTTTTATGGTATTGTGTCTGGGTACAACCCAACGACGGGTGGGGTACTTTGGCAAGGACAATATAAATTCTTTGAGTATGATCCTACCAAAGATAAACATACTGCAGTTGGCAATGAACCAAGCGGCGGATGGTGGAACGGAAACATGACCGGTGCCTATGATAAAGATAAAAATATGTTTGTTGCTGTTGGCCAGGGTGCCGTACGCGTATGGAATCTTACTACCAAAACATATACAAACAGTCAAATAACCACCGGCGGAAACGCTGTCGTCAATGCATTAGCTCCTGGCTTTGAGTATGATCCTGTTTTGAAGAAGTTTGTCGGGTGGGCAGGAGACGGAACTGGCTCTGTGCTTGCTGACGTGTATTCACTTGATACGAGCACATGGCAGTGGTCTCTCCATAGTCCTGCCGGAGGCAATACCGTGATACCAACGGCACGAGCTCAAAATGGTACGTTTGGTAGATTTCGGTATATTCCCTCCAAGAATGCGTATGTGGTGGTCAACTCTATCAACAGCAACATATACTTTTACAAACTCTCGTCAGGTGGGGTTGTTCCCACGACTCCCATTACACCCAGTGCAATTCCTACTACTACCCTTACACCCACTCCCACTCCTGCGCCAAATGTGGTGTTGACGAAATCAGCAGATAAAACAGCAGTCGTGCCAGGAGACACCATCACCTATACGCTTACTTATCAAAATACTGGCACTGCAGATGCTCAAAATGTCGTCATCACGGATACTATTCCTGTTGGGAGCACCTATATTGTAGGGTCTGCAACGGGTGGTGGATCTATCAATGGAACCCAAATCAGTTGGACGCTTCCGTCTCTTGCGACAGGAATCGGTGGCAGTGTCAGTTTTCAAGTACAGGCCTTACTTCCCACTACTCCTACTCCCACGACACCCCCTCCCCCAACAGGCAATCTTAATGTTCTGCTGACGGTCAAAGAAACTGTGGGAGTTAGTCAACAAGCATATCCCATCAGCGTGGTTGTTCCCCTGCCGTTTGGCACCTATCAAAATACGAGTGTGTTGCGTGTCGTTGATAGTACGGGAAACACAACGCCTGCGCAAATTGATATGCTCAATCGCTGGACAGGACGTGATAATAGCATACGCAATGTGAAAATAGAATTTCAGCCAACAGTCACTGCATTTACCGGAGGAGGCACCGGAAAAACAGAATACTACTTGAAAGATGATGCTACCGGACCAACAACCTCATCACTCTCTGTACAAGAGACTACCAGTGATATCACAGTCATGACTGGACCGTTGAAATTCATCGTCCAGAAGAAAAACTTTAACCTCCTTGATGAAGTATGGAAAGATACCAATGGCAATGGAACATTTGAAAGTACTGAACGAATTGTGGCAAAAGATAAATACAATGGTGGCGTCATGGTAGGACAAGTACCGACAGATGTTCAGTATGATGCAGACCGTACGGATACGTCTGTCCTTATTGAAGAACAAGGACCTATGCGTGTGGTCATACGAGCAGAAGCACTCACTCATTACAATTCAACGACCAAAGCTCATACTCATGGGTTTGCCACTCGTATTTATGCCTATGCGGGCAAACCATATGTGAAGGTTGATTATCAACTGCAAAATTCATCCAAAGATGAACAATATGCGGCGCCGCTTTACTTTGATGAAGCAAATATAAATCTTAAACTCGATATGGGAGCAAACCCAACGGTCAAAGTAGGACTTCCTAATGGCGCCGTGTATCAACGAACCAAAGATACTGGTCTTTATCTGGCACAAGACTTTCATGATAGTGCAAAAGTCTATGACAAAGCGCTGGGCACACCCGTGCAGTCGGTAACGACATCCCAGACAGACCTTGCCAATCATAACGACACCCGCTCTTTCATAGACATACGCGATGGCAACAAAGGCATAACGGCAACAACACGGTATTTCTGGGAAACCTGGCCCAATGGACTTGAGATAGATGCCAATAATGTCCTTTCACTGCAGCTATTCCCGAGGTGGAGTGCTCACTGGGATAGTACGGTTGGGAGTAAAACCACCAACATAACAGGTCTGTATTGGCTTGAGGATATGCAGCATAAATACAAAGAAATGATGCTCTACTTCCACGACGGGACTGCGACCGATACAGAGTTAAAGAATCTTACCAATACGTTTACCTATCATCCAGTTGCAGTGGTTGATACTGCGTGGTATCAACAAACACAAGGGACGCTTGATATTGGTGGACTGATTCCGCAGACAGCTCTTGCAAGTTCAGATATTCGCAGGGATACCTATAGTGCTGATGATTTTCTCTATACTGATCCCAATAAATATCGGTTTCATTACACGAGTTTTTACCACATTGATCCATACCGCATTAAAGATCCAGCAGGAGCAGGTAATTGGCCCTATGGAATAGGAGAGTTTATCGCAACCGGTAATCCATCAGATTACTTCAGAGCAGAAAAATATGGAATTGGAGAAATTAACATACACCCCCAATGGATTGCTGGCTACACCGATCCTACGGATGCTTCATTGCAATTGGGTATTCGGTTGCCCTTTGGGAGTCCGACATGGCGAGTTGATGGGAATGCTCCAACGTATCTTGCAGGAACATATCAAAGAGCCTTGCCGCGAGACGATCAACACGGTTGGTGGTATCACATAGAACAATCGTACAGTTACAGCGCAAATCCATGGATTGCAGACTGGTATCGGTTTATGAAGGAATACCGCAAAACATTGGTGAGGAGTCGCGGGTTTGATTGGTCCTCACGGGCAATGGGGCATAATTTAGCGACTATGGTGCAGGCGTTGCGCGTTACCGGTGATACAACTCTTATCGCAACCATCAAAGATTTTATTTTGTATACCAAATCCTTGCAGCTTCCACAATATGGTTTCAAATATAGTGATCCAATCGGTGAGGCCACGTTTCAGGCAGGGTTTCTCACCCGCGAGATCATAGATTATATGGAAGAGATACGATATACAAATCTGCAAAATTACGCCGAAGCGTTTGGAGTGTTGGCTGGGATGATGGAGTGGAATATTAATTTTTCTGACTTTGCGTATTACATTGATGCGACGAAAGGACAAACTGGACCATCAAGCGGCAGTTCGCTGACCTTTGTTGATCCGCAGATGTGGTATTACTGGAATACGGGTAAACAGCAATACCTTACCCATGTGAATCAGTATATTGACACCGGACTCAACGGTGGTTCACCGCCGTATGGCACGAACACGTCGTGGTATGGACAATGGGAAGGCAGATACTCCACCTACGTACGGGGAACCATCAAAACAGACCTCACTCCTCCATCTCAAATTACTGATTTGACCGCAACTATTGTCGGATCAAATATTCAATTGAATTGGACCCCTGCGCAAGATGCGGTACGATACCATATTGTTTACGGGGATAAACCTATTTCTGCAACAAGTGTAACTGACACGGGTTTCACGAACTGGTGGGCGGCAACTGCATTTGGCACAACAAATACGACTTCATATACTTTTACTCCTGCAAATACTACAACACCTGTGTATGTGGCAATATTTGCCATTGATCAGAATAATAACATGAGCATTATGTCAAATGTGAGTTTGGCAAAGTGAACCTTGTTGTCATGTTATTAGCAATTGACATGAGAAAATTTTTCTGTGGGTGCGTTTTTTTAGTATGTTTCTTCTTTTTTGTCCCCTCTGTTTCAGCTGCGACAAAGTATTGGATCGGTTCTGCCGGCGGCAACTTCACTGATAATGCGAATTGGTCAACAACCGCGAGCTCTGCGTGTGGGGCAAATAATAATACGACAGCGCCGGGATCTGCTGATGTAGCAACGTTTGTCTCAAGCTGCACGAATAACGCGACGATTGACGCCACGATCGATGTGCAAGGAATAAGTATGCAATCTGGGTATACCGGAACCATCACCCAAAACGCAGCAGTCACGACTGGATCAGGCGGATTTACGGTCACTGCGGGAACCTTTACCGGCGGCTCAACGACAATCACTCTTAACGGCGAAGATTTTACTGTAAATGGAGGAACATTTACCGGAGGAAGCGGGGTAATAGATATTAATACTGGTGCATTGGCGGTGAGCTCTGGATCGTTTACCAATTCAAGCGGCGGATTGACGATTACTCACAGTGTGAATATTACTGGCGGGACATTTAATAATACAGGGAAAACCATTACCTTAGATGGCAGTGGAGCTTCAATCGTAACATGCGCAGGGAACTTTGGCGGCACGTTGGTCATCACCAAAACAAGCGGTGCCGGCTATAATATTACAATTTCATCGGGCTGTTCTGTCTCGCTTGGGGCAAATCCTACGTCTACTATTCCAGCGGGCACTGGTAGTGCAACGGGTCTTGTCAACAACGGAACAATCACCATAGAAAGTGGCACATGGACCGTCAATGGAATTATTGCCAATTCATCAACCTATTTCATCATCAATCAAAGCGGTGGAACAATCACTCATAATGGCACGGGTTGGGATATTAATGACGGCGCATTGAGTGTTGCAAGCGGTTCAACAGCTACCTACGCAGGAACTTCAATAACCATAGAAAGAGGTTTTTATTGGCTTGGAACATTTGATTTAACAGGGATAACGGTAACGTTGGATGGAGATCACAATGCTGATGACTCTGATATAGAATGCACCGGAACAGTGCAAGGAAGTCTGACTGTCAACAAGGAGCCGTCAATGGATACTTCTACGTTTGTTCTGGGAACAAATTGTACTATTGCCGGTAATTTCACACGTACTGAAGGAGTAACAAGTAATCCAGGAACTGCCAAAACACTGACTGTACAAGGTGATTTTTCTATGTCATCATCTGACGCATTTGGCGGAGCAAACATGACGACGGTCATGGGAGGTGGAAACACCCAAACCATCACGCAAAACGCAGGAACAATCAGCGGACCCTTTAATGTCAACAAAAGTGGAGGGGCTGCAAGTATTGCAAGCGGGCTCAATCTCACCACTAGCTCAACCTGCAACATCGTTGAGGGAACATTGAGTATCAATGGCAGAACATTTACCTGCGGGAGCACATTTACCGTTGAAGACGGCGGGGTGCTCCAACGATTTGGCACGAGCGGGGAAAGTCTTACGACGCCAACTTTAAATAGCGGCTCAACCGTGACCTACACGGGCGACGGAGACAGCGCCGCGGACACGGTGACCGTAACAACTATGATCGGAACCTATCACCACCTGACAATTAACTCGACTGACGGAACCACCGATATATTCCAGCTTGGCGCCAGTTTGACCACAAACGGTGCTTTGACCGTAACTGCAGGGATTTTAAGTGTCAATGGGCAAACACTTTCATCTACTGGAGCATTTACGATACAGACTGGGGCTACTCTGCAACGGTTTGGCACCTCTGGCGAGACTATCACAACACCCACGTTAGACTCCGGATCAACCGTGATTTATACCGGCGATGGCGACGCGGCAGCCGACACCGTGACGGTCACCTCTATGATTGCAACCTATCACCATCTCACCATCAACAGCACTGACGGCGCAACCGATACGTTTCAACTGGGTGCAGCACTTGATGTAAACGGTTTGTTCACCTTAACCACAGGAACCTTCAGTGTATCAGGATCAAATTATGATATCAATGTTGGGGGAGGATGGACAGATAGCGGTGCAGGAACTTTCACCGAAGGAAGTGCTACTGTGACCTTTGATGGAACAGGAACGATTAACAGCAATGAAACATTTAATAATGTTGCCGTCAGTTCAGGGACGCTCACGGTTTCAACCAATACTTTGCAAGCTGCAGGAACACTCACGGTCAGCGGCGGCACACTCAATATGAACGGTGTCGCAGGGACTATCACGGGTCTTGCCACAGTATCAGGAGGGACTCTTCAGGCAAGCACTGCGACACAAACATATAATGGAGGTTTAACGGTCTCATCAGGGACCTTTACCGGATCATCGGGAACGGTTGATATCAATGGAACGCTGACTATTTCTGGAGGAACCTTTACCGCGCCGAATTCATCGGGCGCACTTACGATTTTGGGTGATTTCACTCACACCGCAGGAGGCACGTTCACACACAACAGTGGCACTACGACATTTGATGGTGCGACCCAAGCAACGGTAAATGTGGCAACCAGCGAAGATTTTTATAGCCTGACGGTCAATAAAACCGCAAGCAATCCTGATCTTACGATAACCACCGGCGACACGCTCACCGTAAACGGGACATTTACGTGGACCGATGGTGATATAGATTCCTCAACCACGCCTGTTGCAGTTGTTGACGCCAAAGGCGATGTGTCAATAGGAGCAGGAGCCGATGATTACACCACGACCACTATGCGAGTACAACTCTCGGGAACCGGCACACAAACCTGTACATTAAATGGCGGCGGGAAAGTCGGCAATTTCACTATAAATAACGCAAGCGCGACCTGTTCGACCGCCGGGAGTGGACAGTTTGATCTGCGCGGAGTCTTTACTTTATCCGACGGTGTCTTTAATGGTGGAAGTATAGATTTGGATACAAACAGCAATGTCATCATGTCGAACGGTACGTTCACTTCAACTTCGGGGAATTTTAACTTCGGGGCCGGATGGAGTCACACTGCAGGGACATTCAATCACAATTCCGGTACGATTACTTTTGATGCAAATAATGCAGCAACTATAGACGTTCCAACATCAGAAACATTCAATACTGTGATCGTAAATAAAGGAACTGACAGTACAACCGTCACTATAACGTCGGGAGATACCATGGTCATCGCGGGAACACTGACATTGACCAATGGCGTAGTAGATACCGGCACCATACAAGCGCAAGGAAGCGTAACAGTTGCTTCAACTTTTGATGGCGGGAGTGCGGCGCTGACATTTGCGGGAACAGCAAATCAAAGTTATACCGATAACGGTGGCACCGCACTGACTGGCACCGTAACCGTGAACAAATCCAGCGGCACGCTTTCTTTGGCGACAAACGGGACGTTTAACGCGAGCGGCCAAGATTTCACTATCACCGCCGGCACGGTTGACCTTGCGGGTTTCAATTTGACGGTAAACGACGCTTTTTCCCTCAATGGAACCAGCACGCTCAAAGCACAAGGCGGCGAGACCATAAGCCGTATAGACACCGTTTCCTCTACCTCTACGGTGCAATATACCGGTACTACGACCTATACTGGTCTTGCTGCAGGAGGCACCTACGGCAACCTGACCATAAATGGAAGCGGCGGCACATGGAATGTTGGCTCAACAGTGACGGTAAACGCTGTGCTGACCGTAACAGCTGGCACCCTCAATATGAACGGACAGGCTGGTACGATGACTGATTTGGTAACGATAAATGGAGGTACTCTTCAGGCAAGTACTGCCACACAAACATATAATGGAGGTTTAACGGTCTCATCAGGCACCTTTACGGGATCGTCTGGAACCGTAGATGTCAATGGCACGCTCACCATCTCCGGAGGGACGTTTACCGCGCCATCAGGAACAGTAACGATATCAACAAATTTTACCCATTCCGGCGGCACCTTTACCCATAATAGTGGAACCGTCACCCTTGATGGTGGAAATCAAACACTATCAGGTTCCTCAACATTCAACAATCTCACCAAAACCGTCACGTCTGCCTATACACTCACCTTCCCTGCCTCTGCGACACAAACCATTGCAGGGACCATGACGTTGCAAGGCGCATCAGGAGGGCTGCTATCTCTTCGCTCATCAACCAGTGGAACGCAATGGAGTATTGATCCTCAAGGGACACGAACGATTGAATATCTGGATGTGAAAGATAGTTACAATATCAATGCAACAGCAATCACTGCATCAGGATTTAATATTACTGATTCAGGGAACAATGATGGGTGGAGTTTCAATGCATCTCCAGATACTCCGACGTCACTCGGAAGTGCGTCATTTACGGGAGGTGGATGGACTAGTGATACAACACCAACACTTTCCTTTACCCTTTCAGACACTGATACTGGAAATACCATCCTGTTTAGAATACAGATTGACAACGACAGTGATTTTTCCTCGGTGAGCGTTGATTACACCTCTGCCCTTGCCACTCAAGGAAGCAGATCATTTACCATAGGACAGGCAGTAGGTAGTGGCACGTATACGACCGGAAGCGAGGGACAAACACTCGCCGATAGTGCTGGATATTATTGGAGAGTGCGGGCAGAAGATAGCGCTGGGTCAACCTCAAGCTATGCGACTGCAAATAGCGGTAGTGTTGCCTTTAAAGTAGATAGTACGTCTCCTGTGGCAGTCACCCTTGATTCACCCGAGGACAAATCATACACCCGCTTTACTCGTCCAACCTTCAAGTTTAAACTTCCGTCAACACCTGATGAAACATCAGGTATGAATAAATATACGGTGACGATTGATAACGGTGAACAAGGAGACTTTACTATTGATGATATTCCTGCATCACGCACCAGCACCTATTCTCTTTCCCGCTATACGGTGAGTTACGAAAACTTTAGCGATAGTGACTCCTCAAACAATTACATCTCTGTCTATACGAAACATAGTAGTGACTGGGGAAGTGGAGAAAATGATGGAGTGCTCAAAGAAGGCAAACGCACCTGGACCGTGACTGCCTATGACAATGCAGGAAATACCAACGCTTCCTCATGGGTATTATATGTCGACTATACCTCACCCACTCTTTCTGGGGTTACCCTATCCTCGTCCCTGGGTGTTCATGAGGATTTTCACATGGTGACTGATACCACTCCAACATTTGAAGGAACAATCACTGATACGGTATCACTGGATGCAGTAGAACTGTCCTTTAGTAAAGAACGCACCTTTCTTGGAATATCGGGGGGATATTCGCTGGAGCGCATAGATACGATGCGTCTCAACACTTCCGCGCTTTCATACGCATTTTCTGTTTCTCCTTCATCACTCACCTATGGCACCTATACGGTGACCATAACGGGGATTGATAAAGCAGAGAATCGATCATCCTCCACGACCTTTTCCTTCAAACTCTTATCAGAGGAGGCAGCAAAGAAACTCTTGACCATTGAGGAACGTGAAGATATTGTGGAGAAAATTATTGAAGAGAGTGAAATCTCACTTCCCGCACTTGAAAAACAGGCAAAAATCAGGCGAGAAAAAGAAGCGCAAGAGCTTGAAAAGACCGTTGCACAGCTCGTTGATTGGAAAGATCGTTTACTTAAATTTTTATACAAACCAGTCTTGCCATTTCAAGCATTTTTTGGGGCCATCACAGGAATACGATACGGAAGAGGAAGTGACGATGTATCTACCCGTGCAATCAGTCTTGAGGAACAAGGAGAATTAGCTCTAGCACAAAGACTAATACAAACAGAGAAAGCATTGGCAACGACAACACAACAGGGGGGAACGTTCCTGCGTGATGCGCGGGCAGTCCTTTTCGAGAGCATGCCCGCTATAGTGCAACCGGCAATGGCCCAAGCGCGCCAGGTCGTGAGCGTTCCCGTGACCATCGCTGGCTCTTTGATGAGTAAAACTACCAGCGCTCTTCTTGGCGCCGGAGAAACGGTAATAGCACAAACCATCCTGGGTGGACAAAAACTACTCACGACAGTAGACGATAACATGGACGACGTAAACTATCGCACCCGACAAGCAACAAAATATACGTTTCGTTCTCTGCAAAAACCCCTTGACGCATCAGCGGATTTTTTCTCGCGCCTCCATGTAGCCGCGGACACGTTTTATGCTCTTCTTATTGATCCTGCGCCCACAGTCATCGCTGACGTTACGATCGAAGAACAAGGCACAGATTATGCCGTCATCTCATGGAAGACCAACCACGTTGCATGGGGTAAAATAAACTACGGAGAAAGTCTTTCCTACGGACAAGAAGTAATCCTCTACAAACGGGAAAAATATCATGTGGCACGCCTAAAAAACCTGAAACCTAATACCCATTATTACTTTGAAGTCATGTCACAGAATAAAAATTATGTCTATGATGCGTATTATGGATTTACGACGAAGAAATAATATGGTATAGTAGTATTAATTATCAATTATACTTTTATTTCATTATATGTTCACCAAACTTTCACCCAAAACCTTTTCGCCCTCCCTCATGAGCATGAGAGGAATTTCTAAAAAAACAGTTGAGGAACACCTCAAGCTCTATCAAGGGTATGTGACCAAGTACAACGAGATTATGGAAAGTCTCACAAATCTCACTGATGAAGATTATGCAAAAGCAAACCAAACCTACTCAAAAATACGAGTGCTCAAAGTCGAGCTTACCTTTGCCTACGGCGGCGTTATAAACCACGAAATTTATTTTGGACACCTCGGTGGAAAAGGAGGAAAACCAAAAGGCGCGCTCCTCACACAAATAGAAAAAGATTTTGGATCATTTGAGACATTTAAAAAAGATATGAAGGCGACTGGTATTGCAGGCCGTGGCTGGGCGTGGCTGGGCTGGAATCACCGATTGGGGAGACTTTTCAATTATCTGGGAGACGCGCAAAACACATTCCCTGTATGGGAAACCCATCCTTTGATCGCGCTTGATACGTATGAGCATGCGTATTTTATCGATTACGGCGTCAACCGAGGCAGCTATATCGATGCGTTTTTTGAAAATGTGAATTGGAATGTGGTGGAGGGGGCGTTTAAATGAAAGATATACAACTGGAACGATTGGTGAAAAAAGAGGAAGAACGGCAAAAAAATGGTATAGAACTCATTCCCTCTGAAAATCATGCGTCTTCATACGTCCGTTCATTTCTCTCTTCGGTTTTTGGAAATAAATATTCCGAAGGATACCCAAAAAAACGATACTACGGGGGCAATGAATGGGTTGATGACGTGGAGCTTCTTGCGCAAAAGCGCGCGCAAAAATTGTTTCACGTGCCGTTTGTCAACGTCCAGCCATATTCTGGTTCTCCTGCCAATCTAGCGGTTTATTTAAGCGTATGTAAGCCCGGCGATACTATCATGGGCCAAGCTCTCACCGCAGGCGGTCATCTCACACACGGTCACCCTGTCTCGGCAACGGGAATGTTTTACAAGAGTATACAATATAAAGTCAAAAATCCCCACTTCGCCAAGGCTTCGCGGGGCGAGCAAAAGTCAAAAGTCAAAAATTCTATTGAAAATGATCTTTTTGATTATGACGAAATTAAGAAATTAGCAGAAACACATCGACCAAAACTTATTTGGGTCGGCGCTACTGCCTATCCGCTCATTTTCCACTACGACCGATTTGCCGAAATTGCCGATGAAATTGGTTGTTATCTCGCCGCAGATATTTCCCATGTTGCAGGACTTATCGCAGCAGGCGTACATCCCTCTCCTGCAGAGCACACCCATATCATCACCACGACGACGCACAAGACGCTGCGCGGACCTCGAGGAGCGCTCATCATGGTTACTCATAAAGGCTTGAAAAAAGATCCAGAACTTGGGGATAAAATCAACAAGGCAGTTTTCCCGGGTCTTCAAGGAGGTCCTCACGATCATCAAACCGCGGCAATTGCCGCAGCCCTTCATGAAGCCGCTCAACCATCTTTTGCCACCTATGGCCGGCAGATCGTCAAAAATACCCGCATACTTGCCCAAACTTTGATACACGGAGGTTTGAACTTGGTTGGAGGAGGAACTGAAAACCATTTGATTTTGGTTGACCTCTCACCCACCCATGGACCTGGTACTGGCGTTTTCGCCCAAAAAGCGCTTGACGCTGTGCGCTTGACGGTGAACAAAAATACGGTGCCCGGCGAACCCTCCTCACCCTTTTATCCATCTGGCATACGATTGGGAACTCCTGCTGCTACAACACGCTGCATGAAAGAGCACGAAATGGAGGCGATCGGAAAAATTATCGGGAAGACGCTTCATGAAATCAAAAAATACAAACTTCCGCATGAAAAAACTAAAAGAATCGCCTATCTTGCTCACTTCGAAAAAGAAATACGATTCAGTAAAACACTCAAAAAGCTCGCAACAAAAGTACGCGCAATCGCGATCCGATTTCCCATACCTTAATATTAATAAGGTGAAGCATGCGAACCTTATAGAGAATTAATATCAATTTTGAGCGAAGGGCTCATTGTTGAGGCAAGATACACAGATTCTATTTTTGATTTTTGCACCGTCTTAATAAGCGCCTGTATGTTGACCATGAGTTTGTCTTGTTCAAATGAAATTTTACCAATCGTTTGATGAATGATGGGGAATTTTGCTTCTGTTTTGAATCGAACTGATCCAGACGTGAATTTTTTAGCAGCATCATCAACCTTGTCAGTTAACGTCCCGTTTTTGGGATTTGGCATCAAGCCTCGAGGCCCTAAAACCCGCGCAAACTTCACTAATTTTGGCACAAAAGAAGGATGCGCGATCAAAACATCAAAGTCTATTTTTCCTGACTCGATCGCAGCAAGAATGTCATCATCACATACTACTATTTTTAAGGTCTTTCCTGTTGAGTGCGGAAATTTCACCTCGCCTTTGAGATCTTTTTCTTTCGTATTGATGTGCACTTCCACAGTTTCATCAAATCGGGCATGGGGCATTTTTTTCAAAATTGAAAGACCTTCTTCAAGACCATATACATGATCTTTCTGTATATTCTTTTGGGCCTCCTGGTAGCGTTTACCATGAGTTTTTTTTACCGGTGATTTTGTTTTCTTCGCGGTGCTTTTTTTATCCGGAGCTTTTTTTGCCTCGTCAACGGGCGCCTCTTTCTTAATAGACTTATCAGATAATACTTCTTTCACTTCTTGATCTTTGCCCGTGCGTTTCTTTTTTTCCTCTCGCCTTACTTTTGCCGCTTTTTTTTGCTTCTGCTCTACCTCTTCAAGTCCGATTAGTTTCGTGCGTATTTTTCCCATACAGTTAGTCTAAAGTTTATTAACTTTCAACCTTTATCCCCATCGATCGTGCCGTGCCTTTAACCATTTTCGCCGCTGC
>Ga0209542_10012249_pt1 | contig 15054 bp, 12 predicted proteins | sample RifCSPhighO2_01_FD_184028 | JGI IMG/M metagenome (GOLD analysis project Ga0209542, IMG submission 184028) | Soil microbial communities from Rifle, Colorado - Rifle CSP2_plank highO2_0.1 (SPAdes) (version 2) | ecosystem: Environmental > Terrestrial > Deep subsurface > Rock core/Sediment ...
TCAAATGCGTGTGTGACCGTTTGTTTCAGGGTATTATATGGGAGTGTTGAGAGGTTCATACCCGACCGCGCTCTTGAGCGCGGCTTTGGGTATTGTACCGCTAAATGGAATTTCGTAATTCAAAGTCGGATAGGTTCACTTTCCTGATCATCGGGTGTTGCGGACGAGCACGAAACGGCGGATGCTGAAGCGGGTGCGGGGCTTGGATGAAGATAATCTTATGGTGCAATCGTATCTGGGTATGTTGAGTCAGGGGAATGCGGACAAGCTCAGGCGCAAGATTTCGCCGCGCGGACGCGGTACAATAGGTGAATGAAATATCAGAGCGATAAGCAGGGATCAAAATTTCTCTTTCTTGCGATCGTAATCTTACTCGTATATCTTGCCGCGTTCAATTTCGATCTCAAAGCAGCGTACGATTTTACGGTCGCCCACATGTTCGGCCTTTTTAACTAGTTGCCCGCGAGAGATCTGAGTGCGAGGCCGCACGCGACCGTATACAAAGGCCCCACGTCGCGCAGTACATCTTCGAGAATCATCGGAGTCTGCACCCCCTTAAACGGGTCGGCGATTTTGACCGGCAGTCCCGTCTTGTGCGTGATGTATGGTGCCATGTCGGGTATGCGCGCACCGGCGCCCGAGAGAATGCAGGTACCGATTTTTTTGGGATGTGCGGCGTTGTACTCTTGCACCATGCGCAGGGCGTTCTCGCTCGTTTTTACCACCGTGTCACTTGAGCCCGCGGGCAAGTGCACCGTTTCAAGATAATGCGTGGCAAGCGCGGTGCCGTGTTCGTCGGCGATGTATGATTTTGATCCCGCCGTGCCGATGTCGATAAAGAGATAGGGAGCCTCTCTTTCGGGCGGCACCGCTCTGAGGGCGCTGAAAACCTCCGCTTCAAAAAAAGATACGGTAATCTGCGCATCGCGGGCAATTTTTTGATACTCATTCAAAATGTCGTTGCTTGCTGCGGCGAGTAGAATTTTTTGCGGGCGCGGCGCTTCAGCTTCCATTTGCTCGGCGCGCGCGAACGCGCTCGACGTGCTCACAGGATCGGCGACGGTTTGCCAGACCAGAGTCACCTTATCTAGATCCACGGGGATATACGCCCTGGCTTCTCTCTCAATGATCTGCCGCAGTTGTTTCTCATCACGCTTTACCGTTTCGATGAGCGATACGAAGACCGACGAGAAGGGGAGCGACATGCCGCCGCGCCGCGCCGTAGCTCCGATTTCCTGCAAAAGATCGAGAATCGCCATCGCCCGCTTGTCGAGGTCGCGTTCTTCCCGCTTGGCTTCTTTGTTTTCTTCGTACGCATTGAGCTCGATCATGCCGTATGTCTCCAGTATCGGCTTGCCGACTGCTGCCCGCAGCTCGACGATTTTCACCGATGATGATCCGATGTCGATACCGAGTACATTGCCCTTTTGGATGAGCGGTGAGGAACGGATACGCTTCACCACACTTTCCAACTGTTTGGGCACAGGAATCATTCCGCCATTATATAATGCAATCACCACTATGGACGCACTCTTCATTACGACCGACCTCGATACGCTTCGTGAAGGAAGCGCGGCGGAGGCGCGCGCCAAGGATTATGCAGCGCTCGGGAAACACATCATGGTGTTCGTGCTCCATACTACGGCACGAAGCGCTCTGCCGCATCGCGCTCTCCCTACGCTCTGGATTGTACCGATTCATGGGCCTTTTTTATTGTGGACAATCTACAAAGCGGTGAGGGCCGCGCGACGGGAACTATATTTCCAGAAGAAATTTCAAGTCGAAATCATTGATTCGACCGATGCGTTTGCCGCCATCTGCGCGGGGTGGCTCATCGCGCGAAAATTCAAAAGCCCACTCCACATCACGACACTTCGATCTGCCATTACCGTGGCGCGTCCCCAGAGCGGCCTCATGCAGATGCTATCGGCGCCCTTTTTGCATTTCCTCCTCACGAGGGCCGATAGCGTATCGACCGATTCTGAAAAAGTGCGTGAGGCACTCTTGCGCACGTCCGCTGATTGGCTGGATCGGGTTTTTCTATTACCGCGATCCGTCGATATCGGCCTTATGAAGAAAGAGACGACGGAAACGGGGAGCATTGATCTGCACACCAAATATCCGCAGTTCAAAATTGTTCTGCTCACCGTCGCGCCCCTGACGGCGGAATATAATCCCGACCTTGCGATCTATACGATCGCCGGGGTCGTGCAAAGTTATACATTTGCCGGGCTCGTGATGGTGGGGGAAGGACCCATGAAAGATTCGCTCAAGGCGCTGGCACGGAAGCTCGGCGTGGAGAGTCATGTGGTCTTCGAGCCGTGGACGGGCGATCTTCCGTCGTACTACAAAAGCGCGCACATCTTTCTCGTTACCGCGTCTCGCCAGGAATACGGCAATACGATCGCAGAGGCAGCCTCTGCGAGCTGCGCGATTCTCTCTACCAATGTCGGTCTCGCCGCTGCCTTTCTCAAGCACGAAGAGAGCGCATACATATGCGATGTGAAGGATCCGCTCTGTTTTGTAAAAACGGCCACCATGCTCATTACACATTCGCCCGTACGCGACAGAGTGCGGCTCAACGGCATGCTCGCGTTCGAAGGATTCCTCGCGCAAGAGAAACCCGCCGAGCGCGCAGACACCCGGGTCAAGGCATGGGAAGCGGCACGCAAGCACTTTGTGTCGGCGCACAAGAAAACGCCGCTTGCTCCGAAGGCAGCTCGCGCCAAGGACGAGCACCCATCGAAATAGCGTTTCTCACTTCTCTCACTTCGCCGTGGTTTGTGCATGGTGTGCATATAACGCCGTCGTTCGCGCCTCATGAAAGCAAGCTTTCGCAATTTTCACTCAGGCGTTATAAGCCCTCCGGGCTTTTAGCCTGCGTTCGTTCGGAAGCGAGAACGAGCTCTCGCTTCTCTCACTTCGCTAGGTTATAATCATTCGCATTGTTACCGTCATGATCTACTTCGATAACGTTACAAAAATCTACTTTGAGGGCACTCCGCCGGCCGTAGAGGCGGTAACGCTTTCTATCAAGCCCGGAGAATTTGTTTCTATCGTCGGGCACTCCGGCGCCGGCAAATCAACACTTCTCAAAATGCTGTTCGCGGAGGTTTTCCCCACCGAAGGGGCGGTCTTTTTTGGAGAATACGATATCCAGAAGCTTTCCACGAAGGATCTTCTGAAGCTGCGTCGCAATATCGGTACTGTGTTTCAGGATTTCCGCCTCCTCCCGACCAAAAACGTGTACGAAAACATCGCCTTTGCACTCGAGGTGGCGGGGAAGAGCGATGAAGATATTCAAGCCGACGTGCCGCATGTCCTCGATCTCGTGGGACTCGGCGAAAAAATTTGGAGTTTTCCCCACGAGCTCTCCGGCGGCGAGCAGCAGCGCGTGGCAATCGCGCGCGCGCTGGTCAATCAGCCCGATGTCTTGATCGCCGATGAGCCCACGGGCAACCTCGACCCCATTAATGCGCACGACATAGTTGAAATCCTCATGCGTATCAATGATTTGGGCACTACGGTGCTTCTTACGACGCATAACAAATCGGTCGTCGACTCGGTCGGTCGGCGCGTCGTTACGATGGATCAGGGCAAGGTCGTCCGCGACGATCCGCATGGCACATACGTTTTATAAGGCGAAAAGGCAAAGATCAAAAGTTAAAAGTATGACAAAATATAAAGTATGAGCTTCTGGACCAACATCAAACGAGTTTCCCGCTATGGCTTCATCGGCTTCATAAGGAACGGCCTTGTGTCAGTCGCCGCTGTGTTCATTCTCCTTATTGCACTCTTTTTTCAGGCCAACCTGATGATCTCAAATGCAGCAATGACGCAAACACTCGAAGAGCTCAAGGAAAAGGTAGGAATCACTGCGTACTTCCAGCCCGGTGCGAGCGAGGAGCAAGTGATGGCAATCAAGCAATCACTTGAGGCGCTTCCAGAAGTCGCGCTCGTCTCCTACACGAGTCGCGATCAAGCGCTTGCTGATTTCCGCGAACGCCATAAGAGCGATCAGCTTACGCTCCAGGCGCTCGACGAGCTTGGCGAGAATCCGCTCGGAGCATCCTTGGACGTGCAGGCAAAAGAGCCTTCGCAATACGAAACCGTCGCCGCATTTCTCGACGCGCGACAGGTCGAAGGTACGAACGGTATCGACAAGGTCAATTTCAGCGACAACAAGCTCGCAATCGAGCGGCTCTCTGGCATCATCGACTCCTCCAGCAAGAACGGCATCACCAAGGAGATTATCCTTGGCATCTGTGCGCTCATTATCGTCTTCAACACGATTCGCCTCACTATCTACACGGCGCGCGACGAGATCGGCGTCATGAATTTGGTCGGTGCAGGGCATTGGTATGTGCGCGGCCCCTTCCTTATCGCCGGTATTCTCTACGGCGCAATCGCCGGAATTATCGTCCTTATCCTCATGTACCCGATTTTGCGTTTTTATCCGGTCTTGGTTGGCCTTGATCCAACGGCCGAGATCCTCTTTGGATCATTCGATTCCTTCGATTACTATGTGAGCAATTTCGTCCTCTTCTTCTTCTCGATTCTTGGTGCGGGTATGGGACTTGGCGCGATATCTAGTTATCTCTCTGTTCGAAGGTACTTAAAGATGTAAAGTAGATGTTATGAACGTAGTGAATTACATATACTTTATCCAGCACCTTTCGCGAAAGGTGCTGGATGGAAGTTCTTCTAAGCTCGTCTTACTCACTAAGAAAAACTAACCATGGCTGCACGAAGAGGAACAAGTGGGCACAAGTATGTGTTCGTCGTCGGCGGTGTGATGAGCGGCGTCGGCAAAGGCACAGCAGTCGCCTCGATCGGCAAGATCCTCTCGGCACGCGGCTTTTCTGTCAATCTTGTCAAAATCGATCCGTATCTCAACGTTGATGCGGGTACCATGAACCCCACCGAGCATGGCGAAGTCTTCGTGCTCGACTCGGGTCTCGAAACAGATCAGGACATGGGCAACTACGAGCGCTTTTTGGGGCGCGATCTGGGGCCGGAGGACTACATGACGAGCGGCATGATCTACCAGTCGGTGATCGAGCGGGAACGCAATCTTGAATATGGTGGTCGCTGCGTGGAAGCTGTCCCGCATGTGCGTGATGAAATCATCATGCGTCTCCAGAAATCGGCACAAATCGGCAAGACCGATATTACCGTCGTCGAAATCGGAGGTACCGTCGGAGATTTCCAAAATGCGCTCTATATGGATGCGGCGCGTGTGATGCACCTTGAACATCCGGACGATGTCGTCTTCGTGATGGTTTCGTACCTGCCTGTTCCTGGCACGTTGGGCGAAATGAAAACAAAACCGACTCAGAATGCAGTGCGCGATCTCAACGCTTATGGAGTGCAGCCGGACATCATCATTGCACGGTCCAAACACTCGCTCGACCAAAAAAGAAAAGAAAAACTTTCAATCTCATGTAGCGTCCAGCCAGATCACATAATTTCAGCACCCGACATTGAATCTATCTATGATGTGCCACTCAACTTCGAACGCGACAAACTCTCCGAAATTTTGCTCGACGATTTGAATCTCACCGCGAAACAAGAGCCAGATCTTGCCGAATGGAAAGCATTCGCAGAACGTGCTCATAATGGTAAAAAGACGGTCAAAATCGGCATCGTCGGCAAATACTTTGATACGGGCGATTTCGTACTCTCCGATGCATACCTTTCTGTCATAGAAGCGATTAAGTTCTCAGCATACACACAGGGCGCAAAGCCTGAAATTACTTGGATCAACGCGAAGGATATTCAGAATGGTAAATTACCGATCGAGTCGCTCCAGGAATATCAAGGGCTCATCGTGCCGGGCGGATTTGGCGAGACGGGAATCGAAGGAAAGATTGCCGCGATCAAGTTTGCGCGCGAGAACAAGATTCCGTATTTTGGCCTCTGCTACGGCATGCAGCTGATGATAGTGGAGTACGCGCGGCACGTCGCAGGGCTCACGGACGCCAACACGACGGAAATTAATCCGAAGACCGAGCATCCGGTTATCGACATTCTCCCCGAACAGGTAGAAAAGTTAAAAAACAAAGACTACGGCGGCTCGATGCGCCTTGGCGCGTATCCGTGCGACCTTGCCTCAGGGTCGATTGCGGCCGAAAGCTACGGCACCAATTCGATTTCCGAGCGTCACCGCCATCGATACGAAGTAAACCCCGAATACATTAAGCAGCTCGAAGATGCGGGGCTCGTCTTCTCCGGCCGCTCGCCCGACGGCCGTCTCATGGAAATCGCAGAGCTGCCGCGCGATGTGCACCCTTTCATGCTCGGCACGCAATTTCATCCCGAACTTCGCGCGCGGCCACTCTCGCCGCACCCCCTGTTCAACGCGTTCATAAAGGCAGCCCTCGAACATCAGCGCTAAAATTGGTATTGTGAGGCAATGTCCATCAAGCTTGTCTCCGTCAATATCGAACGCGACAAGCATTTGAATCGCGTGATTCCGTTTATTCAAAGCGAGAAGCCCGATGTCTTGTGTCTTCAGGAAGTCTGTGAAAAAGACGTACCGCTGTTTCAGAAACTCTTGGGAGGAGAATATCGTTTTTCACCCGCGAGCAGGCACATGAGCGACGGACAAACGATGACCGTCGGCGAGGCCGTGTTTTCGAGACTACCGGCTCGGGACTGGTTTGCCGTGCAATACGCGGGGCCCGAAGAAGTTTCTGCTTGCAGCGACTCGATGGACGTAAAAGAGCGAAGCAAGCGCATACGGCGGACGATAACCGGCTGTGAAATAAAGAGGGGGACAGCCAGTTTCCGCATTGCGACGACGCATTTTACTTGGACTCCGGACGGAAGAGTGGACGCCCATCAAAGACAAGACGTACGCGCCATGCTCGATGCCGTGCTGCCCTTCGGTGAACTTGTGTTTGCAGGAGACTTTAATGCGCCGCGCGGCGGCGAGATATTTTCATTCATCAAGGATCATTATCACGATGCGATTCCTTCGCGTTATAAAACGAGTCTCGATGCCTCACTTCATCGGGCAGGGAAAGAGCGACCGGAGGAACTCTCTGACAAAATGGTAGACGGTCTCTTCCTCACACCCGGCTACACAGCGAGCGGCGTGCGGCTCGAAAGAGGTGTATCGGATCACTGCGCGGTTGTTGCACACATTCACATCGCCGGGAGCCGCCGCATTTTTAATTTGTGGAGCATATTGCGCTGGTAGAAAAAACGGCGTAGAATTGCGCATGGGTTCGAAAATTCTCCAGGAAGGGTTCACTTTTGATGATGTCCTCATCCGCCCAGCGGCGAGCTCGATAGAGCCGGCCGAGGCCGAGCTCAATACAACCGTTGCAGGCCTCTCACTCAAGGTGCCGTTCCTCAGTGCTGCGATGGACAAGGTGACGGAAGGCAGAATGGCGATAGCGTTGGGGAAATTAGGGGGTCTTGGCGTTTTGCACCGCAACTGCTCGATAGAAGAGCAGGTGGCGATGGTACAGGAGGCGAAGCGCGCAGGAGTTGCTGTAGCTGCGGCATGCGGCCCATTTGCGGTGGATCGTGCGGAGGCGCTCGACAGGGCAGGGGTGGATGCGATCGTGATTGATTGCGCACATGGTCACAATCTCAAGGTGATCGAATCGGCGAAACAAATTAAAGCGAAACTGAACTCTGCGAAACTCATTTTCGGCAATATCGCCACTTCGGAGGCCGCAAAGGAAGCTTGTAAATTTGCCGATGCGGTGAAGGTAGGTGTCGGCCCCGGCTCTATTTGCACAACACGCCTTGTATCGGGCGTAGGTGTGCCGCAGCTCTCCGCTGTGCTCGACGTAGCCTCCGTCGCGCTCAAAAAGGGCGTGCCGGTCATTGCCGATGGTGGTATCCGCACTTCGGGAGACATTGCAAAGGCGCTTGCAGCCGGAGCTTCGGCCGTGATGTGCGGCAACATGTTCGCTGGCACCGACGAAGCGCCCGGCAACGTGATTGAACGCGATGGTCACAAATACAAAGAATATCGGGGCATGGGATCGAAGTCGGTTATCGAAGGCGCATCCGGCGCGGAGCGCTACTTTACGCATGGTCGCAAAGCGGTGCCTGAAGGCGTGGAAGCGATCGTAGATTACAAAGGTCCCGTCGCCGAAATCGTTGCCACGCTCGCATCGGGTCTCCAAGTAGCATTTGGCTACGTAGGAGCGCACGATCTCGCCGAATTCCGCACAAAAGCCGTCTTCTCTCGTATCACGCACGCCTCGATCGCTGAAGGCAAACCACACTCGCTCGTCGCGATCCAAAATTGATGCATTTCGTAAACCAATTATGCTTTTCGAGCTCCCTGCCTGCCGGCAGGCAGGCTCGACTTCGGAAATGTAAAGAATAACTTTCCATTTCACTCGCTCTATGTCGCTCGTCGGTCTTTTTTTAGCGTCCATAGTATCGCTTTTCAATTTTACTCAACTCGCCGCTACGTCGGCAGCTTTTTTTGATGCAGTGGTCGGGGAGCAAAAAGCCGTCGTACTTTTTGGGGGTGACATGATGTTTGATCGCTCCGTGCGTACCGCCGCCGAAAGGAACGGAGAAGATTTTCTTTTTTCATGTATTGACACAGTGCTCGCGGGCGCAGATCTCACGGTCGCCAATCTCGAGGGACCGATCACCGACAATCTGTCGCGTTCCGTAGGATCTGCTATAGGCTCTCCCGACAATTTTATTTTTACCTTTCCTCGCACGACCGCGGAACTTTTGAAAAGGCACCGCATCGAAATGGTAAGCCTCGGCAACAACCACATTCTCAACTTCGGCTACAGCGGCGTGCGCTCGACGCAAGAGGCGCTCCAAGCTGCGGGTGTCGCGTATTTTGGCGATCCGATTGCCGATACTGTTACGATAAAAACCGTGGGGGGCATTTCGTTTGCGCTCATCGCATACAATGAGTTTGGCCCGTATGGCGGCAAGGCGGCCGCGACGACGACAGAGCGGCACATCACCGAAGCAAAAATTGCCGGCTTCATGCCGGTAGTCTTCGCGCACTGGGGGATAGAGTACGAGCCGTTTGCGGCCGAGTATCAGCGCCTCTACGCGCACCGATTCGTCGACGCTGGCGCAGTCGCCGTCATCGGTGCGCATCCGCATGTCGTACAAAATCACGAGATATATAATGGTGTGCCGATCTATTACTCGCTCGGCAATTTTGTCTTCGACCAGTATTTCATCGAAGAAGTGCGCCACGGACTTTTTCTCAAAGTTACATTCAATGGGGAAGGGGTGGAATCAATCGAAGAGATCCCCATCGTCCTCAACAAAGACCGCACCGTGTGCCCCGTCACTAAAAGTGACAATTGATCAGATCGATTCGATAGCGAGACCATGAACTCGTTTGAAATCTCTCACATTGCGCGTGACTATTGAAGAGCGCGTCGTAAGCGCTGTCGCTGCAATTGCCGCGTCGGGAAACTTCAGGCGAGTGTTTTTTCGGATATCTGCAGCCAGACGGGCAATGTGTTCATAGAGCGGTATGACTTGCGTTGTGCCGAAGATCATCTCGGTCGCCGCTTGCTCTTCTTCAGAGAGCTCGACGCTCAACACTTCGGTTATAACGACCGTGGGCACGTAAATAAGCGCGCCGCTCAAAAGTAACGGTCGTATTGCAAGCACGGCCCTCTCATCATTGCCCGTGTAGTAGATGATGGCGTTGGTATCGAGCGTATAGGCGGGCATGTTAGCGGCCGGAACGTCCCCATTCTTTGCGCACAATGCGCAACTGCCGTAACACTTTCTGCATACGCGATTTTGAGAACACGCCCCTGGCGCGCTCCCATGCATCCAGTCGAGCCTTTGGATCTATAATCGCTGTTCCGTTTAAACGTTGCGCGTGTTTTGTCGTCGTAACCATAAGGGCACTGTACCACGGGCGTTTTGGAAGGAGAAATGAAGCAGCGGCCACGGCAGTAATCCCCATCACCCTCAACAAAGACCGTACCGTGTGTCCGACCGCGGTACAATAGCCACATGCCCATCAACTTCAAAGTAGGCCGCAAGGAATTACGAAAACTCAGCTCCCTCGGACTTCTCGTCCTGATGGCCCTCATCCTCGCCGGCCTCATCTCCTCCGGACGCTGAAAAACGGCCGCTAATCTGCTAAACTGCGCACGCTGCATAAAAGCGGCATTTTTTGCCGGGTCGTCTAATGGTAGGACCTCAGACTCTGAATCTGAGTATCTTGGTTCGAGTCCAAGCCCGGCAGCCATATGCTAAATCAGGTGACTGAGACGCATAGTTAACCACTCCGTCATTGCATACCCGGTGAGCCCGGTAGTCCAGAGAAGAAAATCGCTCCTAAAACGGAGCTATTTTCTTCTGGTCTCTCTAATCTCTGCTTGCTTGCGTCATCGTGAATAAATGCGTAGAGTTTGTGCCCCATCACTTCCCTGCAGGAATATGGTGTAGCACCGGTAGCCACAGCCCAGGAGGTGCTCTTTTGTAAGTACATGAGGAGGAATCTGTCTTAGTAAGAGAGGCAAAGATGAGAGTTGGGTACTGGTGGGACGTAGTTTGAAGTCCTCGAGGCTCCACACTCTCCCGCCAGTTCCCAGCACTTATCCACCCCCGAGAAGATATTAATAAAGGGGGGGGGGGGCTTTAGAGGTGTACACTTGACGTGAAAGCCCAATAAGTTCACAGAGACTCCAGAAGTCCGATCTTTTGGACTTTCGGTAGTTGTGAATAGCAACCGCGAATATCATTGCGTCTCCTGTAAAAAGCTCCTTTGCAAAGGGGGGATTTTCGATGGAAAAATCGAGATCAAGTGCAAGCGATGCGGAACTATACAGACCATAGAGGATTCCATGCCACGTGAAGGAAGTAGCGATTCCGCGAACGGTTCGCAGCGCAAGAAAATCTAACACGTTTTCGTCGGTGCCCGAGGCTCTCGAAGCCCATATTCCAAGAGGATTATGGGTCACATATCATCACAACTCACTCGAAAAGGCGCGCTTCTCCGGTACATTCTTACCAGTGTCTTTCTTGCCGCATTTTTTCCACTAGTTGTTTTTGCGGCACCACCGACATCGCCGTATGCGTCTGGCGAGACACTTGAACCAACGTGTGCGCCGGGGGATACCAATTGCACGGTAACGTCCGTGGATACGGCAAATGCTCATACATGGACTGCGCTTCAACAGTTCGGTAATGCCTCAACGTCACTCTTTTCCGCATACGGTCCCGCATACTTCGGTGCCAGTGCCACGTCCTCCTTTTCTTCGGCGGGCGTGCTTACGCTCGCGAGTGTATTAACAGTTGGTAATGGCGGCACCGGCGCAACCTCATTCAGTCAGGGCTGGCTATTTTCGTCCGGTGATGGAAATGCCCTCTCGGCTTCAACGTCTCCCACGGTTAACTACATTACGGCTACCTCTACTACTGCCACCTCAACATTTGCCAACGGTATTGCTATTAACGGCGGCGGACTGAAGCTCGCAACTCTCACGAGCTGTAACAATCTCGGAACCGATAGTGCTGGCAATGTTAATTGCCAATTAGGCCAACAGTCGCTCGATGTCCGAAAGTCCGCAGACGAAAGTCTTACAAGCGATGCCGTTTTGCAGGACGACGATGAATTATTATTTGCCATCGGTGCAAATGAGACATGGATCTTTCAATTCAATTTGATGTATACCACGTTAGCCACGCCGGATATCCAATTTGCCGTTACTGCTCCCACTGGCGCAACGTGTGATTATGCGGGAGGGAGCATCGACATGGGAGACGGCGCTGGCAGTACCACGTGTGGAGGAGCAGTCGCCGTAGTTGGCGGATCCGCCACTGCAAACAGCCCGCTGTATGTGTATGGCGCGATAGCAAATGGGTCTACTGCGGGGACGGTACGCTTGCAATGGGCTCAAAATACCTCGAACAGCAATGCCACGACCATTCATCGAGGGAGTAGCCTTTCGGCGTTTCGCGTAAGCGGTGGCGCTGATGTTGCTGAAGTGTATTACTCAAAAGACACATCGTTGATGCCGGGGACGGTGGTTGCCCCTGATGCTACGTTGCCAAATGGTGTGCGACTATCACAAAAAGGAGATGATGCTTTGGGGATCATTTCGACAAAACCTGGTCTTGTGATAGGTGACCTTACTGAAGCACATGATGGTAGGCCGGTTATGGTAGCTCTCGCAGGACGAGTGCCAGCGAGGGTAACCGCACAAAATGGACCAATTGCTGTCGGAGATTATCTGATGTCGTCAGATGTGCCGGGTGTAGCGATGAGGGCAACTCAATCGGGCATGGTAATCGGTCAGGCACTTTCTAGTTTTGATGGCGGGAACGGCTCGGATATTGGCATGGTTATTATGTTTGTTAAAAATCATTATCGCCAATCAAATTCTGAATCTGCAAGTGCAGCGACGATAGATATCGTACGCAATGAAACGCCTGTCAACGCTTTGACTGCGATTTCAAACCTTCTCTCTAGCGGGGTAAAGATGGTGACAGATTTTGTTGCAGCTCGCGTGACGGTAATACGAGGATATTTTGATGAGGTTTTTTCAAGAAAAATTCACACTGAAGAGCTTTGCGTTAAGAAATCCGACGGCAGTGAGGTGTGCGTCGATGGCGATCAGGTAGATATACTTCTACAAAAGAACGGGGTTACTCCAACAACAAATACACCCACTCAAACATTTTCTGAATCCGAGCAATTACCAACACCAACTACGCCCAACGAAACTTCGACCACCACTTCCGAAATAATTACTTCTCCAACAAATGAACCGACTCTAGCAGAAACTCAAGCAGACATTCCACCAATACAAACAGAGATGGTAACTCCGGCCGTGGATGAGCCGACACCAGTAATCGTAGAACCAGCTCCAACTCCAGAACCCCAGCCAGAGGCCGATCCGCCTCCGGCTGAAGCCCTGTAATTATTTTTTATGCTAAAACAAAAACTGACAATTTTTCTATGGATAGTTGGCCTGTTTTTGCCTTCGTATGTTTCGGCGGGCACGGTTTTAAGCCCACATACATACGCATGGAGCAACAATGTTGGCTATATAAATTTTGAGGATGTGACTGTGAGCGACAGCTCTCTCGGGGGACATGCATGGTCGGCCAACAAGGGATGGATTAACTTTGCTCCTGCGCAAGGAGGAGTGCTAAACGACGGCGCGGGCAATCTTTCTGGCTCTGCGTGGGGAGAGCAATTGGGCTGGATTGATTTTGATACTGTTACCATCAATCCTTCTACCGGACAATTTTCCGGTACGGCCACAGGCGAATTGGTCGGTACGATTACGTTTGATTGTCCAAACTATTGCGATGTAGAGACTGACTGGCGAGAGGCCACCACTCCTGTTGTCGCGTCTAGCGGTGGTGGTGGAGGCGGTTCGATTTCAACTCCGACACTAGACTCCGTAACTGCCCAAGCGAAACTAGTAGATATTCAAAGAGACGGCACCATCAACATTCTCGATTTCAACGCAATAATGGTCAATTGGGGTTCGACTCAAAATCTTGCTGCTGTGGGAGCCTTGTTTAATCCGGCAGATATGAACAAGGATGGCAGTGTTGATATTTTTGACTTCAATACCCTCATGGTCTATTGGGGCACGACCTACCAACTATGAAAAATTCATTATTTATTTGTCTACTCCTCGTCGGCCTTACGACAGCCTCTTCAGCGGAGGCCAGTTCAGTTATTTTTGAACCCAATGTTATTACGGTACAAACTGGCACAACGTTCACGCTCCCCGTTGCGGTCGATCCAGCGGACTTTCCGCAATACACCGTACGACTTGCTATCACCTTTCCGCCCGATCTGCTCGAGGTAACGTCGTTTGCTTTTGGGGAGAACTGGCTTGCGGTGCCGCAACCAGGATATGACAGTGTCAATAACGTACGGGGCGAACTTATTAAAACAGGAGGCTTTCCAAAGGGTTTTTCCTCACCGGTACCATTTGGCACCATCACGTTCCGAGCAAAGGCGGGAGGAGAGAGCATAATCATTGTTGGGACGCAATCCTTTGTTTTAGATGCAGAGAACAGGAACACGCTGGATTTCCGTTCCCAAGTGCGGATAGTCGCAACCGCTGGGTCGCCGGGAAAAGCATCGTCCGTAAAACCGCCACCCGACCTGCCACAAGGAGAGACAAATCTTTTTGACATCAATCTGATACCTCAAGTAGAAACTTCCGGCGCAGGACTCGTTTCCAAAGTTGCACCGGGTGAATTCCTACCTCTTTCGGTAAAGCTACTCAACTTTGGCAATAGAAACAAAGTAGACGTTATTGTATCGTACGAGATCACTGATCTCTCGGGCAAAGTACTATACAGCGCCGAAGAAACAGTGGCAGTGGAAACAACCGCAACTTTCGTCAAAACAATTCAGATCCCATTTGGAACGACTCCGGGACGATATATCGCAAAGAGTGCTATCAGCTATCAAGGCCAAGTTACGCCCGCTACTACGGAGTTTCCTTTTACAGTGGAACGCAAGATCTTCGGGCTTTTTCAAAGCGATTTTTATCGCTACGGAAGTCTTACTCTTTTGATAAGCGTTCTTATGGTCTTACTGGGTCACGCACTCATCAAACACCGCCGCAAGGGCAGGTTCACCCCATTTGATTATTCGGACAAGCCAAAGGAAGAGCGCATCTATTACGAAATTATCAGCGACACCATAGGACAGATGCGCCAGCGGGCGGGCGACCGTGCGCTTGATGTTGCCACGCATACGGAAGGCCTAGTGGTCGATGAAAAGACAGGCCGCGTGTTGGAGCTTGCGGGGAGCCCTGCAAAGGTCGTTGCAGGACTTGTCTCCGGGTACGAGAAAGCGCTCGGCAAAAAAGTCAGTTTCTCGTTTCGCCCTGAGAAAACAGATTCGACCCCCTCGAGTAACTCAGGGCAAGCAGGCTCACCGCAGGCAAGCTTATAAATTTATTAGCATAAAAGAAGGTTTATGAACACACAAAAAACAATACTAGTGGTCGAAGATGAGAAGAGTTTGCGCGACGCTATCGTGGACATTCTGCGTCTAAAAAAGTTTATACCCCTTGAAGCAAAAGATGGTAAGGAGGGGGTTGA
>Ga0209542_10012255_pt1 | contig 15050 bp, 14 predicted proteins | sample RifCSPhighO2_01_FD_184028 | JGI IMG/M metagenome (GOLD analysis project Ga0209542, IMG submission 184028) | Soil microbial communities from Rifle, Colorado - Rifle CSP2_plank highO2_0.1 (SPAdes) (version 2) | ecosystem: Environmental > Terrestrial > Deep subsurface > Rock core/Sediment ...
CCAAGGCCGGGCGGGATTGATACGGATAAAGGCAATGGTGTCGTAAAGATTGATTTCAGTTTCAATCTTTTTCGACGAACTCACTTTTACGGTGGAAAGCTTCAGTGTTGTATCGGCTTCGGGTAAGCCCGGAAGGGTTGCAGTCACGCTGTAGTTACGCCCATTCTTGAACGCATGGGTATTGCTTTTTGCCTCGGTGGCTAGGGGAGTGGCAATAAACAGCGTAATGGACAGTAACAAAAAAGCGCCCATAGCGGACGCCTTCCTAAATGTCGGATTGTATGAATCCACAGATTTATCTGTTTTCTGGCTTAGATGCATGTATAATATGATAGTCTATGACCGTGAGATGTCAAGGTTATAAGTTTTTTTATATGCAATACCAGGAAACAATCCTCTTTACGGTTTCAGTCCTACACTTGCTGTTCGGGATAATTATTCTTAGGAACTGGCGGGAATTTGAATTTATCGATAAGTGACTCTGCCAAAGCCTTACTGCACTCAAGGGCTTGAGGATTTTTGTCTAAGAATGAGACTTCGATATCTAAGTCATTCGAATCAAATGATCGTAACACCTCAACTGTCGACCGAGCAGAACCGGAAGCAATACTCAATAGTTTTATCTGTTTTTTATGGGAAGTGATGTTTCTTATCGCTAAGTTAATTTCCTTTTTTGTTAAACGCAATCTATTTCTGACCGCCTTGGGGTTATCCATATTGAACCAAACGTATCTGAAAAACTTCTGAAATATATTTTTTGATTTATGAGTGCGACCGCTACCATATAATGTTTCAAGTGCGTTATGGGATGTTTTTTGTTCGATAACGTGCGCAGCCGCCCCGTCTGATTTTTTGATGATTTTACTGAATCCTGCTGGTAGTAAATTGAGAAAGGGGATGAATAACTTTGAATAAAAAAAGTCTCCGAGAAATGAGTTCGTCTCGTACCCCAAGTTCGTATCTTTATCGTGGTAGATATTAAATTTTAATTGCGGATTCAATGTCACAAAACATTATTTGTATCGCATGAACATATTCACCAAACTGCACACTTTGTAGATGGCGATGCCGCCAGTGATACCGATGAGTATTTTTATGTTTTTGAGAGACATGATAAGTTACTTTACTTTACCCCAAAACGTATGGACCACATAATATCCTCGATGATATACGATTTACCTTTGAAGAACGGGCCGCCGTCTTTGTAGTACACAAAGTGCATGATGATGGGGTAGGGCTTCCCTTCGATGTACTTAGCGGCATAGAGGCCCCAGGGGGCATAAAAGGCGTCTTCTCCCTGCATCACTATTCCATTATCGTGGAAGGTATCGACAGCTTTTTGTTCAACTGGAATAACTAGATACAGATCATCAATTTCTCGTAAAAAGTTATTGATACAGTTTTTGTCTGAATTCGGGAACGTGGAGTAGACAGAATCTGGAGTTTCAAGATGAGTTATCTTTACTGAAGACGTAGAGAGATTTTGGGTTAATATGGGCGCGCTATCAATGTGGGTTATCGAGTCGATATATTCGATTACGTAATCAGAAATATATTTAATGTTTGTGTTTCTAAGCTTACTTTTATTGATCAGTTCAATTATAAAGTGATATTTTGAATTGACCCCATTTCCCTCAAGAAATGGTGCGTATAATACACCTAGCCCCCCCCTATTGCTTTTGGCAAAATTTCTTCAGGAGCGTATGTGCTGAAAGATGCCTTAAAATACGGTACGTATTGAGACGCACTGACTGAATCAAAAAAAGTAAGCTCTTGCGGTACTTTACACTCTTCACTCTTCGCCAGTTTCCTGAACAACTCATTCGCCACAGGTACAATGGGTGTGCTTGTCGCCACCGGCTCTGTCGTTGTCGCCATGTTGTTCGGTGTATCGTCGCTGGGTTCACTCTTCGGTAAGAGAAAAACAAACACCGAAAGGGCGATGATTAATAGACCGGCAAATATGTATTTTAAATTTCCCATCATCTTTTTCTACCTTTGTTTTTAGAGTTATTATTTATTGCGGAATTTGTGGTTGGGGTATCCCGAATGGGTTGTACCGACGCATCGATATCTCTACACTCTCCTCGATAATCTCCATGTTTTTCATGCGTCTTCCAGGCATTTTCGGAGATTGAGATGGTGTGAGCGTTGCCTGAGTTGCCAGGAGGTATATGGCAGACGGTTATTCAACCTCACCTTTCACCCCAAAGCGCACAGACCACATTATGTCTTCAATGGTATACGATTTGCCTTTAAAGAACGGTCCGCCATCTTTGTAGTACACAAAGTGCATGATGATGGGGTAGGGCTTCCCTTCGATGTACTTAGCGGCATAGAGGCCCCAGGGGGCGATAGTTCCTGTGTCGTACTTATTGAAGATACCGCTGTCTGGAAAGGGCTTGAGACAAGATGGATTGTTCAAGATTTGTGAGAGCGATTCACAGCGACATCCCATATTCTTAAGAATGTGAGAATGTGGTTAATGGTCAGAGAGGACGTGGCGAGGAGATCTGTTTGATTAGTACACCCCCCCTTTGGGGACATATTGCTATGTTTAATTTAGGATACTATCGTCACAGTTTAGTGGTACAGACTTATGTCCAGGGAGCATTCTAAATGTTGCCAAATATGTGGGATCCACCAGGGTTGAGGGCTCGAACTCGTAAGCTTCGGTGAATATTTCTATAAGGTAAAAATAATATCCATTGTCAGAAAATATATGATATTTATGCCAACCAATCCCACCATCTCCCCAAGAAACTTTACCAGCGAGGGTTTCATTATTTTCGCCCAGTGGCTTGCTACATAGTTTATGAATTTCATCAATGAACATTGGTTTTATCTTCATGATATTAGTAACAGGATCGTACGTGGTCATACAACGATTACCACTGCTTTCTGTACAAAATACTGACGATGGTGACTTATGCGCAGAAATTGCCAGATTCCTACCAAGACTCAATCGGAGACGCCCATCTTCATGGTTTTGTTCTATTGTAAGGACGGACGATGCTGGATGTTCGATTTGAAATCCAAATTCTTCGTTGGTATATATCGGACTATTAGGTGTGTAAAAATACACATCCTGATTAGCTGCGGGAGTAGAATAAAATTTATAAAATAATTGTCCCGGACTCATTTCGGGCTCTTCGGGCTCTGTTGAGGTGATCTGGACTATCGTTTCCAGAGGTGCTGGCTCGACTTGGTAATATGGAACATGAACATTATTTTGTATTTTTTTTATGATGACGTAGGCTAAACAAAAAATCAAGAGGCCACTTAAAAGGAGCGTGAGAAGCACACTACCCCAGAAGAATCTTTTGTGAATGGGTTGTTTTAAAAATGTAAGGATTTTATTGATCATTTAATTAACGTATACTCTCCCGTTTCAAGATCGTACTGCCATGTTTCAGTCGGTGGTACTCATCCATTAACCAAAATAGCTACCTTACAATATCTGATTTTACCCCAAACCGGACAGACCAGATTATATCCTCGATGGTGTAAGGTTTATCTTTGAAGAACGGGCCACCGTCTTTGTAGTACACAAAATGCATGATGATGGGGTACGGCTTCCCTTCGGGGTACTTAGCGGCGTAGAGACCCCAGGGGGCAATGGTTCCTGTGTCTGCTCTGTTGTGTATGCCATTACTAGGAAACGGCTTATGTACGTCAATGTCGACAGGAGTAACTAGGTAGAGGTCGTCAATCTCTCGGAGGAAGTTGTTTATGCAGTTTTGGTCGGAGTTGGGGAAGGCGGTATATACTGCTTCTGGTGTTTCGAGGTGGGCAATTTTTACCGTACTTGTGGAGACGTACTGGGATATAACCGCAGGAAGTTCGCCGTTGTTCATGAGGAAATTCATTTGGGACGAGATGTAATCAAGGATAGTTGGTGAATATTTGCCACGATCTATCAGATCAATCTCAAAGTGAAGCCATGAATTTGCTCCTCGTCCTTCATAAAATGGTAATTCTATAATACCTTGCCCCCCCCCACCCCCTTCCGGAAAAATTTCTTTAGGGGCGTAGGCGGTGAAAGAGAATTCAGATACACTCAACCCATGGTGCGAAGCAAACAAAGTGAGTTCGGGTGGAATGTTGCACTGATCACTCTCTTTTAGTTCCCTAAACAACTCATTGACAACAGGTGCGATGGGAGTACTCGTAGCCACTGGTTCTGTCGTGGTCGCCACATCATTATCATTACCGTCAGGCGGACTGTTTTCTTTCCCGAGAAATATTATCAATAACACTAAAGCTATGAGCAATACTCCAAGGAAATACACAAATTTAGTTGGTATGTTCATCTCTTTTTACCCTTAGCATTACCACTGCGATCATCTCCTTTCTTATCTTGTTTGTCCCTACGTTCGCGATCATCTTCATCGTCTTGGTCGTCATCATTCTCATTGTGGTCATCTTTGTCTTCGTTTCTATCGTCATTTTTGTCCTCGTTCTCCTCCTCATCTTCGTCCTCGTCCTCATCCTCTTCTTCATCTTTGTCATCATCTCGGTCATCACTGTCTCTACACTTGCCTCGATAATCTCCGTGTTTCTCGTGTGCCTTCCATGCACTGCTACTTATACTAATCGTGTGGGCGTTATTGGGGTTCCCTGGAGGGACATGACATACTGTAATCTTGTTTGGATTGTACCTAGTGGAGCCATTGGAAAGAATTGCGAGCTCACTTGGTGTAGATCGTATCACATAAGGGAACTGTGGTCGGCTGCCAATCTGAACATGGTCGGCAAGAACGAGGCGTCTATCCCCCACATTCAATACTAGGGTGTATGTTTCCGTGTTTGATACTCCGGGTTTAGGGATTATTTCGATTATATACTCTCCCTCGGTACGATTGTTGATATACGCCATCTGGTACCCTTCACCATCAATCTCATCTCCTTTGGGTTCTTCGAAAAGATAGTACGCGGCCACCGTGTCACCGAAGTCGTTTCTACCGTAGGTGAGTACTCTACCGTCTGGAGCGGTGATTTTGATATACACGGGGGATCCAACTCCGTAACACATGGTTTCAGGTTTCTCCGATGGGTAGAAGAGGAAGTCGTGGGGGTTGAGGGCAGGGAGACTTTTTCTAACAGTAGTGCTTGTAATTACTCCCCGTCTAATTTCAAAGTGGAGATGCGGAGCACTTACAACAGTTCCCCCACCATCGGTATCACCAACGGTGCCGAGAATCTCCCCCGTCACGATTGGGGTTCTATTGGCCCCATCAGCTAGAGAGAAATTCACCGTGTCCATGTGCAGATATGCAGTTGATATGTTTTGCTCTACGCCAAGATCAAGGCGTTTGACCGGACCATGGTCAATCCAAATATAATTACCAGCATCCGAAAGGTTGGCAGAATCAACTTTTATTATCGTTCCCCCCGCCACCGCACGCACATGTTTGTCAGCGAGTCTCCCCGAACCGAGAGAACTTACAACGTCTATCCCCTTGTGTGGGCCAGGTATTTTAGGATCCGTCTCATAATAACTCGGATAATAACACTCCACCAACGCATCGGGCATATCCACAGGTTGTATCATTATCGGAGCATCGCCACTACCAGAACAGGGGATATTCCATCCATCCGCGCACGCCCACGGGTGCTGGTCTACCACATCGGGGGCGAATATGTTTCCCTCCACCTGATAACTATTAGTACAACGAGAACTGTCCGTCGGAGAAACGCTACACGCATGGTCACTCCAGAAATTACCCGAATCTGTGTCAGAGAAAAGTAAGCCGTTGCCACTTATCGTCGCTTGGTCTGTATTGTCGATAAAACTATTCTCCGTCAAAGTACCGGTGCTGTTTTGGGCATCAATACCAATGGTATTACCCGTAACGGTGTTGTCTGTGGCGCCGAACGCGCTGTCTCTCGCTACGATGCCGTTTGTGTTGATTCGAATAGAGCTCGCTGTAAGTGTCGCATAGCTATTGTCGGCAATTGAAAGTGCCGCAACGTTTTGTTCTAGGGTCAGATTCTGCAATACAACAGATGTGACAGATGAAAGAGAGACAGCAACGGTGTTTTCTCTGCCCCGAACGTTTTCAAGCGTGGCATTGGAGGTATTGCGAACGAGAGCTCCCGAGGAGAAGCGAAACAGTGAAATATTTTTCACTTGCACATTGGCGCTTTCGATAAGAATTCCCGTACCGACTGGAGAGACCGACCCAGAGTCTATAGTGAAATTGTTTCCGTCTAGGGTGATGGGTGATATCGGAGTGGTGTTTTCAATAGTAACCGTTCCGGTAATATTTTTGCCTAATGTGCACGTTTGTGTAGACGCGCTCCACCCACCCACGCCACTTACGACGAATTGAGGGCAGTCTCCTCCGGTAGCATCATCGCGAATAACGTAGCTGTTTCCGCCACCGACGGGCGGAACCGATGGGCACGTCACACCGGCTTTCCACCCATTCTCGCAAGCCCAGGGTAAATTGTCGGTAGCGGGGCCAGCGTCGTAGGGGTTTGTACAGGCATTACCAGACTTATTGCAATTCGTGGCGGTATTTTTACTCCAGTAGTTTCCCCTTTCCGTGGCACTACCTTGAAGTATGAGTGTTCCGGAAAGCCCGGCAATATCAGTAGTATTGTTTTTGAAATTGTTTTGATATGCAGTCACCGAGCCGTCAATTGTTCCGGAAAGCGCTGTCGTGTTGGTGTCAAACGTATTGCCACGTAACAGCACCCCCTCTATGCCAGAGAAAAAGATACCGATGCCTGCGCCAGATATACTGCTGTCGGTAAATTGCAAATCGTCTGTACCGAAGAAAAAATCGGTCGTGTCTGATAAACGTACTCCGGTTGTGCCGCCTATAGTATTGGTATTAGTAATATGCACGCCCGGAATATCATCAACAACAGCTTGTGATAGGTTTTGATCTAATGTGAGATTATTCATCTGACCTCCAGAAGGTGCTATGGAGAAAAATGTGTCTGCATAAGCGACCCCACGGGAAAAGTTACGAATAATCAAGTTTTTTACTACTATGTTACTTTGATCAGTAAAAATTCCATCGCCCGATCCGATACCCGTGATTGAAAAATTACCTGTCGTCGGTTTTGCCCCATCTATTGTGATATTGTCATCCTCGACGACAACACCGTCGGTAACATCTCGATTAAGCTTGCACGTTTTAGTGGAGGTTGTCCACGTACCGATCATACTGCAGTCGCCTCCGGCTGGATTAATGAGGCCTCCAACTTGGATATTGTACGTGGACGACCGTTCTTTGATAATCACCTGCATGCCACGGCCAGTGGGGCGGTTGATCTTAAGCATACCTGTGTTGTTTGTGGTCATTACCACATGTTCACGATAACCATTTGTATATATGTGAAGCTCTTTATTTGCTGGTAACCCTTTTATTGAAAGCGTGGTGGTAGATGGAATAGTGGTGAACATGTTGTACCACGATTTATAGGCCTTCACGCGGATGACGGCCATGCCGGGAAGTGATTCAATGCTGCCGTCGAGCTTGCTGTTAGCTGAAACGGAAATTGGCCAGCCGAGTGGCTCGGAGATCGTGATAGAGCTTCCTTTTGCTCGCTCGTAGCCCTTGGGATGTCCCGTTTTTGCCTCGGTGGCTAGGGGAGTGGCTATAAGAAGCGTAATAGCCAGTAACAAAAAAGCGCCCATAGCGGACGCCTTCCCAAATGTTGGATTGTATGAATCCACAAACGGAGATGATTTGTGGCCAGAATTCATGTAGTATATAGTAGTCTTTAATAGTTTACAGTCAAGTAATGGCATCTAAACTCCTAGTCCATGAGTTAGAAATATTAGCGTATCTAACATAACTATTGATACGCCATGAAAAGAACTTTTATATTGACAGGAGGAACAGGCTTTTTGGGACGATATTTAAGTAAAGCATTACTTGAGCTCGGTGATGAAATAATCTTTCTAGGACGTCGTAGCTCCATGAATAACTTCGAGCAGCGCCTTATCGATGCCTTACGGCAAGTTGGATGGAGCGGAAGCATTAAGGTTCGGTTTGTTGATTTCGATCTTGGAATAGATGATAATCCCGAGGTTGATGAATTGCTTAAAAATTGTCCCAAGATTGATGGTATTTGGCACCTTGCGGCTAATCTCAGTTTTCGCAGAAGGGACAAAGAGAGTGTTTATGCCACGAATGTCGGTGGGATAAGAAAGATTTTTAACTTGGCTGAACGGTTGCATTGCCCTCTTTTTTACATGAGCACCGCATATGTTCATGGAACAATGGAAGGATACGTTTTGGAAAAAATACTAAAAAGTTCAAAACATTTCAATAATGCGTATGAACACAGCAAGCATCTAACCGAACAACTTGTGGCCGAATGGGGGCAATCAGGTAAACAATACATAATTTTCCGCCCGAGCATCCTTATTGAGCGGGAAAGAAAAGTCGAATCTTCTTTTGGATATTATGCTGTGATGTCAAATATATTACATTTGAAAAATAACTTATTGACCCTTATCGATAAACGTCCAGTTCTTTCTAAGGCCATCGCATCAAGAACACAAAATGACGAGATACGCGTAAATTTATTTCTCTTTTGCTCGAGAAAGTGCAAATTGAATCTTATGCCAGTCGACACTGCCGTGCAATGGATGATGAGTATAAGCGAACAACAAGACTCACTGAACAAGATATTTCATATCACTAACCCAAACCCCTTTCCCATACGCACCGCACTGCAAGACTCGTTACGAGCCGCTGGTATTCAAATGCGTGTAATCGGAACATCTAGATTACTAGCGAGTATTCCTTTCGTGTTGTTTACAGGTATCGGTATGTTTGTCAAAACTTTGGGAAAAACTGCTCATATTTTGTCGATGTATAAGAGTTATATGATTAATTATAACGAATACGAAATGCAAAACACCGCCCGAGCTCTTAATATTAATATTGCCAAAGAGCTAACTTTTGATAAAGACTTTATCTTTAAATTAGGCAGAGATTATATTTCAAAGGTTGAATAACTGATACCAACGAGGATTTTTTTGTTTTTATGCATGTTATTTTACTTCGTATACCCGCAGCTCATCGGGCAGTAACTTGATTTCCGTCGAGGTAGCAAAACCACGATCATCAACATAGTCAGGTATTTCGATGGTGGAGAGAGCTTTTTCCACGATGGGGAGATAGATTTTCATGTAATCGAGACATCGGTTTGCGTCCGGTGTTTCTTGAAATAATGTCTTGCAATTATCAGCGTAATCGTAACCGATCACTAATATGTTTTTTTTGTCTGTATATAATTTTGAACTCTTCCATACTGAGGACCAACGTCTTTCACCTGATAAGTATAGTATTTGCCAAGACTCGATCCTCCAATTTGATTCCAAAACTTCCGAACAAAAGTTTCTGGGTTTTTAATAGAATAGTCGATAATGTTGTTATATTTATTATTTTCAATCTTAAAAAAAAGATACTGCGAGTCTCCCAATCCGGGTGTGTATGTTCCATCGACAAATACGTTTATGTTTGGTAGCTTAATTCGATAGACAATATTCCCCTCCGTATCCTTCCCCTCCTTCCACTGCCACTCTGAAAATGGTGGTACATTTGAGTACAATCCTGACAAGGTGGGATTGTCTTTGGTGGGAAGTGGTTTTAATTTTGCCCTATCATTGTTCGACACAAAATAAAGCAAACCGCCCAACGCAAGGACAATAACGACTAGCAATATAAATTTATTTTGCATGCCTATTTTATTTTTTAGCCTGCCCCGGTGGAATAAATTTATCACCAGCAGTATTTAGTTCCCTCTTGGCCTGACCTGGTGGAACGAATTTTGCACCAGCAGAGTCTAATTCTTTCTTTGCTTGTCCTGGTGGAACTTTAATCGTCGAAGTTGTGGAAGTCGTTACAGAACCACACGCTCCCATTGTATCACCATGGGCTAGGTGCGCATTCACAGAGGGCCTATCCATCGAATTCTATTATTATTCTAAAACATGTTGCTTTTTAGTAACATTATATCTTTTGGTAGTCCCATCCGGTAGAACATAACTAAGTACGGAGTCAGAAATCCAGCGTGGTTTGTAGTACCAAAGTGGATCGGGTTTGTATGATTCGACAAGAATACTCTCTTTGGTTATCAAATTGTAAACATAAAGTTCGCTCGACATTCCACGCCTTATTCTGTCTTGTCGCTCATCATTTGTGCATGTAATTTCACCGCACCAAAAAGATTCTGGATCGTAAGTTATCCAACTGCTCTCAAGATTAAACGCATCTCCTCCCATTGTGCCGTCGGGGGCCTTGTAGATTTCAAATGTTTTAGTAACAACATTAATCTTACCAAATCCATTTACTATCGCGGCTTCACTTAATTCAAACCAAAGATTTTTTGAATCTTTTGACCAACGGAGCAGGGTCGGTGAGCCCATGATGTTGGAGGTACGATATATTTCCTCGAGAGGAATTATCAGGTAATCTTTATCAAGATCGCTTAATTTCTTTATTACAAGTGCGTCGTTGTTGTTTAATTCAGAGCTTAATAAATCACGGCTAATTAGGCCCAGATAGTTATTTGTCTGTTCAATCGAAATTGATAGGTCATATGTCTGTTTCTGTTCCGCGTAATTTGTATGCAATAACAATAGCCTTGAAATACCCACTCCTTCACTGTTGTATTCCCACAATTCATATCGAATTCTGTTTGGATCATTTGAAACACCGGTCGAAAACTTTCTAATAATATATAGCTTACAGCGAGTTTCTTGCACCGGATCTACGATCAATGGGACATCTGTTACGCTGAATCGAGCAATAGATCTTTCCTCTAGGTATACTTCAATATTAATATCAGTTTTTTCCCCAACGCCAACTACTTCGAATGAATAATTACTTGTACAAACCTGTTGATTTTTGCTTATGGCAAAAAAAAGTATGAGTATACTAAGCATAGCGAGCCCAACAATAAGGGCGGACTTTATATATCTCATCTGTTTCTACCATTAGACTTACCTTTCCCATTCACTGAAGGTTCTACGTTTCGATTGACATCACACTCACCCTCGTAATCTCCATGCTTCTGGTGGGCACCCCATGCCGCTGACGCAATTGAAAGAGTGTGTGCGTTGTTTGGATTGCCATGCGGAATGTGACAGATGGTTTTCTTGTTATTACTCATAGAAGGGTTGGTGGGTGTGTTGGATGCAGTAGTTAGATCTATATTTGTTACATTGCCTGACGTGAATCTAAAATTATAAGTCTTCATTTCACCAATCACAATACTGCTTTGTACATCATCAGAATACATTCCGTTTTCGAATATTCCGTCTACGCCGAGTGTGTATGCTCCGTTTCCAGTGCCGTAGATAGTAATCTTATATTGACCGGAAATAGCTTCTGGCAGATAAACCTCTTTTTTAATGTGCACAGGCGCACTTGCCAATAACTCGGGATTGCCGATGCTTTCATGATTGTACAGATTCGGAACAATTTCATAATAGTATCTATTTAATTGAGGATTGTACCCTTGCTTTCTACCCAATGGATCCTCGATTACGAAATCGGCAGGCGATGCCAAATAGACTCTTAAATATGCCTGAAGTGTGCCATCTCCACGCGAGTATGGGTAGATCCCTAGATTAAAATCATTGTTGTAGTCAAATTTGGTGTAGCGACTGTTGTAGACGGAATTAGTAGAAGATGAAACCTCGTCATCAAGAGTGTCAGTATTGAAATACCATGGGTCCCTGATTTTGTAGGTATCTCCGGACTTCTCTTCAATCACATAGTAGTGACTTCCTCTGACCTTAGATGTTCTTCCGAAGACAACTGCGCCTGCTGATAAGAGGCTATCCAGCTTGGCGTAGTTGTTGGCGTATGATTTTCCGTATTCCAAATTATTGAATTTGATTTTCCCGTCGGTGAAAACGTTTACTCCGGTGATATAGTGGAAACCGCCTTCGGGAGTATATCCATCATACGGCTTGCCAGTCTTAGGATTAGTGGGGGGATTTTTGAGGTAATCATTTAGAGTTACAGGAGTAACGTCTATTGTGGGTTCAAAATACTTTATGACCATTACGCCCGAAACTAAGGCACAGCCACATTTTTCAATGGTCGCTCCGCAGCTGTTGGTTGTATTGTCTGTAGTTGATGTTGCAAAAGCGTAAAGCGCACGAGACCAATCACCAGAATCAGCCTCATTCGGATATGGTGACGGAATCTGTGTATATAGTGGAACTATGTGGGATGTGCCACCTCCCACTGGCGGCACTACAACGGTTGGACATGTAACGCTAGAAAGCCACCCATTCTCGCAAGCCCAGGGCAGGTTGTCGGTGGCGGGGCCGGCGTCGTACGCACCATTACAGTGATTTGGGTTTGTCGTATTTTGGTCACAGATGGTCGCAGTGTTTCGGTTCCAGTAGTTCCCCCTCGTGGCTACGGTACTCAGAGAAATACCTGATGAAATTGTAGGATCGAGGTCGTTAGAGGTGTTTGCAATAAAATTATTGCGATAAAGCACAACACCAGAAACATTGCTCGCATCAAATCCAGTATCGTTGTTTCGCACAGTACCTCTCCTGATGGTTACTAAGTCTGAATCCTTCAAATCGATGCCTTTTGTGGTGTCTTCAATCGTTACGTCTTCAATGGTTGCATTTTCTACATCAATTAGGGTAATGCCGTTAGTCTGATTCTTGATGGTTATATTCTTAATTGTGATGTTTGATACCGTAGGTTCTAGTATGTCCGTATTGGCGTATATCCCAAAACTGTCAGCGTGCTCGATTGTTCTACCGTCTCCATCAATCGTAATCCCAGCGTCGTCAATCTCAATAATTTCATCTATTGTAGCTGTGGGAGAAAGTGTGCAGGTTTTAGTACTGTCGTTCCAGGTACCAATACCGGGATTATAAAATGGAAATCCGGTATTTTCACACTCCCCTCCGTCACTATCAATATGCCAGGTTGATTCTGTCGTTTTAAGTATTAAATAACGGTGACGTGGGGTGTCTAGGGAGAGTGAATAAGAACCCTCTTCATTGGCAGTAAAGATGGTCGGATTTCGTAGCTTTTCTTTGTACAGATAGTATTTCGCTCCCGGAGTAAGTGAAGAAAGTTTCAGTCCTACACTTTTTGCTCGAGAAAATATATAAAATGGTCTAGCTGGTTCAATTCTGACAACGGCCATTTTGGGGTACAGATCGATAGCTGACTCAATTTTAGAATTAGAAGATACCGTAAGAGTATTCAAAATGGGTTTTTCTGCGGTGCTTGGCTTGGGATCTAGGAGTGTTGCAGAGATGGATATTGTCCTAGCTTTTGACTTAGAAAGTGTGGTGCTCTGATGTATTGTTTTGGCCTCAGAAAGCCCGGGGAAAGCAACAATCAGCGTTGATAGAAGCACAATCCCGATAGTTGCTTTGAGCATAAAAAGATTAGTGTTATGTTTGTGAGTCTGGTAGTTATTCATATTTTATCAAATTTTGGCTGTTAATAATATGCAACTAACGAGACAAGAAAAGAGCGCCGAGGGGCGCTTTCTGATGGCAAACTGAAATTATAGTTGTGGTCACAGAGCGACCGCTTGTATTAGGAGACACCGAACTGGCATAAACGCGTGCCATGAAAGAATGCTACCAGGCACAGACGAAAAGTCAACAAGCTATCAGGCCTTGCGACATCCATCACCCCAACATTCTCAAGTTTGTAAGGATGTTTTATTCGTGTTGAAATGATTTCAGGAATGAAACAAATCTCTTGCCGTATGGTGAAAGAGTGTGCTGGACGAATTTGCCTTTATAGTTTTTATTAATCAAGCCTGCATTCATTAGTCGTCGTGTATGTTCACCTATCGTCTTTTCGTTTGCCTTGAGGGATTCTGTGATATTATCGAGTGTAATTCCACTATTGTCCGCAACCAGGAGCAAGATGCCGATGCGATAATGATTCGCGATTCCCTTCAGGTGTCGCTCCATTTGTTTTGTGGTCTTGGCTTGTTTTTCCTTCATCCCAATATTATATACGACACCCCAACATTCTCAAGTTTGTAAGGGTATTGTATGTGTGTTGTGGTGGATTATACAATTCCTCCGCCGTGCCCGAGGACTTGACAGGAGTTTTTCGAAAAAATAAAAAGACGCTCACTACAGGGGCCGTAGTGAGCGTATAGCGGCTGGTGTTACGCCACCAACCAAAAGGGAACAACTCCGCCACTTGCTTCGTAGTAAGCGACTAGCATCTCGTAGCAAGAGATGGAAGCCTCTGCCTCTTTCTCCAGAATTGCATCATCGGGCGCGGAAGAGGTTTCGACGAACTTTGGTGGAACTGTCCCCGAAATTGCCGTACGTTGCCGATGAGTCGTGAAAACGCGACCCTCACCAACCCGTTTGGGCATCGTGCACCTCCTACTTATAATACTATGTCACAACCTTTTTGGTTACAAGAAAGTTATGAACGAGCCTTAATTCGGTTTCACTCCAATCCTGTGGCAAAAAGGGAAGGGTGCTGGCAAAAATCTCGGGCGTAGCCGATGCCACATTTTGCCACCGCCAGCTATTTACCTGTGGGGCAAAAACCAGAAAAGGAATTTTTAAACTGGCCAAACTCACCCTCAAAAACTAACTTGGACAAACTTGGATACTCGGTGTCCAAGTGTTCATCTATAACAAAACAAAAAGGGCGAGGAGTCTTGTGACACCCCGCCCGTGTTAGTCTACGTGGTCGGTTGTTGTTCTTTCGGTTTCTTCGCCGCCTCAAGCTCGGCCTTTGGCAAGTCTCCAACCTGTCGGATGAGGAAACAGCCGAATGCCCCGCAAATGGCGACGACCAAAAGATTCGTACTGGAAAGCGCGGCAATCATTACCGCTAGCGTGGTGATGTTTGCGGCAAACACCCACCGGAACTTCAGATGAAGTTCTTCTGCGCCTGCGACTACGCCTGCGACTATGCCTCTTTGAATTACGAAACTCAACAAATCCCACTTTTAAACCCATGCGCAAAATACCCTCGCTTTTGGCGAGTCCCGGGTAAAGTTTCAGTTTTTTCTTTCAACAACTAGGCTAGTACGTAACCGAGCAA
>Ga0209542_10012257_pt1 | contig 15048 bp, 20 predicted proteins | sample RifCSPhighO2_01_FD_184028 | JGI IMG/M metagenome (GOLD analysis project Ga0209542, IMG submission 184028) | Soil microbial communities from Rifle, Colorado - Rifle CSP2_plank highO2_0.1 (SPAdes) (version 2) | ecosystem: Environmental > Terrestrial > Deep subsurface > Rock core/Sediment ...
TGAGTTCGTTAGAAATCTCTTGCTTAATACGTTTCATCTTAGTATATACGAAGGATATACTAAGAATAAATAGATTTCGGTGATAGAGAATATATATCAAAGAACTTCAGACAACTAACCAATTACCATTTCAAAGCATATGTGCTATCCTGAAAGTATTTCCCTTCGATAGCTTAATTTGCTTCATGTTTATTAAACCTCCGCCCTCATTTTCCGCTGAAATGCCTCCGCAGGAGTCTCAAGCACCTCAAAGCGCAGGCTGCGGTGCGGCCTGCGCTCATTGTACCACTCCATGAATTCCCCGTCTGAATCAAAGGCATGGCGATGGTTCTTGTACAGGTCAAAGAACTTCTCCACCTTGCCATTGCTCTGCGGATGCTTAATCCGGCAGAGGATCTGCCTAATCCCCTCTTCTCGAAGGAACTCCACAAAGCCGGATTTCATGCCTTGCTGCTTGATGAACTGTGTGCCGTGATCGCTGATGCACTGCTTGATGGCGCCATACTTGAGGGCACGCTTCATGCCCTCAATGGAGGCGTCAGTTGTTGCGCTTTCGACTTCGAGCAGGGCAAGCAGATACCTGCTTGCATCATCCAGGACGGCAAACGCCCATTGCTCTTTGTAGGGGTCAAAATGCCAGTCAATATGCACAGCAGTCAGGCTGTGCCTCCGCTCATATCGTATCCAATCCTTCTTCCGCACATCCTTCTTTGCTTTCTGCTGAGCAAAACCAAGCAGGAGCATTATCTGGTGAATCCGGTTATGGCCGATATGCTTGCCATAATCCCGCTCAATGAGCCGCTCTAGAGTGTCAGCTGACACCCTGTATTTCACCCAGGCAACCCTGACCAGGCAAATCTCACATTCCTCAACGGGCTTGGAAGGCCTGCCATTGTTCCTGCCAACGTCAGGGACCTTACCAGTTTCCAAGTACGCAGAGTAAACCTGGTTCACTCGCCTAATACCGATGCCAGCTATCTTCCGCGCCTGGTACGTTGTCCATCCTTCATTCTTCCGCCTGATTGTCTCCATAAGCTTCCCTTTCGTGAGTTTCATACTACCAAGAAACTCACCGTAGGGAAATAGTTTCGGGATAACACACATTTCAAAGCATAAGAAATCCGTTATATCTCAATCATAATCTTGTTCTTTCCCTCAGGATATATGGAGATGGGCATTTCCTTCTTTATGTGCATGAGTTTCGCAATGCTCTGCGGTATGCGCACGATGAGGGAATTGCCGGAATAGCCGACCTTGCTTTGTTTGGACACGCCAAAGAGCCCTTTTTGCTTCTCGATTCGCTCAATCTTTCCTGCTGTTTTTTCATCAAACCATTGCTCATTGCATGCAGTGCATACCTCTGCCGGAAACGTGCCTAAGAGGACGCCGTACACCGTATAAGGCACTTGCTTTCTGGCCAATATTCCTTTTTCGCAAACCGGGCATTTTCTCATGTTAATCGCCTTTCCGCACCATAACAGTGATGATAAAATACTCATCTTTTATCTTTCTATAGACCACCCGGGCATAGGAGTAGTCTGAAACTATTTTCTGGCCCTGCAGATGTTTTGCTCCCTGTTCGATGCATTTCTGTATCAACTCAAGGGTTATGCCCCGTTCCCTGGCGTTTTCCAGAGCATGCTTGCTTAATGTTATCTTCATGCGATAACCGCTTATTTTAACTTACAAAGAAGTTAAAGTATATATATTTTTTGTTTTTACCATTCATTTTAGAGCGTCCTGAACTTCCGTGGGCGGTATTTCGTCCTGCTCTCCCGCGCCTGGCTGGCCGTTCTCGCTGCAAACCCCGGATTCGCCCGCAGTATCTTCCGCAGCTTGCCGAGCCGCATCAGCCCTGCCTGCGGCCCGATCTGCTGGATGACGGAAGCTGCATTCAGCGTCCCCCAGCGCATTGCCTCAGGAATATCATGCCCATAAGATAGCGCGGCAAGGAAGCCGGTGGCATAGCTGTCCCCGCAGCCAGTCCGCTCCACGATAGGGACGTCATAGATCGGGCAGTACCAGCAGGAGCTGCCGTCAGAGGCGTAGCTTCCCGCAGGCCCGTCCGTGATGACCGCTATCTTTGTCCCGGTCGCCTTGAGTTTCCGGAGCAGGAAGGGGAAATCGGTCTTTTGTGTGGAGAGCAGCAGCTGCGCCTCTTCCATGTTGAGGAAAACAGCGTCGCTCGCCCGCAGCAGCGGCTTGAGCTTGGGCAGCCCGGACTTCAGCTGGTGTGTGCCGGGATTGAAGGCAAAAAAAGGATGGTGTTTCCGGACATACGAAAGCAGCGGCCGGTGCAGCCTCTCGCTGCCCGCACCCATGGAGGTGAAGTACACCGCCCGGCAGGGGGCAAGGCGGAGCGGCGGATACCTCCTCGGCTCATGGTGCACCAGGATGGTGCGCTCTGCCTGGTAGTTGATCACCACAGAATAGTTCGTTTTTCCCCCACTCTGGACAGAGAAATATGCAGTGCTTACCTTATCCTTCTGCAGCGATCGGTAGATCAGCCTGCCCTGCTCATCATCGCCCACCACGCTGAACAATGCGGAATGCAGCCCCAGCCTGCTTCCCCCGATGGCGACATTCCCCGCGTTTCCCCCGACCAGCTTGTCCACCCGCTTGGCAGCGATCTTGTCCGCAAATTTCATGCAGAGCAGGCAGCCCTGCTTCCCGTGCGGGCAGAGCATGCTGAGCTCATCGACCTGGATGAACACGTCTTCGGTCACGTCGCCGATGGAGATGAGATCGAGCATGGTGGGATATCCCTACAGATAAATGTATATAAAGCTTCTCATGGAGAATGGGGTGTTGCATAAATGATATCAGGCGATCAGACTCTTGCCTGAGCATACTTTCGCATGCGTTCATACGCCCAAAACTTCCTTCCTGCTTCCAAACAAGCAGTTTCGAGTGTTTTTGCTCGAGTATGCTCTCCAAACACGCCTTTCACCGCAGAAATAATACCTTCTGTACCTAACCAGCGCTTTCCGTATTGCTTGCCTCGAGCCCAGTCGTCCCACGACTGGAGCTGATACTCAGCAACTTCTCTTGCTCGACGCATGCTTCCATGCGCTTTTTCTGCTGCGTTGTCTCTTGGTGGAATAGCGCTTTCAATATTGTTCTCCTCAAGAAAATTGAACAGTTCAATAGTATCAAATGCTCCATCACCCCAAAACTTATCGATTACGATTCCAAAACTTCGCAGATTAGTCATGTGTTGCTCTGCTATCTCAGGTTCAGACTCCCCTTCACCATCAATGCTCATATCAACATCTAACAAATCTTTAGTCAATGGGTTCGCAGTGATCACCACTCGAACCCAACGCCGTTTCTTACCGCCATACTTTATCCTACGATACTCACCAGCATGATACATCTTTATTCCAGTGCCGTCTGTGCTTGCACTGCAAAAACCATGTTTTGGCAATTCGAAACACGGTTCTATATTGCTCACTCGACGATTAATCGTTGAATAATCATCAAAATCAGGAAGCCCTGCAAGCTTGACAAGATCTCGAGTGATGCCTTCTACCTGTCGTACGCCAATCCATTGATTCCAAACAGCTTGCTGTTTGATAAGTGATTCTGGAAACTCAAAGGGTCGTCCGCGTTTTCCCTTGTTCATCGCTTCAAGTTCTTCATCCCATGACTGCATCCAGTCGATATCGAGGAGAAATTCTCCTCGAACAACCAATTCTTCATTAATCCTCTCCCAGTCACGTTTGTCTTCACGCTTCTTTCCCCAACGTTTTCCCTTCGCATGTTTTGGCTTGACTGCCATAAAATCACCTCATACTAGTAGCTGAATAACAGTAAAGTATATAAATAGGTGTGTTCTTCCAACCTCAACATGAAAGCAAAACTAGTATGCTATGCGCTCAAAGCAAATCCTGTCACCCGCACAATGCTCCACAGAGAATTGTACGGGTACAAAGACAGCTCCAACCACGGAAAATACTCCTATGTAAGAACTGGACTCCTCAAAAAAACGCAAGCCAAACGAATCACTGACGCAGTGATTCTCATCACAGAGACTCACGCCAAAGAATTAACTAACCTGTTGCGGAAATATGGAGCCCGCACATACGTCTTCGATGTAGTCAGCAATATCAAACTCTAATTATGCAACACCCCACATGGAGAAAGGTGCCGCACGGAATTGGCCCGGCGGATCGTCGCCCTTCCCCGCTTGTCCACGTCGATGGCCGTGATCGAGGCGTTCAGCTGCCGGTATTTCTGCGCGTATCCTGCGGGAAGCCCCAGGCGCAGGACATGGATGATCATGTTCCGGATGAACCCGCCGTGGGTGGCGAGCAGGATGGTCTGGTCCGTGGCCCGGTATTTCCTGATGATGGTGTCGATGAATCGGGCGACGCGCTGATGCAGGTGGACGATCGACTCCCCGCGCGGAGGGATAAAGGAGAACCGGTCCAACCCGTGCGCTTTCGCATATGCATCGATAGAGCCCCAGGGCTTCCCCTCAAAGATGCCCATGTTGCGCTCCCGCAGCGCCTTCCGGTACTGGATCGGAAGCGGATGGTATGCCTGTATCGCTTTCGCCAGGAGGGCGGTCCGCCGCAGGTCGCTGGAATAGAGGGCATCGATCTTCTCCCCGGACAGCAGCCGGGCGAGTTTCCGGTGCTGCAGCAATCCCTTCCTGGTCAGCGTGCCCTGCCCATGCCCCATGGACACCTTCCGCCGATTTTCGGTCGTTTCTCCGTGGCGGATCAGGATGAGGCGCATGGAAAAAGCAGGATGCCGCTGGTTTAAATGGTTTACGAAAGAACCCAGTCCTACGCCGCGATCTTCAGCAGCCGCTTCAGCTTCGGCTCGTCAAACCCAATCACAATCTGCCCGTCGATGTCCGTGACCGGCACGCCCATCTGCCCGCTCTTGTCTATCATCTCCTCTGCCTTTGCCCGGTCAGCGGCCACGTTCACGTCGCTGAACGCGATCTTATGCTCTTTCAGCCACTCTTTGGTGCGGTGGCACCAGGGGCAGGTCGGCGTGGAATAGACGGTTACTTTAGGCATAAGGCAGGGTGCAAAGAAATGATATATAAAGATTGCGGAAAAGGTTATTATAGGGGGAAGGGAAAGGAAGGCGTATGGAAGGCATGGAAGCGCGTGCGCTGGAAACCAGGATGGTGTTTACCCCTGCCCAGGATTACTTTCAGCGGCAGGTGGAGGCCCACGCAGAGGCTGTCCGCAGGCAGCTGGCCGCACAGGAGTCTGTTCTTCCGGAATACCTGGCCCTCCAGCAGCGGTCGGCAGCAGAGGTGGAGGATGTCATCTCCGCGGCAAGGCAGGGCAGCATCGACATCATCGCATGATATTCAGCACGCAGGAGGGTCAGCAGGCTGCACAGCCGGACGGAGCAGAGCAGCAGGCTGCGCGGCAAAGGCGGATCCTGGACCAGATCAGCAGGAAATTCTCCCAGGAGTATGATGCGTTTATCAGTGGGATGCAGCAGGAGAGCGAGCATCAGGAACAGGCAGGACAGCGCGAGAAGCAGAAAGCCAAAAGGAAGATGGAGCGCTTCCTCCGGCCGTATTATCTCCCCAGAAACAGAGTCAGCTATTACCAGAGTTTTGCAGTCTACACCCCTGCAGGCGCCGCCATCCAGCGCGTCAGCCAGGCAGCCCTGGGAGCAGGCGTGCTGGGCAGGGCATTCCCCGGATTGGGGATCATCCAGATCCTCGACACCCTCTACGGCCAGGAGTTCCAGGAGGTGATGAAGCATGAGGTCAACCACATCCTCTACCCCTTCCTCACCGAGCACCAGATCCGGCAGAAGACCAGGCAGGAGCTGCCCTTCTACGCGAGTTTTCACTAGTTAAATTTAAATAGCGCAAAATCCGGGAATCAGGCATGTTCAGGAAAAAAGAGAGTGATGTCCAGCGTGCAGTAGAGAAGATCAGGCACGCGGACGAGCTGGCCAGCATCCGGTGGAGCGCGCTCCGCTTGGAGTGGCTTGCGGCCGCAGCCAAGCAGAAGATGGGCAGCCATCCCCTCCCCGTCGTCCGGCAGCAGTACAGCGGCCATGCCGCGGCATTGGTGGACCATGTCCAGGACATCAGGCGGGGCCTGGAGTATTTCGACAGCTGCGTCAAGAATCAGGGAAACAAGCAGATGCACCATCTCCAGGGGATCTTCCAGGGCCTATCCTCCAAGGGGAAGCAGATCAGCGAGCAGGCCGGGCAGATGCGCCTGATCCACGCCATCCATCCGGAGATCAGCGACATCACCGAGCTCTCGCGGAAGGTGGTGGCAAGCGCAGGCATCATCATGAAGGGGCATTTGCGGCGATGAACAATAAGCGGATCGGTCTTGTTATTCTGGCGCTGAGCGTCATCATCACCATTATCCTGTTCAGGTTCATCTTCAGCCTGCAGGAAGAGAGCAGGGCGCTGGGCTGCTTCACCGATGAGGAATGCATGCGCGTCGAGTCAACGCTGTCCGCATCCCACATCGCCTTTGGGGTGATGGGATTCTTCTTCGGCCTGGGGGCGTATCTTATCTTATTCACCAGAGGAGAGGAGGCAATTGTCAGGCGGCTGGAAAAGGAGCAGCAGGCAAAGAGCGACGACGAGCGCTTCCGGCTCCTGCTGCGCGGCCTGGATCCCTTTGAGCAGGAGGTGATGAAAGCGGTGAAGGAGCAGGACGGCATCACGCAGAGCACCCTCCGCCTGCGCACCAACCTCTCAAAAGCAAAAGTCAGCCAAGTGGTCTCCGAGCTCGAGAAAAGGAAGCTGCTCAAGCGCATAAGGCAGAAGAAGACATTTGGGGTATACATTGCTCTCAAGGCATGAAAGGCCCTATAAACGTTCTGGAGCCCGGATTCTGGCAGATAGCGGCGCAGCAGCCATTCGGTCTCCACCATAAGGTTTATATAACTCGGGGAAATCCTCTGGATAAAGATAGAGGAGGGGCACTATGAATGAGCATGAAGAGACCGTAACGCTGAAAAAGTCAACCATCTGGAAGGCAGGCACCGCAGTCTTCGCCATCCTGTTCGTGATTTCGCTGTTCACCGGCGGATTTGGGCTGGGCAGGACAAGCACCGTGACAGGAGGAGCAATCGTCAATCCCCCCGCAGCAGCGCCTGCACCCGCGCCACTGCCCGCGGCAAACGTCAATGCGGCAGATTTTGTGGATGATGATCCCGCGCTCGGGAAAGAGAACGCGCCGGTCACCATCGTCGAGTTTTCCGATTTCCAGTGCCCGTTCTGCAGCAGGTTCCGGACTGAGACCTTTGACCAGATCAAGAGCCAGTACATCGACACCGGCAAGGTCCGCTTTGTCTACCGGGATTTCCCCCTGACCAGCATCCATCCGCAGGCCCAGAAGGCGGCAGAGGCCTCAGAATGCGCGGATGAGCAGGGCAAGTTCTGGGAGTACCATGATCAGATATTCCTCAACCAGCAGCTGATGAGCATAGACAGCTACAAGGCCTGGGCACAGGAGCTTGGCCTGGACAGCAAGAAGTTCAGCGACTGCCTGGATTCCGGGAAATACGCAAGTGAAGTCAGCAATGACCTGAATGACGGAGCAGCGGCAGGCGGCAGGGGAACGCCCTACTTCCTGGTCGGCAATACCCCGGTCAGCGGGGCAGTGCCCTTCTCCGTGTTCCAGCAGGCGATTGAAGCGCAGCTCGGGTAAGCTGTTCTTTTTCTTTATTTTTTATTTGTATATATCCCCAGAGAGGCAGCCATCTCTTCCCGATATCGGGAGAGCAGCATCCAGCTGCTGACGATGAGCATCCCCAGGCTGAGGTACTGCCCCATGGTCAATAAGCCGATGATGGGATCGTCCTTGAAGAAGTCAATGATAAACCGGCCGATGCCGAACAAGGCAACCATGCTCCAGAACAGGAAGCCGGGCTTCCGCTCACTCTTCTGGGCAAGCAGCAGCAGGATGCCGAACACGATGAACCGTTTGAGCGCGTAATACATCTGCGTGGGATGCCGGCATCCCTCCACTCCGGGAAAGTTCACGCACCAGGCAACATTGCTCACCGTCCCCCACAGTTCCCCATTGATGAAGTTGGCGATCCTGCCGAACGCTAATCCCAGGACAGCGGGCAGGGTCAGAGTGTCCGCAAGCGCAGCGAGTGGTATGTTTTTTTTCCTGCTGAACAGCCACGCGGCGATTGCCGCTCCGATCAGCCCGCCGTGGAAGGCCAGTCCTCCCTCCCAGACCGCCAGGATCTTTCCGGGATGCGCGAAGTAATAGGCCGGCTCCCAGATGAACACGGCAAAGAAGCGCGAGCCGACCAGCACACCGACAAACAGGTAGAACAGCAGGTCAGAGATGTCATCCCGGGAAAGCGCAAGCCTCCCCTGCTTCCGCTCATGCTGCAGCCAGAAGTACGCGATGATGAAGCCGAGCAGGAAGATGATCCCGTACCACCTAATCTGCAGGGGGCCGAGTTGGAGAAGGACAGGGTCAAGGGAAGAGGTGAACATGAAAGAGGAGGGAAGAATCAGGTATAAAAGAATTGCGTTATGCGGCCAGCGGGCAGCCGGAGAGCGCGCTGAGATCGCTCAGTTGCTGGACACCAGTATACTGCTTGCCGCCAACAATCCACGTCGGATAGCTCCGGACCGCGTTCCGGCCGCACCAGGCAGGGTCCCGGTCGCAGTCGTGGTATTCGACAAACTGGAATGACTTGCCGAACATCTTCTTCTGGGTCTGGCAGTGCGGGCACCAGTCAGCACCGCCCATGCTCACCTCTTTTTCAGTCAGGCATTGCGCAAAGGCATCGTATTTCCCCGGCCCGCCCGCGGACTGGGCGATCGCATACCAGATGCCCGCGACAGCAAGCAGCCCGATGACGCTGAAGACGAATATCTTCCGGTTTCGCTTCTGCTGCGCGGCATCGCGCTCAGCCGAGCGCTCCTCCTGGCCAGCCATCCGGCGCATCCGCTTCCGCTCGGCCCTGCTGAGTTGCCCGGCATGCTGTTCGCTCTGCTCATCCATAACGGGTGAAATGCGGCGCTGGTTTTTATAGCTATCCAAAAAGCAGAGTGGACCAGCTATTGATCCTGCAGCAGCGGATGGTCCGGCTGCAGCAGGGCGAGCGCCTTGCGGAATATCGCCTTTTCATCATCCCAGTGGAGCTTCTCCAGCACCGTGTCTGCTTTCGTCCAGAGGTAGGTGTCATGCTCGCGCTCCGGCTGCTCCAGGGAGATGGGAGTGTTCATGTTTGCCTTGGCCAGGAAGACCGTGAACGAATGGAGCACATCCCCGTTCCGGAACTCCCGCTTCACCGGAAGCCGGTGGGTGATGTTGATCTTCCGCAGCCCGGTCTCCTCGAGCACCTCCCGGCGGAGGGCATCCTCGATGCTCTCTCCGGGCTCCAGGCCGCCCTTGGCGAACTCCCATCCCTTCCAGGAGGTGCTCCGGTGCAGGATCAGGAAGTAGGTGCCGCCGTTCTTGTCGTAGACGATGGCGCACACGCCGGGCCGGGTCGGGATCTCCATGCTGCGGCGGGGCGGGGGATGGTATTTAAAGATTGCTGCAATCGGCAGGCGCCCCACCCCCTTTATAAACCAGCGGTATTTATAAAGGGCAGAAGGTTTTTCTGCCTATACAAGTTGGGGGGAAAAGCCATGAAGCAAAAGCAGATACAGCGGGACATCAAGGTCGTGAACATCGTCGTCTCCACATCGCTGGAGCATGATATTCCTCTGGAGAAGATGGCAGCCACCCTCTCCAACACCGAGTACAATCCCGAGCAGTTCCCCGGCCTGGTGATCCGCATCAAGGAGCCGAAGACCTCTGCACTGGTGTTCAGCTCCGGGAAAGTCGTCTGCACCGGCGCCCGCACCATGAAGAATGTCGAGCTGAGCATCGGCAAGATCATCAAGAGCCTGGAGAAGATCAAGGTGCATATCAAGGTCAAGCCCAAGATCAATATCCAGAACATCGTCGCCTCAGGCAGCGTCGGCATGGACCTCAACCTCAATGTCCTGGCCATGAAGCTGGACAACACCGAATACGAGCCGGAGCAGTTCCCCGGCCTGGTCTACAAGCTGGCGGTGGAGCCGGACAAGGGCAGGGCGTTCAAGTCCACCTTCCTCCTGTTCTCCAACGGCAAAGTGGTCTGCACCGGCACCAAGAGCGAGAGGGAAGTCCATGCAGCCCTGGACAAGCTCATCTTGAACCTCAAGAAGGTCATGAAGAAGTAATCCCCCAATCCAGCATAGAAATGTTCAAATAGAGGGGAGGTTCCCCGCAGGAAGGGGATGATGGACGCGAGCGAGCAGATCAGGAAGTTCCAGGAATTCTTTGACGTCTATTATAAGGCCAAGATCCTCGAGAAGGTGAGCAAGGGTGAGTCCTTCCTGGTCGTGGACTTCATCGAGCTCGGGAAGTTTGACCCGGAGCTGGCAGAGCAGCTGCTCGAGCATCCGGAGGACATCATCAAGGCTGCCGAAATCGCCATAGAGGGCATCGACCCCGAGGCAAAGAGGTTCCGTGTCCGGTTCCGGGGGCTGCTCGAGTCCCGCGCGGTCAAGATCAGGGACATCCGCAGCGGGCACATCAACAAGTTCGTCGCGGTCCAGGGCGTGGTCCGCCAGAAGTCCGATGTCCGCCCGCAGGTCACCGCCGCCCGCTTTGAATGCCCGGCATGCGGCAACATCATCAACATCCTGCAGGTCGACACCAACTTCAAGGAGCCCTCCCGGTGCAGCTGCGGCAGGAAGGGGAAATTCCATCTCCTCGGCAAGGAGCTGGTGGACGCCCAGGGGATCGTGCTGGAGGAGTCTGCGGAGGACCTGGAGGGGGGAGAGCAGCCCAAGCGGATGAACATCTTCCTGAAGGACGACCTGGTCTCCCCCATGTCGGAGAAGCGCACCAATCCCGGCACCAAGATCAGGATCAACGGCCAGATCAAGGAGGTGCCGATATTCACCAAGACCGGCGGGCAGTCCACCCGGTTCGATCTCATGATCGAGGCGAATTATTCCGAGTCCGTGGAAGAGGACTATTCGGACATCGCCATCAGCGAGGAGGAAGAAAGGCAGATCCGGGAGCTGGCGCAGGATCCACGCCTGATGGCGCGCCTGGTGGGCTCGGTCGCTCCCACCATCTACGGCCATGAGAAGGTGAAGGAAGCCCTGCTCCTGCAGCTGGCCGGAGGGGTGCACAAGACGCGGGAAGGGGGCTCCATGACCAGGGGGGACATGCACGTCCTCCTCATCGGGGATCCCGGCTCCGGGAAGAGCCAGCTGCTCAAGCGCATCCAGCTGATTGCGCCAAAGGGGAGGTATGTCTCGGGCAAGGGGGCGTCAGCGGCAGGATTGACCGCTTCGGTCGTGCGGGACGAGTTCCTGCGGGGATGGGCGCTGGAGGCAGGGGCGTTGGTGCTCGCGAACAAGGGGGTATGCTGCGTGGACGAGATGGACAAGATGAGCGTCGAGGACCGGGCAGCCATGCACGAGGCACTGGAGCAGCAGACCATCTCCATCTCCAAGGCGAATATCCAGGCGACGCTGATCGCCCGCACCACGGTCCTGGCCGCGGCAAACCCGAAATTCGGCAGGTTCGACCCGTATGGAGTCATCGCTGACCAGATCAACCTTCCGCCTACCCTGGTGAACCGCTTTGACCTCATATTCCCGATTAAGGATCTGCCGGACCGGGACAAGGATGAGAAACTTGCTTCATTCCTGCTCGGCCTGCATCAGGACCCCCTCTCACAGTCAGCGGAGATAGAGACCGCTATGCTGCGCAAGTATATCGCCTACGCCAAGCAGAAGATAGCCCCCCGGCTCACCGATGAGGCAGTGGGGGAAATCAAGGAGTATTACCTGAAGATGCGGGGGAGCGGCGGCGAGGAAGGGGCGGTGAAGAGTGTCCCGATCTCCGCGCGCCAGCTGGAGGCTCTCGTGCGCTTTGCCGAGGCCTCGGCCAAGATCCGGCTGAGCAATGAGGTGACGAAGGAGGATGCGCAGCGCTCCATCGATCTCCTCCATTACTGCCTCTCCCAGATCGGGGTGGACCCGGAGACCGGGAAGATCGACATCGACCGGATCTCCACAGGCATCAGCGCGACCGAGCGGAGCAAGATCATGATCGTGAAGGACATCATCGCCGAGCTGGAGGCGAGCCTCGGCAAGATCATCCCGATGAGCGACATCCTCCGCGCCGCTGCTGCCAAGGGCGTGAGCGAGGACAAGGTTGAGGAGGCCGTCGAGAAGCTCAAGCGCTCCGGCGACATCTTCGAGCCGAAGAAGGATTTTGTCCAGAGGCTGTGAGCGGACATTTAAATAGTGTTGCTAGAGCGATACTTCTGGTGATGAACATGAAAATCGTTCCCGCAAAGCTGACGAAGCGGCTGGTTGATGAGACAGAGGAGATCGTCAAGGAAGGATGGTATGCGAACAAGTCCGAGCTTATCCGTGATGCGGTCCGGGACCTAATCCGAAAGATACGGGTGCAGCGCCTAGAGTCCGCGATTAAGGAAGATGTGAAGTGGGGCTTGCAGAGATGAAGGCATGTTCCAGTATATCATCGCCGAGGTGGAAAAGTCGCCGTAGAATTTATATACGCCCGTTATTCGGGAAAGGCAATGAAGAAAATTGTCCTCATCCTGGTTCTGGTCTCTCTCAGCCTGAGCCTTGCCTACGCCGCGCTGTACATGAACGATGTGCTGATTCCGGAAGGCCAGGCAATCCCCGATGCCCTGCGGCAGCGGGCAGAATCCGTCGAGCAGAGGCAGGTGTCAGCAACAGTCTACATCTACGCGAACAGGCAAAGGGTAGCAAAGCGGGTGAATGGCGAGATCTTCTACTTCCATAACGATCATCTCGGCTCGGCGACCGTAGTGACTGATGCTCAGGGAAACATCGTCGAGGAGAAGCGGTACGACCCGTTCGGCGTGGAGTTGGCAGGCAGCTCGAAGATTGGGTACAATTCGAAGGAGCTGGACAGGGACACGGAGCTGAATTACTACGGGGCGAGGTATTACGCCGCTGACTTCGGCAGGTTCGTGACACCGGACACGGTGAAAGACAGCTTAGGAAATCCACAGTCGCTGAACCTGTATGCGTACACATTGAACAATCCGATGAAGTTTACAGATCCAAGCGGCAATCAGGCTGCTCCTGCGTTTTATCTAAGACCCGGAAATTCCGATTCTGCAGAATATTTTGCTGGCTATATGTACGGTGTTGGAAATGGGATTGTAGGGACAGCAATCGCCTTGCCAGTACTCGGCTATGGCCTTGCAACTGATCCAAAGAATATGGTCTCTGCTGTTGCTCGGGGGATAAAAAACTTACCCGAGGTATGGGCAAATAATCTTGAGCGAGGAATGGGTTATCGTGTAGATAATTATTTTGAAGCAGGAGCGTCCTTTGGAGAATTTATTTTTGATATGTTTACACTATTCTCAACAGAGATTATTTTTTTAAAAACAAGATCAGCTATGGCAGTCTCATCAGGAATACCCTTCACGAAATATCCCCTTGCAATAGCAAGCAAAACCTCAAACCCTGTCCTAGAGAATATAAGGAAAATCGCCGCAGTTGATCCGAAGATAGGTGCTAGATTAATGGAGCTATATAGGGGTGATAAGATAGTTTATGAGCTTGATATCTTTCCTCCTGCATTCAAGTCAGATATAGCGAGTGGAAATTATCTTGGTATGTATTTTCCAAACAATGACGTCATTTCTTTGAGATCATTTCATATCGGTGTCCTTGCGCATGAAGGAAAGCATGCTACCCAGGGGGCGCTAAGATGGGGTTTGGGCGACTTTCTATCCCCTCCTAAATGGATGCCGCAATCTGTTAAAGAAGGTTATTATCATTCAATATTAAATCCAATAGAACAGCCTGCCAGGAACTTTGGGAAGAAATTTCATTGAAGAAAGTTCTGCTTGCGCTTCACATATTCTCTGTTTTGTTAATCGGTAATCGGACATCAACACCCGCTACCTTTAAATATCCCCCGCCCACCCTGTGTGCTATGAGCGCATGGGAGTCCATCCTGCTGAACCTTCCGGAAGTCGCCGGGCCGACACAGAAGCACCTGAGCTTCAAGGAAAAGCTGAAATGGACGCTGCTGGCGCTGGTCGTGTTCTTCATCCTCGGCCTGATCCCGCTCTTCGGCCTGGGCGACAACGCCCTGCAGCAGTTCGAGTTCCTCTCGATCATCCTCGGAGCTGAATTTGGTTCGATCATCAGCTTGGGAATCGGCCCGATCGTCACCGGCTCCATCGTGCTGCAGCTGCTGAACGGCTCAGGCATCGTGAAGTTCGACCTCACCACCCATGAGGGCAAGCGCCGCTTCCAGGGAGTGCAGAAGCTCCTCGCCATCTTCTTCATCGTCTTCGAGGCAATCATCTTCGTCACCATGGGCGGATTGGCCCCTCCCGCGGAGTTCGCGGGCACCGCCCTGTTCGCCCAGCTCCGCCTGCTGCTGATATTCCAGCTCTTCCTCGGCGGGCTGATCCTCCTCTTCATGGACGAGGTCGTCTCAAAATGGGGATTCGGCTCCGGCATCAGCCTCTTCATCGCCGCAGGGGTGTCAGAAAGCATCTTCACCCGGGCATTCTCCTGGATCAAGTCGCCGAACAATCCGGACGCCTATATCGGCGCCATCCCGGAGCTGGTCAGGAGCCTCACGATCGGCGATGCGATCACCGCAGGCCTCATGCTGGCAGCCCTGCTCGCCACCATCGCGGTGTTTGTGATGGCAGTCTATATCCAGGCCATGAAGATCGAGATACCTCTCTCCTTCGGCAGGGTCAAGGGCTACGGCATCCGATGGCCGCTGAACTTCATCTACACCAGCAACATCCCAGTCATCCTGGTCGCCGCCCTGCTGGCCAACGTCCAGCTCTGGGCGCGCCTGCTGCAGAATGCAGGAAGGCCATGGCTCGGCACGTTCTCCGGCAATACCCCGATCTCCGGGCTGGTGGAGTGGGTGGCGCCGCAGAATATCGTCGGCTCGGTCATCCGCGGCTCGCTCACCGGCAGCGACATCGCGCATGCCGCGGTGTACATCCTCTTCTTTATCGTCGGCTCTGTCATAT
>Ga0209542_10012258_pt1 | contig 15043 bp, 22 predicted proteins | sample RifCSPhighO2_01_FD_184028 | JGI IMG/M metagenome (GOLD analysis project Ga0209542, IMG submission 184028) | Soil microbial communities from Rifle, Colorado - Rifle CSP2_plank highO2_0.1 (SPAdes) (version 2) | ecosystem: Environmental > Terrestrial > Deep subsurface > Rock core/Sediment ...
AAAGCCTATAAGCACTTTGAGTCGCTCAAAGACCAGGCCAAACTACGCAGCTGGCTTTTCAGTATTGCCCGCAACGTGACCATTGACTTCTTTCGCAAGAATAAAGAACGCACTGTAAGCCTGGATAATACTATCCTAGAAAATTACGCCCGGGCCACAGCAGTAGATTTTCAAGCCGAGGTAGTTAACACCGAGATCGGGCAGGAGTTAGAGCGCTGTATTGATCAGCTTAGCGCGCAGGACCGGCTAATCATTAAGCTGCTCTACTACGAAGGTTTTTCTTATAAAGAAATCGGCGCACTATTAGATTTAAATCCAAATACGTTAAAGAGTCGCCTACATAGAGCGCGCAAGTCGCTTCTAACCGCGATTCAGGGCAATGTCGCCTTGCGCGACCTAGCCCTCAGCTATGAGTAAACCACCCCTTAACGATAAGGAAAGAAAATTAGATAAGTATATCGGCCATCAGGTTAGGCGCACCGTTCCGCCGCTTTATTCGATTCGCCCATCGCGAGATTTTTCGGTGCGTATCTTGGCCACTATTACTGATTATGAACAGCGCCGTCACCGCCTCACTTTGGTTGGTCTGACCCTTCTAGCAGTTAGTCCGATTGTGCTTCGCCAGCTCTGGCTGATTTTACGGCAGGATTATTTTTCTGTGGCGCAGTGGCCATTGGGTAATTTACTTACCTGGTCCTATAACCTATTCGTGATTTCCTCGCTCGCGCTCTATCTGGCAATTGTTTCGGGAACCGTGACAGCTGGAACTCTCTATTACCTGCGCAACCAGCGGTTACGAGATGACGAGCGCAACGAGGCTGGCGAACCCGCTCCGGAGGGTGCCCGCTAACGCCTCCGTTTCCATTGCGTTATTCTGCCAGCCTTAATCTCTAAAGGATCCGCCCGCCGCAAACTGGCGGTCATTTTTTTATCTAAGAGCGGATAGTGTGGTTGATCATCTAAAGCCTCGCCGATGTACCACAGGTCGCTTTCATCAGTAAGCCACTGCCGCTGCGCGAAGCGGCGAAGGTCCAAGGGCCGCGCGTAGCTACGTAAAGTTTTTCTGCCATCATTTAAAAAATATTCATGGAAATATGAGAGTGCTAACTCGCGCACCGTACGAAAGATGGGCTCCCGATAGCGCAGTACCGCGTGATTAGACTTACTAATTGCCCCCCAGCGACCATGGCGGCGAAATAGTGCCACAACGTGATAGAAATCTGCCTCGACAGTTTTTAAGTCTAACAACAAAGGACGCTCGCCGTTCACCCAAAGCGCCGCCGCCGCCAGTAAGGCTCCCTCCAAGCAATGCGCCCGCCGCTCCCTAATTACCCGCCGTGGAGAAATTAGAGTGTCACCCCCCGGCTCGAAATTAGCTGGTACTGTTTCTAACCAGTCTTGGATCTTGGCTGGAGTGTTTAATCTGCGCAGTAATTTTAGCTCGCTTGCGTTTAAGCCAAACATACTGACATCTTAACTTTACAACTAAAAACCGCCACTGGCGGTTTTTAGTTGTTTATTTTTTAGGCCTTCCTGTTTTTACGAAAGATGTAGATATAAAGTATGTCGAGAATACCAACCGTGTTCACCAATAGCAGTACAACAAACCAAATCTTACTGCCAGTTCGCGCCGATAGCCAGAGTGAGTAGCCTTTCCAGGCAAGCGACCAGAGCAAAATTAGGACAACCAGGGATTTTACCCAAAGTATATTCTCGCGTATCCAGTCGACCACTTTAGTCGCTGCCGGGTTGTTACTGATCACCCCGTCACGCCACGCCTGATTGTCTTGGCCCCAGCCCCAGTCACTAGCTAACTGCGTACTGGCCAGCGCCGCGGTAGCGCCAAAGACCACACCGAAAACCACCAATCCGACAATGAGTTTTTTCATAGTATCTTTTTAATACTAACTACAATCGTATTATAGCACTCCTGCCAGAAAAGTAGATAACTTTACTATTGTCTATGGTATAATATTGGTATGAATAAAAACTTCACCGTCAGTTTATTGGTCGCTCTCTTTTTAACCGCCGCGCCGGTAAGCGCGGTAGAGAGTACTACCACCCCACCCACGCCTACTCCGATTGTTCGCCGCGTTATACCTAGGCCAAGCACCAGTACACGCGTAGAGGAGGCCAACGCCAGGCGTGACCGCGCGGAAGCCGAAGCGCAAGCCAAAAAAGAGGCGGCCAAAAAAAGAAAAGCCGAGCAGGAAGCTAAGCGTAAAGCGCGCGCTGAAGCTAAGCGCCAATGCCTAGCCGAGCGCAAAGCCGCGGAGACGGTTTATAAAAAAGCTATCCGCGAGGCAGAGGCAGTCTTTAAAAAGGAGATGGCGGAAGCCCGCAAGAATAAAGACGAAGCCGCCAAAAAAGCCGCTACTGAAAAACTGCGCGAGGCTAAAGTTGCCGCCAAAAAAGCTTGGGGAGCATCTAAAGAAGCTACTAAAGCACTCTGTCGCCAAGGAGAAGCCACTAACCTATCTTCGTTTTTTGGTAGCTGGCTATCCTTCTAAAGCTTAGCAAAAAATAAATTCACTAAACTCTCCCCGCACGGAGAGAGTTTTTTTATGTAACAAATTCACGAACCTTTACGTCATAATGGGTAGAGCTACTAATTATTCTAAAAAAACAAATAATATTAACACCTTCATACTATGGCTGTACCCATTAACGCTTCAAACCTGGCGCGTCCCGTGGCGCTGGCTAAGCCAAACAGCGCCTGGCAGTATTACCGTGCCCGGCTGGATGCCTTGGCCAAGTTTTGGGGTATCAGCTTTTGGAACTCGCTCTTCAGCGCTTGCGCCATTGGCCTTTTGATCACACTTTTAATTTTGATAGCAGTCGGTGGCGCAGTTTTCTGGGCCTCACAATTCTATGGATCGTTCTTTAGCCAGCATAGCAACGAGGCGGAGCTGGCCTTGGCTCAGTCTGGAATCAATAATGTAAAGAAGATGGTAGGCGATGATAAAGTTTGGGCTTTGGCCATCCAACCCGAATGCCGCTTCGGTAATAAGACCGATAAAAGCACCGCCGCCGCTCCAATTGCTCCGGCTAACAGTAACGCCCCCCGTTATGCTAACTACACAGTTGATTATTCCTCTGCCCCACCAATTAGCCAGTCGGTAAACCCAAGTGAGTTATGAATAAGGGGGATCAAACGGAATAACTCTAGGAATAGTAGTCAGCCATTATGGTCCTGGCCGACAGACTGCACTTTATTACTCACCCATAAAGATGGTAAAAATCGGTAGACCGAGGTAAGCCCGGTGTCACAACTTTCGCTCGCGGCCGAATGGCCGCTGGAATCAAGGTTGCGAAAGTTGTGACACCGGGTAAGAAAGTTCAATTAAAACGTCTATATAATAAAGGTCGAAAGTCAAAGCGCAAAACAAAAATACTTAAAATATGAAAACTTTATTGGTTGTTTTGACGGTAGTTGGCGTAGGTATTTTGGGTTGGTTATATTGGGACTATCGCTCGGTTAATCCAGAGCCGGTGCCTAGTAGTCTGACCGCTTTAGACGATCTTTCTAGCACCGATACTCCTAGCCCGACTCCACTAATGTTGGATGTCACACCTACCCCGATCGTCACTCCGATCCCTAGCACTCCCCGCCCTACGGCTACTCCAACCCCAACGCCAAGTCCACGAATTACCGGCCCGATCTTCGTCAGTATGAACGCGCAGAATAGTTCTGGCCAGTTTGGTACCGCCGCGATTGTCACTACCGAGAACGGGAAAGCGGCAGTTGGCTTCAACCTAGTAGGTGGTCCAGTTGGCATCTACCAAGCCGCCTACATCTACAGCGGCACCTGCGCGGGATTAGGCAGTACGCGTTATAATCTCAACCCGCTGATGAATGGCAGTTCTTATACCGTTCTCAATGTGGATATCGATACGCTAATGCGTACCGAGGGACACTTAGCCATCGTGGTTTACGAATCGCACCAGGGCTTCCTGCATCCCTTCTCCTGCGGACAAATTAAGTAGCAGCAACCAAAAAGCGCCCGCCGGGCGCTTTTTGGTTGGATAAAAACACCTATTTCAGTTTTGCGTCTATCATGGCCTTAAACTCTTCAAAGGTTTGTACTCCTACGATCGGCTCGCCATTAAGGAAAAAAGTAGGCGTAGAGTTTACTCCTAGAGCAATGCCGTCCTTGGCATCGTTGGTGATAAAGTCATCATACTTATCCGATTGAGAATCCGCTTTGAATTGATCCACGCCTAAACTAAGCCCTTGCGCGTAGCCGGCAAAGAGTTCCGCTGCGTTAGCACTGCTTTCCCATTCAGTTTGGTTGGCAAAAATCTCATGATACATCTCCCAAAACTTACCCTGCTGACCAGCCGCTTCGGCGGCAGCGGCGGCGGCTATCGCGTTTTGGTGCTGGGGTAAGGGAAAGTGCCGAAAGACAAAGCTAAAGTCTGGATTATCTTTATAGGCGGCGACTACCTGCTCTGTTATTGGCGCCACGTAAGCGCAAGCCGGACATTGAAAGTCAGCGAACTCTACCAGTGTCACCTTGGCCCCCGGCTGACCGGTGCGATGGCTATTCGCTCGCTCCAGTCTTTCATACATGGCTGAACCAGGCTCAATTTTCGTACTAGTGCCGCTATAGTTAACAATCAGCAAAACTAAAGCCGCCACAATTACTAGGCAAACTCCTAAAACAATTTTGGTTTCTTTGGACATTGGAAGTAGTTTTTAGTTGCTAGTTTTTAGAGACAGAAGCATCATAGTGGTAATCGCGATAAAAGCAACCAGTGATAAAAACGGGATGGTGATAAAACCAAAATACTCCACGTATTTTGTCACACAGGAAACTCCGAGCGTGCAGGGCGCCGCTTGCTCGGGAATAACGCCTAGTTGCAGCAGCCACTGGAAAAGCGCTACTCCAATACCGATAATACTTAGCGGTAAGACATAAAAAGGCACACCCCGATCCTGCCGTATAATACCCACCGCTAAAATCGCCACTAAAGGATAAATCAAAATCCGCTGGTACCAGCACAAAACACAGGGCGCCAGTCCCCTAACCTCGCTGTAGTAAAGACTGCCGAGCATAGCCGCTAGCGCGACAAACCAACTTACAAACAGGTAAGTTTTGTTCATTCTATAATCCCCTTATTTAATGTTTTTAGCGAGCCAGACGCCGAGCAGGACGAGGTCAACTACCACCACCAGCCAGGTGATAAAGCCTAGCACCCCGAAGCCCGACATCATACCGCTATAACCAAAACCCATCATATTTTAATTTTATACTTATTTAGCGCAAAGGCCAAGCTGGTAACTAAAGTTTCTGCCGGCGCAGTAGTACGGCGTTAAGGGCGACAATGACCGTGGAGAGCGACATAAACACCGCGGCGATGGCCGGCTGGAGAATAATTCCCTTAAAAGCTAATGCTCCCGCGGCAATCGGTAAGGCGATGATATTATAGGCAGTGGCCCAGAATAGATTCTGCATCATCTTCTGGTAGGTAAGTTGCGAGAGTTTTATAATTTTGGAAATATCACGCGGGTCACTTTTTATCAGAATGATGCCAGCTGACTCAATTGCCACGTTAGTACCGGCGCCGATAGCAATGCCGAGATCCGCCTGGGTCAGAGCTGGCGCATCATTCACCCCATCGCCTACCATGGCTACCTTCTGTCCTTTAGCTTGCAGCAGTTTTACCTTCTCGGCTTTTTCCTGGGGCAGTACTCGGGCAAAATACTCATCAATACCTAACTCCCCCGCCACCCATTTAGCCACATCCTCCGAATCGCCCGTCACCATGGCTACTCTCACCCCTAGAGTCTTAAGTTTTGCCACTGCCTCACGTGACTCCTCCCGCACAGTGTCTGCGAAAGCAATTGTTCCAATTAGCTCCCCTCCCGAAATAACATGATTAATAGTTTTGCCTTGCCGTGAAAAATTCTCTACCGCTAGCCTATGTTTTTCATCCAGTTTCATCTGATTGTCAGTTAAAAGACTGTCGCTGCCTACTAATACCTGCCTGCCCTCCACCCAACCGCCCGATCCCTTGCCGGGAATGCGTTGGTAATCTTTTACCTCGGGAATAGTGATGGCCGCTTGCTGGGCTGCCACCATAATCGCCCGTGCCAGGGGATGCTCAGAATGACTATTAACCGCCGCGGCTAGTTTAAGTACTTCGGTTTCACTTTTCCCCATACTAGGAATAACCCTATCTACACCAAACTCCCCCTTCGTTAGAGTTCCGGTTTTATCAAAGAGTACCACGTTTACTTTGCGGGCCGCCTCCAGAGCCAACCGCTGGCGAATCAATAGCCCATTGCGCGCCGCCATGGTGGTAGAGATGGAAGCAACTAATGGAATAGCTAGGCCAAGCGCGTGTGGGCAGGTAATGACCAGCACCGCCACTAGCCTCTCCGTGGCAAAGACCACGCCAGCCTGGGCTAGCATCCACAAGGTAAAGGTAAGGCCGCCCGCTACTACTGCCAATACCGTTAAATAGAAAGCGGCCCGATCAGACAGCATCTGCAGTCTGGATTTGGAGGCTTGGGCATCGGCGACCAACCGCATTACTCCCGCCAAAAAGGTGGTTTCCCCGATTTTGGTGATTAGTACTTTCAGCGTGCCATCACCATTAATCGATCCAGCAATTACCTCCGCGCCAACTTTTTTAGCTATCGGTTTGGATTCTCCGGTTATGATAGCCTCGTTGAGCTCCGAGTAGCCATCCACGATTTTTCCGTCCGCCGGTATTTTGCTTCCCGGCTTAACTAAAACCGTATCCCCGACCTTCAGTTCATTTAATGGAATTAACTCAGTTTTTCCATTCCGAATAACCTCCGCCTTATCTGGCAAAAGTTTTGCCAACTCGTTAAGCGCGCCCTGCGCCCCCCGCACCGCTCGCATCTCGATCCAATGCCCAAGCAGCATAATTGCGATTAGAGTCGACAGCTCCCAGAATAAAGTGTGTTCCCGGCCAGTCAAAACCGAAAAAACACTAAAGGAATAGGCAGCAATAATAGCTAAGGCGATCAGTGTCATCATGCCAGGCAAGCGCGCGCGCAACTCGCGCCAGGCACTGGCTAAGAAAATCCACCCGCCATAAAAGAAGATGATTGACCCTAAAGCCAAAATCACCCACTCTAAACCAGTAAATTTAGGCACAGCCCAGCCGAAGGCTTTTTCAAACAACTCCGAATAGGCCAGGATAGGAACAGTTAAAACCATCACCATCCAGAACTTCCGCAAAAAAGATTCAGTTTTATGGCCGCTATGCTTATTGTGTCCCTCCGTCCCAGTTGCTTTTCTTGATTTGACAGGCACTAGATTCATACCGCATTCCGAGCAGAGACCCGGCCGGTCCTGCATTATCTCGGGATGCATTGGACAGGCGTAAGCGTCCGCCTCTAACTTGGGGCGCTTTATTTGATCTGAGTTGGTGTAATCTTCAGGGCTTTTTCTAAACTGTTCTCGGCAATGCTCGGAACAAAACGAATAATTGACCCCCTGATGAACAAGGTCAATTCCCGCCGATACTTTCATCCCGCACACCGGATCTGATTTTAAGTTATCCATGGTTAAGATTGTTTACCATCATTTTACCCTACTGTGAAAATCTTTATACTGCGCAGCCCGGGCTATAGCCCGGAAACCAATAACTATTAACTCTCTCGCCTACTGCCTTTAACTCTGCCACGTCGCCGCCCTGCGCCGCCATCAGCTCTAGTAATCCCAACATCGCCATACCGTGATTGCAGTCCGGAAAGTAAGCCGGATTACTACAGCAGGGCCGAAAGATATTTTTACTCGCCTGCTCCACGGCGGCTTGCTGTTCAGGAGTTAATTTTATCATGGCATGGTGACTGTAATGATCCATCGGCTGGCCAACCGCAATAGTCCAGCCGCCAGTGGAAGCAAATCCACCAGCCCCACCATAGCGCTCGTCCATCATTGGACCTTTCTCCAAAATCTCGTTCTTACTGGCCAAACCAAGCGCCCAGAAATAATTCAGCAATACCGCTTGGTTTTCGGCGGTAATCTCCACTCCTTTTATTTTTTCTTCCAGTAACTGGCGGGCAAACTCTTGCGCTACCGGATCAGCCGTGTAAAGCGCCAAAAACTTTTCCTTATCAATCGTGCCATTATCCACCAGCTGTCTGCCAAGGTCAGATAATTTTACCGGTAGAGCAAAACCCCCGGTTACTTGGCTACCGGCTACTCGCTTCCGATAAATACCGGTATTTAGTCCATAGAAAATTATCCCGCTAACCAATAAAACCAGCAGTGCCACCGGCAAGTATTTATTTAGATTATTCATGTTATTCATGACAGCAATCAACGAGTTTATCCATAATATCTTTGGTTTCCCATGGTTGCTTGTTGTCAGATAATTTTTTAATTTCATCTTTCCCGACCAAGTCCAGCTGTAGGGCCCAGAACATAGAGTAGGTTTGGTAGGCGCGGGAGAAAATCGCCCGCGCCTCCTCCGCCTTGCCTTCGGCCTGCAACTTAGTACCCACCTCGATCAGCCGCATGCTGGCGGCTAATAGATGCTTAGCCGAGCACCAGGTCTCTCCCTCGGTCTGCTTTAACAGCTTAGTCATTAACTCCTTGCGCATTTTTCTTACCTCGTCTAAAAGCGCGAAGTAACTGGGCTGCTTGGTCTTCGCGCCAGTGAAAAACAGATGCTCCTCCAAGCTAATCAGATTCATCACCGCCAAGCTCAAATCCTCATCGGTAGATAAGTCAATCTTGGTTGAATCCTTTGCTTGTTTCACTTTTTCTAACAGTTCCTCGAATTTTTTTTGGTCAATTTCCATTTTAGAATCAACATAATACCTCCCTTGGTGCAAAAGCTCGGCAATGCAATCTCGGAAGATAAGAGTTTTTTATATTTCACGATTTTCTTAGATAGCCAGCATAGCGAGACCGAGCAGGATCATTAAAATTCCGCCCGCATAACGCAGATTGCCGGTATTTTGTTTTTTCCAATTTTGTACCTTGGCTAACAAGCTCGGCTGGCTGGCAATTAGCAGCACTGCCACCAGCGGCAGGACGAAAATCAGGTTATACACCAACAAATAACCCAGGCCACGCAGATAGGTGCCTTGGTCGTGCAATAACCCTAGCACCATTAGATATGGTCCGCCGGTGCAGGGAAACTCGCATACCCCCACTAAAGCTCCCAGCATAAAAGCCGCTGGCAAGGAGGCCTGCTTCATTAGGACCGCGATTTTTTCATGGGCCGCGTGCGGGATACCTAACTTAATTGGAAAACGTGGGAAGAGCGCGCCCGTCAACTCGATTATTCCCCAAGCGATCAATATCCCCGCCCCTAGCTTGCCCATAAAGTGCGGTGTATTGAATAGGTGGAGCGCTTGCAAAATACCTAGGCCAATCAGGATATAGACCACGAAGATGCCCAGAATATAAGCTCCGCCGATTTTCAGCATCCCGCCGCGGGCCGCCCCGAGCGTGAATAGGAAAGCGATGGTTAGAATTAAGATCGAGAAGGCGCAGGGATTAATACTATCGATTAACGCCGCCACCGTGATTAAGGGCCACAATACCCGCCGTATTGAATAGGTGGAGCGCTTGCAAAATACCTAGGCCAATCAGGATATAGACCACGAAGATGCCCAGAATATAAGCTCCGCCGATTTTCAGCATCCCGCCGCGGGCCACCCCGAGCGTGAATAGGAAAGCGATGGTTAGAATTAAGATCGAGAAGGCGCAGGGATTAATACTATCGATTAACGCCGCCACCGTGATTAAGGGCCACAATACCCGCCCTTGGTCGCTTAAATTCCAAAGCAACTGCGTGCCAATGTTTCCCGTTTTGAGCAGCCAGACCGCCGCCAGCAACGCCACCAGCGCCACGCCTAATATTTTTGTTCCCTTAGTCATTAAGGTGTAACCGTAGCGGAAAAGGTGAGGTCAATCTGCCCGCCAGCCTTTTCTTCTACGGTGATTACCCGACTAATTGTCCCCACTCCCGCCGGTCCATGGGCTGCTGGATCAAACACCGCCTCGATGTTAACCTCCTCACCAGGGACTAGGGTTTGCTTGATATTTGAGCCAAAACCATGACCAGGCATACCGAACGGGCCAAAGCGCTTTGCGCCCACCAACAGCGAAGCCTCCGTGCACATGCAAGAGGTGTAGAGCTTGGTAATTTCCACCTCCTGCCCAGAGCTATTCTTTAATTTGTAGTTGTAACTGACTTTTCCTTTGGCCATCGAGATGGTCCCAAAATCGAAACTGGTTTTTTCTGCCACTAGCGCGCTAGCTTGGGCGCTTGGTATGTTCTCTTCTTCCGTCTGCCGAGCTGACAAGTAGGCCAGTCCAAATAGAAAGGCTGCCACTATCACCAGACTAATAAATATTTTCATGTTTTTAATTTAATTTTCCCAAAGCAAAAACCGCCAAAACCCTGGACTAAAACTGCCGCTGTTCGGCTACAGTATTAGTCCTAAAATTTTAGCGGTCTGAGCGCGTCTCGCGCGTGCTGAACCAGTCATTAAAACGCTCCGTAAAACGGTAAGCGTAATGCTGGCGATAATCTAGGGGCTGCCTAATCGGAACAAAATTTAGATAGCTAAGCTTCCTAAAACGCGTCGGGTCAGCCAACCAAACTGCTGCCGACAGAAGAAAGGCGATAATTAAAAGCTGAAAAATTGCCGTAGAAAAATACTTGAAAAGATTCCAATGAAAGGTTAGCCCCAACAGACTAGTCTCCGCGCCTGGACAATCAGTGCCGCCAGCAATAGCCGCGATACAGCTGCTTACTGCGTGTCCAGTGTCATGCAACATTAAGACAAAGCCAAAAGCCGCCATACTTAGTAGGCTTGAAATCAAGAGAGTGATTACCACTAACCTCATCTTCTAGTTATACCACAAACACTTATAAAATTGAAGTCCTAGATCGATCTCCTTCCCTCAATTACTCGAATCAGAATCACAATAATCGCTATTACCAATAGCACGTGGATAAAACCGCCAAGCATAAAGTTGCCTACCAGTCCCAAGACCCAAAGCACCATTAGAATTACCGCGATAGTTGCTAGCATGCATAGTAAGACGTAAAAAGTGCCGGTGGGGTGCAGCTCTTAACTAATTCTGCCAACGCGCAGCATACTCCTGCCTTAGCGCCTCCCGCCTTTTTGGTTCAAGTGAATCATAAACCGCGCGCCAATCCTGGGCAATCTGCATCTGGGCGGCCACCAGAGTAATTCTCCCCGCGCAAACTTCGTCATGTAAGTAGTTTTCAATTAAATCTTTGTCTCGCTTGTAATACCCTGGCTCATCACCTGCTACGCGCAGCGGCCAGAGGTTGTCCGCTTCATTGTTGCCTCCTAGTTGAAGTGAGATCAAGTGATCAATCGCGTAAGCACTACGAATGGCCGCCGCTACACTATAACTCTCATAAATCCGCCGTTTTAAACTATCTGAAACACTGCGCATACTACTGGCATAGCCACGCACGCAGATTTCCACGGCAGTTGCCCCTGGAAATACCCCGCCGGGCGTACATTCCGGATCAGGCAAACCATTAGCCACCATGCAATCAGCTAGTTGCGTCCGCTCGCCTAATTGCCTCAGCGGGTGGGCTTTATTGATTACTGCCGCCAACTCTAACTGATTTAAAAAAATTACCGCCCCACTTGGCTCACCTAGAAAGGAAGGGCCGGGATAGAAAAAACTTACTACCGCCAAGCACACTAGCAATCCAGTTATTAGCCATTGTTGGCGTATTTCGTTCATAGGCTTATTTTAACATTAGACAACCCTTTTGCGCCGATTTCGTCTCTATAAGTAGGTCGAATACTTTTAAACAATGAAGAAACAAAACCATGAAACAATTAACCTGTCGGGAATTGGGTGGACCGTGCGACAGCACTATTACTGGCAATAGCGCCCAGGAAATGCAGGATAATTTTTGGCGGCATATGCAGAATCAGCACCCCGAGGAAGCTAGCGGGATGGAGTCTGACAAAGAAATGACTAACGACAGTATTAAGCGTGCCTGGGAAGCGGCACCCAATATGTAATACTAAGCCCCCGCTTAAGCGGGGGCTTAGTATTACGGCCGATCAACCAACAGCGGTAGCGGATCAAGCGCCGCCTCGCCTTGGTACATACCCAAATGCAGATGCGCGGGCGTAGTCTGGGCATTACCGGTATTCCCCACAAAACCAATAGTGGTATCGGTAGTAATCAGTTGCCCTACTTGCAGGCCATCCGCGAAACGATCAAGGTGAGTGTAAAAATAGATCCGCCCGCCGGCGCCGATAATATATACGGAGTTGCCGCCAATCGCGCTATCGCTAAATTTTAATAAATACCCGCGTGTGCCAGAAAAAATCGGCGTACCGCGCGCGGCAAAAATATCCTGCCCCTCATGCTGGCGGTCTTGGTCGCGCGGCGCCAGCCAAGTGTCGGCCACCTGCCGGCGCCTGGCGCCATATACTGGCATGATAATTTCCGTATCCGGCTCCTGTTGATAAAGTTTGGCCACCTTAATTGGCCAGGTAACGGAGTGAAAAAAGTTAACAAACTGGGCCTCAATTACCAAGGTGCGGTTGGGATAGCGCTGGGGAAAGGTGATTATATAATAAGCTCCGTAGCCTAGTCCGGTAAAAATCAGGATAATCAGCAAACCAACGATTATTTTTTTACGCCAGGTTCGCATATAGCTTGAGAATATTTTATCCGACTCTTGCTAATTTGCAATGATATTTTAAAATTAGACATGCGCACCAGGCAGAAATTGGATCTCCGTTATTTTGGCAAGAATATTATCATCGCGGTTGGACTGGTACTGGTCTGGCGTGGTATTTGGATTCTGCTCGATCTCTTCGACCAATGGGCTTTTGGCGGCGGCCATATTATTACCGCGATCATTGGTATCGCTCTGGGCTTCCTCCTGCTCTATTTCCCCGAACGCACCCTTAAGACACTGGAAAGACTATAAGAAATTCAAAAGCGGCACCTGGTCAACATCTCCTGCATTGCCCGCCGTCTTCCATCAAGCATTGGCTTACTACCCTTGATACACTCTCTGCAATTCCCGAGCCGATTGTCCCCCAATAGATGGACGATGTGTCCCTCGGGAAGCGGTATCGGTTGGCCACAGATGGGTAGGCCGTCCCGACCACCGATATGCTCAACTAACCTGTACTTCGTGAAGTTTTCCATCTCCCCCTCCAGTCACCCGAGAATTATTCATTAAATGCGCTCAGTAGCGCATTTAATCGCGAGTTTCTTAATAAAGAAATTACCACCATGTAGTAATTTGTAAAGACAACCTTCGTCTGTCTAAATAACATTCCTAAGTTCTCAAGAATTTAGGAATGTTATTAATTCAGAGCAAACCGAATAAAATAATCGCGCCGACCAAGAGAACCCGATAAACACCGAAGTTGGCCAGGGAGTGACTACGAATATAATTTAGCAACCAGCGAATACTAGCAATGGCGGCGATGAAGGAGACGACAAAACCAACTCCCAGCGTGGAAAACTGCGCCATGGAAAATTGTTGATAGTTTTGCAATAAGTCCCAGCTGGTGGCGGCCGCCATGGTGGGCACGGCCAGCAAAAAAGAAAACTCCACTATCGCCACGCGTGAAATGCCGAATAGCCGCCCACCGATTATCGTGGCGGCCGCCCGCGACACCCCCGGAATCATTGAAACTGACTGAAATAAACCAATCCCAATTAACTTCCCAACACCAATATTTTCAATATCTGCATTCTTTCCCTTGTCCCCTACTAGCCACTCAAAAATTATTAGAACTACTCCGCCCAAGCCCAGGGCCCATAAAATCACACTGATATTTCCTAAAATATCTCTGCCGATATCATAAAAAATAAAGCCCAGCACGCCAGTGGGGATAAAAGCGATTACTAAATTCCGGATCATGCGCCACTGCCAAAGCCTACGCCAATACAAAACTACCACCGCCAAAATCGCACCACTCTGAATGGCAATAGCAAAAGTCTTGGCAAAATCCGACTGTGCAATACCGAGCATTTTTTGCACGATGATCAGATGCGCCGTTGAAGAGATCGGCAGAAATTCCGTAATACCCTCGACTAGTCCCAGAATTAAACTGTGCTCAGATGCGCCGTTGAAGAGATCGGCAGAAATTCCGTAATACCCTCGACTAGTCCCAGAATTAAACTGTGCAGTAAGGTCATAACTCTAATTTAAACATCTTACCCGACAACGGAAAAGCCCCGCCAGGAGGTTGCGCTACCTACGAGATCAACTAGTTACCAACTATCACCGTCCCTTTCATCGCCGGATGAAGGGCGCAATGATAATTTACCGAAGTTACACTAGAAAAACTGAAGCTAAAAGACTGGCCGGGGGCAAGAGTGCCGGAATTGAGCAGACTGCCGGAGTCGGAAGTAACCGTATGGGGCACACTGTCGTTATTAACCCAAGTTACCCGCGTGCCTGATTTGATAGTAATGGTAGTTGGATTAAATACAAAGTTTTTGATGTTCACTGTGACATTACTCGAGGTAGGAGTTTCTACAGCGGAAGTCGAGCTGGTTGGCGTCGGGGTCGGCATCTGTGTTTCATTGTCGGCCGTTAGATAGTAAACTCCGCCCATTACTATCAGCGCCACGAGAATAACAAGTATTTTTTTCATAGTTTATTATTTAACCCTACCCAGCACTAAGATATCCGCCCACAAATGCTAGCGTGTGCACCGTGCCAAATGCCAAGCCAGTACCGAATGTACCCATACCCCAAAAAGTCAGGCCGCTTAAGGCGAGGCCATAGGGATAATAGTGAAATAGCGCCGGAAAGACATTGTAGTACATCCCCCACAACGCGGAAACAACAATACCGGCAATGACCACTCTAAAAAACTCCTTTCTACTTAAATTGACCTTAGCCAGAAATATCAGCGAAAAGATAAAAAAGAAAGTGGCTTTAGCCCAGAAGTAGCCAGTGGTCTCCATCGGACTAGAAAAAAACCGGTGTGCGAAATAATCAACTACAAAAACACCGACTATGGCGATTGTGACAGCGCCTAGAAATATTTTTAGATAACTCCTAG
>Ga0209542_10012259_pt1 | contig 15043 bp, 13 predicted proteins | sample RifCSPhighO2_01_FD_184028 | JGI IMG/M metagenome (GOLD analysis project Ga0209542, IMG submission 184028) | Soil microbial communities from Rifle, Colorado - Rifle CSP2_plank highO2_0.1 (SPAdes) (version 2) | ecosystem: Environmental > Terrestrial > Deep subsurface > Rock core/Sediment ...
CAGGACGGGGTATAGTCTCTTCCGGCCGGGGTACGGCTCAAACTTTAAAAAATGAAGACATTGATATTATAAAAGCCATTGATGGTATTGCATATGTTTCACCAGAAGTTTCCCGCAGATTTCAAGTGGTGGCAAAAGGCAATAATACCAACACCACCATCACCGGAGCAATTCCGGATTATTTCAATGTACATAACACGACAATTAGCGAAGGCTCATTCATTACTGACAGCAACCAAAGAAGCCTCGGCAGGCAAGCGGTTTTAGGAGCAACGGTTGCGACTGATTTATTCGGAGATGAAAACCCCATCGGAAAAACTGTCCGTATTAATAATGTTAATTTCAACATCACCGGAGTGCTCGCCAAAAAAGGGGGAGCCGGATTCTCCGGACCGGATGACATGATTTTCGTTCCTCTTTCCACCATGCAAAAAATCCTCTCCGGAATAGACTATCTTTCAATGATGGCAGTCTCGGTGACTGATAAAAATCAAATGGCGGAAGTCAAAGCATTGGCGACTGATGCGCTTCTCCTTAAGCACCGTGTAGATGAAGCGGACTTTTCAATAATTTCACAGGAAGATATTCTGGGCACATTAAATACAGTCATAGACACCTTTACCCTTTTCCTGGCCGCCATTGCTTCAATCTCATTATTAGTCGGTGGCATAGGCATTATGAATATGATGCTTACTACCGTGACCGAACGCACAAAAGAAATCGGTCTAAGAAAAGCAATCGGAGCGAGACAAAAAGATATAAATATGCAATTCCTGTCTGAAGCTGTAACCCTGACATTTTTCGGAGGTATTTTAGGAATTATATTGGGCTGGCTTATCTCTTTTGCGGTAACATCCACAGGCATAGTTGCCACAGAAGTATCTCTCTCTTCTGTGTTCTTGGCTTCGGGCGTATCAGCAGCTATAGGTATTATTTTCGGCTATTATCCCGCCCGAAGGGCCGCTATGTTAAACCCAATTGATGCCTTAAGGTATGAATAGATAATATTACATTATGAATAATTATCCAATACGGATAAATAAATATCTGGCTGACAAAAAAATCTCTACGCGTAGAGGGGCTGATGAATTGATTAAACAAAAAAAAGTTTTTATCAACAGCAAACTGGCAATACTTGGGTCCAAAGTAGAAGAAAAAGATAAAGTTGAGATAAGAGGTGTAAAACAAAAGGAGTATTTATATTACGCTTATAATAAACCTATGGGGATAGAAACGAATTCTCCGCAAGAAAACCTTTTTCCTTTAGGAAGACTTGATAAAAATTCGCACGGACTTTTAATACTCACCAATGACGGGCGCATCACCGATACTCTCCTAAACCCGAAGTATTTTCATGAAAAAGAATACGTCGTCAGAACTTCAAATAAATTGCGCTCCAGTTTCAGGAAAAAAATGGAGGTTGGAGTAAATATTGACCCCGTTAGAAGCAGATCGCCCCGAGGTGACCGTAGCACTCCCGTGTTCGGGAGGGCGGCTTCTAACGGGGTTGAGGGCTATATGACCAAGCCTTGTAAAGTAAAAATTATAGATGATTTTACTTTTCGGATAATTTTAACCGAAGGCAAAAAACACCAAATCCGCCGGATGTGCTCTGCGCTTTTTCAGGAAGTGGCCGACTTGAAACGCGAAAGAATTATGAATATAAAATTAAGGGCTCTCAAGCCAAATGCTTTGCGGAAAATAAAAGGCGAAGAATTGTCTGTTTTTCTAAATAAAGTTCTTCATTGAACCTGATTGACACTTGTTTAATTTTAATATAAACTTGAGAGGTTCTATGAACAATAAATTTTTTAGCTTCAGTATGACTTACCCGCAACCCAGTATGCCTAAATAGCAGCCGGGGTATATTATTGATTATCACACACGTTCAAGCGGCCCCGGTGAAGGGGCTTTTTATTTGGCCTGTAAAAGCTAAACGTCTAATTAAGACAACATTATGAAAATTTTAACCGTAGAAATACTAACTAAAATAATCAAAAATCACGGAGGAATAGATAATTATATAACTGACTTAATGGAAGAATTGAGGCGTGACTTCAGCCGTTGGGGAGAATTCAATAAAATCCCCCGTCCGTCAATGCAGGTGCCTGGCGGAGTATTGGAACTGATGCCGATTTGCGATAAAACTTATTACACATTTAAGTACGTCAATTGCCATCCAAAAAATCCGGAAAACAGCCTGATGACTGTGGTTGCTACTGGACAGCTCTCGCGCATAGATAATGGCTATCCACTTATGTTTTGCGAAATGACAATGTTGACGGCATTGCGCACCGCAGCTACTGCGGCTTTAGCCACAGATCTGATGGCGAGAGATGACAGCCATATACATGCCATTATCGGCACGGGAGCCCAAAGCGAATTTTTAATCAGAGCCATATGTCTGGTACGTAAAATCACGGAAGTCAGATATTTTGATATTGATCCTCTGGCGATGGATAAATTTGAAAAAAATTTAAAAGGAAGTTCTTTTAAATTTGTACGCTGTCAGAATGCGCAGGAAGCTGTGACAGGAGCGGATATTATCACAACAGCCACTGCCTGCAAAATGCATGCGGATGTGATAAAAAACGACTGGATAGTCCCTGGCATGCATATCAACGGAATCGGCGGCGATACTGTGGGTAAAACAGAACTGGAATTAGGCATCCTCCCCCGCAGTCGCATAGTGGTGGAATATTTTGACCAATGTGTGACAGAGGGGGAAATTCAGCGTTTCACTAAAGAAGAAGCAGAAAAACAAGTATATGCGGAACTATATGAACTCATCATAGGCGCAAAAACAGCGCGAGAAAATAAAAAACAAATTACCCTCTATGACTCTGTTGGTATTGCTTTAGAAGATTATTCAGCTATTTTATTTACCTATAAACTGGCTCAACGTTACAAATTAGGGGAAGACCTGAACTTTACTCCGGTAATTGCTAATCCGAAAAATTTAATTGCGGAATTACTCTGATTAAAGTTTCATAATTTCTGCCAATAAATTTGACAAAATAGGCGGTATTGTGCTATACTTTCGGGACAAAGTAGGTGTAAGAAGAGTAAAATAAAGTCGATTTCTTAAGCTAACCCATTTGTATTTAACAACTTAATCAAACAAACCAATGACTGGTACAATAAAAAGACTCACTGATAAAGGTTTCGGCTTCATTACAGCAGAGGGGCTTGCGAAGGATTTATTCTTCCACAGCAATTCTCTTGTAGGCGTAACTTTTGACGAGCTCAAAGAAGGTGATACCGTTTCTTTTGAAACAGAGGAATCACCAAAAGGATTGAATGCTACGAACGTCCAACGCGCGTAATATTCTCTTTATTAAAAAAGCCCCCACTCGGGGGCTTTTTGTTTTGTAATTTTTATTCTTGAATAAATTCTTCTCCTTTAGCCCATTTCTTTAAAATTTCATAGTTCGTCTCCCCGCAAATCCATTTGTTAGTTTTTGTATTGTAGAAAAAAGGCACTCCACCACACATATCTTTATCTAGTTCTAATAGACGCTTTTCATTTTCTTCATTATGCCAAACTTCAAGTGCCTTAACCTTTATTCTTTCTTCTTTTTCCAAACGCTCCACCAGCTTATGCATAGAGACGCAATGCGGGCATTCAGTTCCATAGAATTCTAAAAGGTGATTCATTTTATTTAATTAATTTAGATAAACGGGATTTCTTGCGGGCGGCATTGTTCTTTTTGATGACACCTTTTTGCGCCGCCTTGTCTATTGCTTGAAAAGCACTTGAAAGCATTTTAAGAGCTTGAGCTCTGTCTGTTTTAGAAAGCTTTTCAACTTTTTTTATTATTTCTTTCATCACTTTCTTCCTGGCATCATTAAAAGCCTTCTTACGAAGGGACCCTCGAACTGCTTTTTTAGCTGATTGTGTTATTGGCATGTACGTAATTTAGCAGAAAACCCCAAGAAACACAAGAAACGTAAATATGATATGATTAGAAATATGATTGGAAGCATAGGAGGAAAAATAACATTAAAAACAGAAAAGTTTCTAATAGTAGAAACAGGTGGAGTCGGCTATAAAATAAACGTATCTCCTGACACATTATCTAAAGCAAAGAAGACAGGCGAGGAGATTTCTTTTTGGATTCACACTCATGTACGTGAAGATATACTGGATTTGTATGGATTTTTAGAAAGACAAGAATTGGAATTTTTTGAAATGCTGATAAATGTGTCCGGTATAGGACCAAAAGGAGCCCTCACAATTTTGGGAATCGCCTCAATTGAAACATTGAGAAAAGCTATTAGCACGGGTGATATTCCTTATCTGACAAAAATATCCGGTATTGGGAAAAAAACCGCCGAAAAAATCGTGATTGAGTTGCGAGACAAAGTAGGTATGGAGTTAGAAGGAAGTTCCCTGCAAGTAGAATTGGATACTTTGGAAGCACTTAAATCCCTGGGATATTCCCAAAATGAAGCGCGTGAAGCATTAAAAAAAGTTCCTACAGAATTAGATACAAATAAAAAAATCCGTGAAGCACTCAAAATTTTAGGAGGGAAATAATTATTTATTAGAAAAATATTCTTTTATGCCTTTAGCTGTAAACTTGGCCATATTTTTATATACCTGCTTACGAGTAGTGTTATTTTTAAACCTATAAATATAACCGTATTCTATTAAAATAGAACGGACGCTCGGTAATAGTGTATTGTTAGCGCCGAGGGCGATAAGCGTCTGGTCTGGGATTAATCCCCCCTTTTCTTTCTCATAAGTGCTTGTAATATATTTTTTCTTTAGTTGTAAAAAAATATTAGCTCCCAACAATGCGCTTTCTCTGGAATTGACCATCTGCCCCTCCGGCACATAAATAACAAAACCTTTATATTTCCCTAAGGTCCAATTATTTTTACGGGGATAATCATTAAAATGGATATGAATCATTACATCTATTTTATTATCATTTGCCCATTTATTGAATCCATACAATCTAAGAGCTGTATCAGCATTTGCATTAAGATGTGGGTTGCTTTCCTTTTGAATAAAATCCCCATTATTTATTTGATTCTGTCGCCCTATTTTAGAAGCCTCTTTAAAAGCCAAAACTTCATCTTTGCGCACAGAAAAATAATCCTTAAATTCTTGTGTATACCCGCCTTTCTCACGGGTAATATGGACGTCAAAATTTTTATCTTTTTCTAGAATTTTAAAAAGCTCAGTCGCCAAACTGAGGTTCATATCCGCTTCTTTTATATTACCATATTGCGCGCCCCAAATTTCATCGTCATGGCCAGGAATTAAAAGAATTTTAATCGGCTCACTAGCTTTTACAGAGAAGACTGGAGTAGCCAACAAAGAAAAAAGGGTAAATATAAATAATAATTTATTCATTATAGTATAATCATACCATGCCAGAACTACCAGAAGTAGAAACAACAACTAGAGGCCTACGAAAAACAATAGTGGGTCTTGTCATAAAAGATGTATGGACCGATTTATCTACAAAAGATAAACGCCAGAGGGATTCAATAGCAAATCCAAAATTCTTCACTGTTTTCAGAAAAAAAATTTCTGGTAAAAAAGTACTTTCAATAGAAAGGCGGGCGAAAAACATCCTGATAAACCTTTCAAGAGGAAAAACTATTTTGATTCACATGAAAATGACCGGGCATCTGCTTTATGGAAAATACAAAAAAGATCCAATAAATCGTTTTATTCATTTTACAATTACTTTCACTAATGGAGAGAAATTATATTTTTCAGATATGAGAAAATTCGGTAAAATTACTTTATTAGACACCAAAACTGCTCACGACACAAAACATCTGAATAATATCGGACCAGAACCATTGGAAAAAACTTTTACTTTAAATAAATTAAAAGAAAGATTAAATATAAAACCTAAAGGCAAAATAAAAACAGTTTTGATGAACCCAAGCATTATTGCTGGCATCGGCAACATTTATTCTGACGAAATACTCTGGCGCGCAGGCATACATCCGGAGAGAGAGGTGTCAACAATCAAAGAACAAAAATTAAAACTTATTTTTAAGGGTATAAAAGAAATACTCAAAAAAGGCATCGATTTCGGCGGAGACTCAATGTCGGATTACAGGAACATTCATGGTCTCCCTGGCCGTTTCCAGCTACACCACAAGGCCTACAGACGCACGGGGGCAAAATGTGGAAAACCGAAATGCAAAGGCATAATCACCAGAAAAGTCATAAACGGCCGCAGTGCGCACTTTTGCTCCGTGCATCAGAAATAAAAAATAAAAACAAATTTTTAAGGGGTTTGGCGAGTGGCGACGAACCAATTTCAGGATTTTTTAAGCTTCAAAAAATCTGTACCGGCAAAAATTTAGGTTTTTATTTTTTATAAAGCGCTAAAGAGCACAATTCCCAACGCTACAGAAACATTTAAGGATTCTTTTTTGCCCCTCATTGGAATTTCGGCAATTACATCGCATTTTTGAAGAATATTTTTCGGGATACCAGAAACTTCAGCACCGACGATAAAAACATTTTTCTGTTTTAATCTCACTTTCTTATAATCAATAGACTTCTCGTCTTGTTCTATGGCTATAATTAAATATTTTTCTCTTTTAAGTTTTGCAAGCAACGGAAAAATACTTTTCTTTTGCTCCCAAGATACAAATTCTTCTGCGCCCAAAGCAGACTTTACTAAATCACGCCTTTTCCTCCCAAATCTATCTAGTGGTGCCGGTGTATAACCTGTCAGATAAATTTTATTTACCCCCGCCGCGTCAGCAGTGCGGAACATCGCCCCGACATTCTCTACACTCCGAATATTATGTAATATTAAAATATTATTATTCATCTCAAAAAATTCTTATTACGCATATTTTTATGGTAAGCGATGGCAAACCTGTGAGCTTCGCTGTTCGCAAGTAATATCGCAGCATGGGGAAGCTTTTTAAATGGTCTGGCCGGGATAGGGGAACGGGGTTGGAATCTGCCCGAAGACAGATTCCAAAAGGACCTGAGAAAAGCTTTCCCATGCGAAGATAATATGGCCTTGGCTTTATGCCTTTCATCTTTGACTACTGACACTACTGGAATTTTTAGACCCATTTTCCTTAAAACTACCCCTGCCACGTTTAGCTGAGCTATGTCGCCATCTACTACAATTAAGTCAGGATAGGGCCATTCTGTATGCGCCAAACGCCTCTCCAGCACCTCTTTTAAAGCTCCAGTATCATTAGCCCCTGCTTGTGTTCTTATCTTGAATTTCTTGTATTCATGCTTTGCTACCTCCCCATCCTCCACCACCGTCATCACCCCCACCATATTTTTTCCTCCCATGTGCGCTATATCGTATGCCTCTACTCTAAAAGCGTAACCTCTTTTAATTTTGAGCTTCCCGAGGGTCCCGCCCCTGTACTCAGGGGAAGGGCGCAGGGACAAAAAATTAAAAGAGGTGAAGCTGTCTTTTATCAAAGCCACATCATTTATGTGTTTTAAAGCAAACATCTGTCTTTTTATTTCCCCGGCTTTTTCAAATTCATGATTTTTTGCATATTTCTTCATTTCTTTTTTAAGATTTCTAAAAATTTGTTGTTTTTGACCGGAAAAAAACAATTTTATATTTTTAATATTTTGCAAATACATTTTATGGTCATCTAAATCAGGTATTAAATTTATTTGTTTATAAAATTCTATATAATTTTTACTCTTGCCATCTAAAAACGGGAAAATTCTACGTATTATTTTCATCGCTTCACGAAGTTGGCTACCATTTGTAAAAGGTCCGTATACTTTTGATATTCTTACATTCTTGAGAATATTGGAATATTCTTTGTTATGAGTGCGAACAGTAAATACTCTAGGTAATGATTCGTCGGTAATGATTACACTTAAAAAACTCTTATCGGATTTCTCTTTTGTATTATATTTTGGCTGGTGTTTTTTAATTAGCCCCGCCTCTAAAATCAGGGCCTCCAATACACTGCCAGTAATCTGCCACTTTATTTTATTAGCCTTAAAAACCATATCCAAAATAATCGGTCCGCGATTTTCTATCAAATCCTTCCTAAAATAACTTTTTACTCTGTTTTTAAGCGAAGTAGCTTTGCCGATATATAAAACTTCTTTGCCCTTAAAAAAGAAATACACTCCTGGTTTATTCGGTAGATTAAATTTTTGTAAATTTTTACTGTTCATAATTATTTTCTTAAAGCTTTTTTTAGATACTTCCCTGTATAACTTTTAACATTATTTGCCACCTCTTCCGGCGTGCCTTTTGCCACGATATTCCCACCCAATATTCCCCCCTCCGGCCCAATATCTATTATATAGTCCGAACTTTTGACGATATCAAGGTTGTGCTCTATTAGGACAACAGTATTCCCTTTAGAAACAAGCTTATTTAAGACCTCTAGAAGTTTTTGCACATCATCATAATGAAGCCCTACTGTAGGTTCATCCAGTAGATATATAGTCTTCTCTGTATGTGGACGATAAAGTTCACTGGATATTTTTACCCGTTGCGCTTCTCCGCCGGAAAGGGTGGTGGCTGATTGCCCAAGCTCCAGATAACCGAGCCCCACATCCATCAAAGTCTGCAGTCTGTCGGAAATAGCGGGAATATCTTTAAAAAACACTAGCCCATTTTCAACCGTCATGTGGAGTACTTCATAGATATTTTTCTTTTTATATTTCACGGTAAGTGTCTCTTTATCAAAACGTTTTCCTCCACAGACATCACAAGTCACATATACAGTGGGTAGAAAATGCATTTCCACCGCTATCTCGCCATTTCCTTCGCAGGCTTCACAGCGCCCGCCTTTCACATTAAAAGAAAAGCGGTTGGCTTTCCACCCGCGTAATCGTGCTTCCTCGGTAGTGGCGAAAAGGTCACGAATATGGGTAAAAGTCCCGGTGTATGTAGCGATATTTGAGCGTGGGGTCCTGCCAATCGGAGACTGATCAATCAAAATGGCTCGGGAGAGATATTCCGTACCGGAGAAAGAAGAACAATTAAAAACTTGCGCGGTTCGGTATTTACGCTCGAGACGTGCCTGTAGATTTTTATGGAGAATCTCGTACATCAAAGAACTCTTGCCACTTCCGGAAACACCAGTAATAGTGGTCATCACACCAAGCGGCACTTCCACATTCATATTATTTATATTAAAAACTTTTCCACCGGCAATGCGTAGTGCGCCTTTCCCTTCTCTTCTTTTCTTGGGAACTTCTATTTTTATTTCTCCGCGCAAATAAGCAAGGGTGCGGGAATTATTCATATTCTTTTTGGCTGTAAGTAACTCATCAAGATAACCCACAGCTATAATCTGCCCCCCGTGTACTCCGGCTTTGGGACCAATGTCCACAACATAGTCCGAAGCATAAATAGTGTCTTCATCGTGTTCAACAATCAAAATCGTATTTCCCAAATCCCGTAAGTTAAGCAAGGTTTTTATTAATCTGTCATTATCCCGCTGATGGAGCCCAATGGTCGGCTCATCAAGCACATAAAGCGCCCCAACGAGCCTGGAGCCCAATTGTGAAGCCAATCTGATACGCTGGGCTTCCCCGCCAGAGAGCGTATTGGCCTTACGCGAGAGCTGAAGATAATCCAGACCTACATCCAGCATAAATTGAAGACGAGCTTCTATTTCCCGCACCACCGGCACGGAAATTTCCCGTTCTTGAACCGATAGTTTTAAATTTTTAAAGAAATCATGCGCATCTTTTATTGATAATGTTGCTAATTCTAAAATATTCACTTTTGTTTTTTTTGTGGTCAAAAATACATTAAGAGCTTCCGGGCGCAAGCGCGCGCCATGGCAAGCGTCGCATGGCTCATCTCCGCCGAAATATTTTGAACCAAGACCATTGCAAGACGAACAGGCGCCGTAGGGAGAGTTAAAGGAAAATAATCTCGGCTCAACTTCCGGGAAGGAAAAGCCGTCATTCTTGCAGGCAAATTTTGCGGACATGATAAATTCTTCTTCTCCGATTCTAATAGCTACCAGTCCATCGGACTCAATGAGTGCCCGTTCTATCACCTCAGCTAAACGCATTCGGCTACCTTCTTTATCATCTTTAAATTCATGCACCGCAAAATGATCCACTAAAATGTCTATATTATGCGCCTTGTTTTTATAAAGAGTAATAGACTCACGCAATTTTTTCATCACGCCATCCAGGCGAACTTCAACAAAACCTTTCCCAAGTAAATCATAAAGCAATTGATAATATTCCCCTTTCCGCCCGCGCACGATTGGAGAGAAAATATTTATTTCAGTTTCATCCCACTCTACCCCCATTACTTTTCTATTATTTTTAGAATTCGTGTCAAAACTTTTTACTTTTTCTAAAACAAAATTTAAAATTTCCTCATTAGAAAGTTTTTTAATTTCTTCCCCGCATTGTGGACAATGCGGATGCCCAATGCGCGCATACATCACGCGTAGATAATCGTAAATTTCAGTAATAGTAGCTACTGTGGAACGCGGATTATTTGACCTGGATTTTTGGTCAATAGATATTGCCGGAGAAAGGCCTGTAATCTCATCCACGTCCGGCTTTGGCATCTGGTTTAAAAACTGCCTGGCATATGAAGACAGAGATTCCACGTATCTCCTCTGCCCTTCGGCAAAAATAGTATCAAAAGCAAGCGAACTTTTACCGCTTCCTGACACGCCGGTAATAACCACCATTTTATTCCTAGGCATCTCAACGTTTATATTCTTTAAATTATGAGTCCGTGCCCCTATAACCCTTATTTTATCTACCTCGTGTGCGGCTTGCTTTCGTTTGAGATCTATATTTTTTTCTGTTTTTAACATATATAACGCAACCGCACCCCGCTATGCTTATAGGGGGTCAATATGACTTAAGTTTAATATTAAACTAGTACCATAGTAGCATAAATAATAAAAATGAAAAACTAAGGTAGATTATTCAGAAAATTTTGTCCGGCTTCAATCCCTAAATTATACATTTGTAAAAGTGCTCTTGTGTTTATTGTCCGTGATCTAACTGATACATCTTTATCCGGGGCAATTAAAAAAATATTAGAATCTGCTTTTATTATTTCTAAATCTTCAGATAATTTATCCTCAGCAGAAGCATATAGTCCGAAAAGTTCCGGATCATTAAACATCCATTGCATAAATTTACCTTCTAAAATATTTTTTACTCGATAACGCAATTTCCTATCAATTTGCCCATTCATTACAATAATTATTTTTTCATCTGGATGTTTTTTCTTTAAAAGATCAATTCCGATTATATCCATAACAGCTCCATCGATAAGTCTTTTGCCGTCTATAATAGAAACTTCGTGAACATAAGGGAATACTTTTATCCCCGCTTTTAAAATTTCCAAAATATCCGGCCGTCGGGCATCAATATATTCTATTTCGCGGCTATTTAAATTTAAAAATTTTATATTTAGGGGAATGTCTCCTAAGATGATTTTTTTAATAGCTAATCGCTTTTTATTTTTTATAACATCCATTAAATATTCTATATCCAAAGCATCACGAATATTATCCGATTGGAGTTTTTTGATAAATCTATTCTGAAATCTTTGCCATATTCCTAAGAAAAAATTCTTTTTTGATCTTATAAATCTATTATCAAGATATTCCCAATATATAGAAGCTCCAGAAACATCTCGCGCAAGAAAATAGGCGCCAGTCATTGCCCCCGCGGATGCGCCATAAATAGCGCTGATCTTAGGGTAAAAATTATTTCTCTCAAATGATGTCGCCACTCCGGCTCCAAAAACACCCCTCATCGTGCCACCGGCGAAATATATTACATATTTATCCATATAATTTAATCTGTTTTGTTTATCCTTTGTCTAAGCACTCTGATTTCATCGCGTAATATCGCGGCAGTTTCAAAGTCCAATTCTTTAACGACTTTATTCATTTCTTTCTCTTTGAGTTTAATTATTTTTTCATACACTATTTTATTTCGCTCAAAATCAGAAAGCGTTATATTCCGTAAAGTTTCGGATTCTGTTTTACCCTTATTACTTTTATCTTTGGCAAATGCTTTTTTAAATATTTCCAAATCAAGCGCCAGTTCCGCATTTACAATTTTTCCATGCTCGCTTGTGAGCTCTTCGGTTATGTCTTTAATTTTTTTCATAATCGTCTGCGGTGTAATACCATGTTTTTTATTATGAGCAAGCTGAATGTTGCGCCTGCGGGTCGTCTCTTTAAGCGCGTAATCCATGCTATGGGTTACAATATCGGCATAAAGAATTACACGCCCCTCGCTATTTCGTGCCGCGCGTCCGATAGTCTGAATAAGAGAAGTCTCCGAACGTAAAAAGCCCGCTTTGTCAGCGTCCAAAATACCAATCAGCGCGACTTCCGGCAAGTCCAGTCCCTCACGTAATAAATTCACCCCTACCAACACATCAAACTCGCCCTTTCGAAATTGTGTGAGAATCTTTATTCTTTCCATCGTCTTGATGTCGCTATGCAGATATTCCGCTTTTATTTTTTTATCTTTAAAATAAAGAGAGAGGTCTTCCGCCATTTTTTTAGTCAAAGTCGTAGCTAGCACTCTAAAACCTTTTTTAATAGTTGTTTCTGTCTCATTTATAAAATCCGCAATTTGCCCTTTATAATTATTTTTTTCAATAATTGGACGCACAATTGTTTCCGGATCAACAAGCCCGGTCGGACGAATAATTTGCTCTACTATCTGCGCACTCTCTTTCCTCTCAAAATCAGACGGCGTAGCGGAAGTGTAAATTACCTGCCCGATACGTTCACTAAACTCAGGATACTTAAGCGGTCTGTTGTCCTTCGCCGAAGGTAAACGAAAACCATATTCCACAAGGGTTTTTTTGCGTGAAGCATCTCCGGCATACATACCATGTAGTTGAGGTAAAGTAACATGTGATTCATCAATAATTGTCAAAAAACCCGTCTTCGGAAAATAAGAAAGTAATGTTTCCGGCGGCTCACCTTCTTTTTTACCTGATAAATGTCTAGAATAATTTTCTATGCCATTGCAATACCCAACCTCGCGGATCATGGCTAAATCATAATTAGTACGACGCTTGATGCGTTCAGCTTCTAATAATTTCCCCTCTTTTTCAAACTTCTTCAACTGAAGATTGAGCTCTTTTCTAATTTCCACCAATGCGTGCTTCTTTTTTATATCCTCGGTAATGAAATGCTTGGCCGGAAAAATAAAAATACTTGCCCGTCCGGAGCCTTTGGCGGAGGCGGGTTTGAATTCTTCTATGATATGAGAAGAAATAGGATCAACTTTGGTAATTCTATTTCTTCTCATATCATAGAAGAAATAGGATCAACTTTGGTAATTCTAGAAATCACTCCGCCCAAAGAAGAATTATTAATCTCTATTTGATACATTGTCGTCTCCGATACAGGCATAAATTCCACCCGGGGTCCGATAGAACGGAAAGTTCCCGGATTTAAGTCCACATTAGTACGTTCAAAATGTATTTCAATTAATTTTTTCATCAAAGTCACCCGGTTCATCTTCATCCCAACCTCAAGTTTTAAATTTACTTTCTCATATTCTGCAGGAGAGCCTAAACCATAAATACAGGACACCGATGCCACGATGATTACATCAGGGCGAGTGAGGAGCGCTTGAGTGGAAGCATGACGAAGCATGTCTATTTCTTTATTGATAGAAGCATCTTTTTCAATATAAGTGTCCGAAGCAGGCATATAAGCTTCCGGCTGATAATAGTCATAATACGAAACAAAATAATGCACAGCCGCATCTGGGAAAAAACTACGGAATTCCTGCGCAAGCTGGGCGGCCAGAGTTTTATTGTGGGCAATGACCAGAGTCGGCTTATTATATTGCGCGATTACATTCGCCATGGTAAAAGTCTTGCCAGTACCAGTAGCCCCGAGCAATGTCTGCTTCTGCATTCCCTTTCTTAAGCCCTCTACAAGCAAAGAGATAGCCGCCGGCTGGTCTCCAGCTGGCTGAAATGGATTCCGTAATTTAAATATATTTCTTCGCATTTTTTGTGCGCCCGGTTGGGATCGAACCAACGACCTTATCCTTAAAAGGGATCTGCTCTACCGACTGAGCTACGGGCGCATATAATCTAACGACCTACCAAAACAGCTACGGGCGCATAAACTTGATAATACCAGATTTCTAGAAAGCTTCAAGTTAAACCCTTATTTTATATAACCTTTTTTCACCAATAATTCGGCAGTTAAGATGCTCCCGCCAGCTGCGCCCCGAATAGTGTTATGCGACAAGGCAACACATTTCCAGTTTAAAATAGAGTCCTCTCTGATACGACCGACACCAATCCCCATACCGCCCTTTAAGTCCCTATCCAGGCGTGTCTGAGGTCGGTCATCTTCCTCAAAGTACGTCAGAAATGGTTTTGGGGCAGAAGGTAAATTTAACATATCTAGAGGATTTTTGAAATTCTTTAATGATTCAATTAATTTTTCTTTTGATGCGTTTTTTGCAAATTGTATATTGATTGTAGCCAGATGGCCGTCAGAGGTAGGAACGCGCATACAATTGGCGGAAATCTGTAAAGTATCGTCGGGAATAAGTTTGCCATCTTTTATCTCTCCGAAAATTTTTAAAGGCTCTTGTTCGGATTTTTCTTCTTCGCCACCTATATAAGGTATAACATTATCAATCATCTCCGGCCAAGTTTCAAAGGTCTTGCCCGCGCCAGAAATTGCTTGATAAGTTGAAACAACGACTTTTTGAGGATTAAAATCTCTCCAGGCAGCAAGTAGTGGAACATAGGACTGAATCGAGCAATTGGGTTTAACAACAATAAATCCGGTCGTCCAGCCATGATTTTTTTTCTGTGCCGGAATAATATCAATATGTTGCGGATTAACTTCCGGCACAATCATCGGCACATCTTGCGTCCATCTGTGAGCCGAATTATTGGAAACAACTCCTAATCCTAAAGAGGCGCATGATTCTTCTATCTTTTTAATGAAGTCTTTCTCCGCCTCAATAGCTGAAAAAACAAAACTGCACTGCTCGGCAATAATCTTTAAATCATTTTCAATAGAATATACAGTGAGTGCGCCCATATCCTCCGGA
>Ga0209542_10012260_pt1 | contig 15043 bp, 20 predicted proteins | sample RifCSPhighO2_01_FD_184028 | JGI IMG/M metagenome (GOLD analysis project Ga0209542, IMG submission 184028) | Soil microbial communities from Rifle, Colorado - Rifle CSP2_plank highO2_0.1 (SPAdes) (version 2) | ecosystem: Environmental > Terrestrial > Deep subsurface > Rock core/Sediment ...
AAAGAAGAAACTACTTTGTTTCCGGATCTAAGAATAAGTTCTTGAACACGTTTTGTTCTAAGAAAGTTCAGGCTGTTAGCTATATCCTTTGAATTTATAGTGGCATAAACCAGTGGTATCTTTCTTTTTATCGGCCTTCCGTCTGTTATGCTATCTTTAAGTTTACGGGTTTTTATTGACGGTTTTATCAAGAACAAAGTTTCTGATATATTTGCCAATTTGTCTAAGATGTCGATTTCAGGTTCTGCAACAACAAACCCTACTTCGTACTTGTCCACCCAGCCGTCGCCAAGAACGTAGCCCATTAAAGATGCCAGATTTTCATCCACATATTTGGGCAATTTACCTTTGAATTTCGGGCCGTATTTTCTTGCAGCAGATGTGAAACCTGTCTCAAGATGCTTGGTGATTGTGCAAGGTATACTCGTCACAACAGCCAATTTATCTCCAATTTTCATTTCATCCAAACGGTTCCATTTTCTGACAAGCCTTCCGTTGTCATTGCTTATGCACATCAGCGGATGGTTGTAAGTACCCTTTATGCTCTTTCCGCTTTCAGTTATGACCTCGAGTATTGGCTGATTTTTGTAAATGTGAAAAACCGAAGCCTTGTCTCTTTTCTTCCCGCCTTCTCCTGTTAAAATACTGACATCAATTTTTTGCAGATGTTCCTTTCCAATGTCCTGCATTTTTGAAATTGCACCGTTTCCCAGTACAATTCTTTCATCGCCAACCAAGCATCCTGGATCGCCGGTTATTAAAATATGAATATTTCCCCTGATTCTTGTGTTATCGGGAAGCTTGTGTGAAATGCCGCCGAACAGCTGAAATACCAGCGCCTCCTTTATTTCATCAAAACCGTATATCCCGGGTGCGATGGATTCCTTAAGCTTCTCATAGATGCCGGGATCGCTGGCAAATTCCTTTATTCTTCTCTCATCCTCTTCTGAAATATCAAGCTCCTCAAACTCTATCTCGCTAGGCAAGACATTCACGGCATCTATGTATGTATCCATCTTCGTCGAAAGCTTGCCTTTTATCCTCTTCGGGAGTTCCTTCAGGATGCCGACAATTTTTATCTTGTTCCCGGGATCTGTCTTTTTCTGCATGCGCGGCGTTGTGAGGTCCTCCTTGAGCAATATGCTTATCTCTCCGGGACGCTCTCCTGTTGTCAGCTCAAAAGGCTCCACGCCGACAAGCCACCTGATGTCATACATTTTTTTTTCTATGAGTGTGAAATCTCCCCTGTAACCGCATTCGCACATCCAGGGCTTCTGCAGCAAGTTAGTTTCCTGGGGCATTACTATGTTTGTAGAGCATGTTGGGCACTGATATATTGCCTCGTATATCTGCGGCTTGACCTCGCTTGCGGCGCGGATAATGGTGTCGATCTGCATGAGCTTGCCTATGTGCTTTGACCTGAGGTTTCGTATCCTGATCTCCCTGCTGGCAGGCAGGTTCTTTATCCTGACGTTTGTTTTTTCGTCAAGGATGTTGTGGGCTGCCTCATTAAGATTTTTCAGTATGATCTCCGGCATTTCAAGAAGCTGGTCAGCAAGCAACGGGTCCGACCTGTTAAGGTCTGAGAAATCAATGACAGCCGCCTGCTCTTCCATGCTTGATTTAGCAAGTTCCGTGTAATACTTATCACGCAGGAAATCCTCGAGGCGGTTGACGGCATCCATGCTAAGAATATAAGTCGAACACTTTTAAGCACCAGACCTGCATTTCGCGTGCTATACGAGAATTTCCTGTGGAGAATTAATGAGCTCTCTAAGATATTGGGCATTTTCCTTTAGCGGTAGTTAATTCTGCTTGACATTCTACGCCTATAGAATACTGACATAAGACATCTGTTTTTCCGTCCGTATAAACGTTCACTATAACCGGCCGCGCCTCGGCTGGTGGCAGTAGAACAGGAGTTCGATTACGCGCTACTCCTCTACAATGAAAATGGTGTGACGCCACTACTTCTTTTGTCATATTGTAAGAAAAGGCAGTAAACGTTTTAAATGGCTAGCACAGCTATACACCAAGCGTCTTGAGCTTGGCTTCGAGCTTCTTGACAGCAAGCTTGACTGCGTCAAGGCTCTTTGCGCCTGCGCATACGACGCGGCCTGAAGAGAACAGGAGAAATGCGACTTTTGGATCATATATGCGGTAGACGAGTCCGGGGAATTGTTCCGGCTCGTATTCGCTGTCTTCAAGACGGAAGGCAAGCTGGTCAAGGTTAAGGTCTTTGCCGAGGTCGATGGCAACAACTATGTTTTCTATCTTTACTTTGATGTTGTTTTCATTTACCCGAATGCCTATGCGCTTGATATTCTTCACTGTTTTTCTCAGCGCTACCTTTGCATCTGCCGTGGAGCGAGCGCCTACGCAGATTATCTTGCCCGAGCGGAATATCAGCGTTGCTACGCGTGGCTCATCAAGACGATAAACTAATCCGGGGAATTGTTCCGGCTCGTATTCGCTTGCTTCAAGCACTGTGAGCAGCTTGTCAAGGGATATAATCTTCTTTATGTCAGTAGAAGCGACTACGTTTTCGACCTTTATCTTTTCAGCCATGCGTACCACCCTTTTAAAGGATCTGTCTTTAAATAGGGTATTTAAACGTCATAAACTATTTAAACTCACAATAAGCCGAGAACCTAGTGGCTGGAAACGCCAAAGATGCTTCATTCCAGTCATCCTTGCTGCAGAGGAGCTTTGCTTCTCTGGCGCCTCGGAGAACTTCGTTCTCCCAAGATATAAACCTCCTCTCCTAATTAGAATATATTATAAACGACCCATCAATGAGATGATAGCATGTTCTACAGAGAGATCATTCAGACAGAAACGAAGCGTGGAATAAGCTGCAGGGATATTACAGGCATTGCAGTGAAGATCGTAAAGAACTCGGGGATAAGCGAAGGGTTGTGCAACATTTTCGTGACAGGAACCACTGCTGGACTGCTGATAAATGAGAATGACAGGTTCCTCGCAGAAGATACGAAGAGGTTTTTCAAGAGCCTGATAGATGAAGATAAACCTTATGGCCATCCAGAAAACGCGGTCTCCCACATGCGCGCGTCTTTGCTTAATGCCGACACCACGGTGCCGGTTGCAAGCAATAAAGTGGTCTTAGGCAAGTGGCAATCCATACTTCTCTGGGAATTTGCCAAGGAAAAAAGAACCAGGCAGCTGGTAATTACAGTGCTTGGGGAATAGCCAATCTAAGTTTATTGTTCAAGCCTGTCAATTTTGGCTGCCACTATGAAATCGTTCTCGCCGAGGCCTCTTATCGAATGCGTTGAAAGATCAAGTCTCACGCGATTCCAAGAAATACGGATATCGGGGTGATGTCCTTCTGACTCAGCAATTTCTGCAACTTTATTTACGAACTTCATGGCTTCCTTGAAGTCCTTAAAAACAAATTCTTTTTCTATTTTATGGCCTGCAAGATTCCAGTCCTTCACCTGAGAAAGATATTCCTCTGCTTCTTTTTTCGTCATGGGCTTTGTTCCGCCTCCGCAGGGCGTACATTTCTTATTCGCCAGCATTATAGGCCTATGTGCTCACAGCTTAAGAACTTTATTTCTGTTATAGGCACCATCAACAACCATCGTTTGAAAACGGCGGTATGTTAAATGGTTGAAAATATTATGCAACGATAGTTGGGGATACCAGGATACCACCAATAATATTCTGGTTTCTCCACAGTCTAAAGACAGGTGGTATCCTGAGTATGAAATTAGCAGCATTGCTTTCAGGCGGAAAGGACTCTATGTACGCCATGTACCAGCTCAGGAAGCAGGGGCATGAAATCGTGCAGATAGTATCGATGCTTTCCGAGAATCCCGAAAGCTACATGTTCCACGTGCCCAACGTGCATCTGGTTGCGGAGCAGGCAAAGCTCCTCGGCCTGCCAGTAACTTTTGCTGGAACAAAGGGGGAGAAAGAGCTGGAACTTGAAGACCTGAAGAACGCGCTTCTGCGGCTGAAAAACGAAAAAGGCATAGAAGGTGTCGTCACGGGCGCTGTCGCCAGCAGGTACCAGAAGCAGCGGATAGACAAGCTTTGCAAAGAAGCCGGTCTAGAGTCACTGGCACCCCTGTGGTTTCAGGCCCCGAAAGAGCTGCTGATAAACATGATCAAAGACGGATTCGAAATAATGATTGTTGCCGTAGGCGCCCCGCCTTTGGACGAGTCATGGCTTGGAAGGATCGTGGATTACAAATGCGTCGGTGAGCTCGTGGAACTTAACATGCAATACGGCATTCACGTAACTTTTGAAGGCGGAGAAGCGGAAAGCTTCGTTCTAAACTGCCCAATGTTCTCGAAAAGGATTATTGTCGAAGATTCCGAAAAGAAATGGGACCAGAAGACGCGCTCAGGCGTGCTGCTGATCAAGAAGATAAGATTCGAAGATAAAAGCCAGCTGTAATTCACTCGTAATTCATTTTAACGGCAGAATTGCAGCTGAATCTTTTTTATTGGTTTCTATGATTATTATGATTCACCAATGAAGACAAGCAAGACTGTCAAGCGTGTTGCAGGGTGGCCTGCCGAGTATTTCTTCAAAGCGGCGGGAACAATCGGGGCCGTAGGCGCCGTGTTCGGCGAGGACGAAGGCCTCGGTTACGAATATGCAAGCAGGCTTTCAAACGGTTTCAGGGCAATAGAAAAATTTCCCTACTGGATTTCTGATCATGCAGAAACCGCGATGGGCTTCGCTTATTCGCAGGATTTCTTTGAAATCAGCAGGCATCTCGGGAAGGCGGCGAATCTTTTTCAGGGCTTCGGCACCGCCTACGACAACATGACAAGCAACTTTTTCATGACATCCCTTGCTGCCGGGACATTTTTATTGTTCGGTTACGGCATCGGCGAGAGGGTTAGATTCTACAGGACAGAAGGCAGAGCAAGCTACTGGCGTGAATTCATGAGAAAAAAAGGGCAGCAAAAATACGGCTGGAAAGACTAGCTGATGACGTCCTTAATCTTCTCAGCGACGAGCGGAGCAACGCTTATCTCCGTTACCGGGCTTTCTGTTGTGTTCATGACGACAAACTTGGAAACGCGCGGGGAAATCTTTTTCAGCGCGCTGCCTGCAAGCACGGCGTGCAGGCAGATACATATCCTGTTAGTACATAAATGTGCATTCGCGCCTGAGCCGAAAACGGATTTAAGCTGCGCCAAGAATTATTCATGTGTTTGAAATCCGCATACACGGCAGGGGCGGGCAGGGGGCCGTGACTGCAAGCGAGATGCTTGCGGCTGCCGCATTCATCGACGGCAAATACCCGCAGGCATTCCCGAAATTCGGGCCTGAGCGGACTGGGGCGCCTGTGGAGGCGTTCTGCCGCATCAGCGACAGGCCGATAAGGCTGAGGTCTCATTCTTACGAGCCGGACTGCGTGATCGTCATGGACAAGAGCCTTGTTGACGCGCTGGATGTCACGGCCGGCATAAAAGGCACGGGCCTGATACTGATCAATTCAAGCAAGGACGTGAATCTCGGGCATAAAACATACGAGATCGACGCGACAAGAATCTCGCTGGAAACGCTTGGAAAAAACATAGTGAGCGGAACGATGCTTGGGGCGTTCTCGAAGGCCTCGGGGCTTGTTTCCCTGAAGGGCATACTGGGCGCCATAAAGGAAAGGTTTTCCGGCAGCGTCGCGGAAAAAAACATGCAGGCTGCCGGAAGGGCGTACGAAGAGTGCAGGGAGGTGCTATGATGTTTCCCGCAGCAAAATCTTCAACTGCCGGGAACAAGACAGGCTCGTGGCGCGTTTTCAGGCCGGTTGTAAACGACAAGTGCATCGGCTGCAAGCTGTGCTATTACAGCTGCCCGGATGACTGCATACAGATCACGGACAAAAAGGCGATAATAGATTACGACTACTGCAAGGGATGCCTCATATGCCTGAATGTGTGCCCTCACGGCGCGATTACAAAAGAGATGGAGAAGAAATGATAGTTGATGAAACATGCAGGTCACAAAAGTGATAGAGGGCTCGCACGCGATTGCCGAAGCCGTGAAGATCGCAGGGCCGAAGGTTATCGCTGCCTATCCTATCACGCCGCAGACGCACATCATTGAAATGCTCGCGGACATGGTAGCCGCCGGCGCGATAGATGCCGAATACATTAACGTGGAATCTGAGCATAGCGCGCTCGCCGCGTGCATCGGTGCACAGGCAACGGGCGTGAGGACGTTCACGGCCACGTCGTCGCAGGGCCTGGCGCTGATGTTCGAGCTTCTTCACGTGGCTTCCGGCATGCGCCTGCCCCTGGTGATGGCTGTCGGCAACCGCGCTTTGTCGGCGCCGCTGAACATATGGAACGACTGGAGCGATTCCATCTCCTGCAGGGACAGCGGCTGGATCCAGCTATACTGCGAGAGCCCGCAGGAGGCTTACGACACTATAATACAGGCTTACCGCATCGCTGAGCACAAAAGGGTGCTGCTGCCTGTCATGGTGTGTGTTGACGGATACTATCTCACGCATACGTCTGAACCCGTGAGCATGCTCACGTCCCTCGACGGTTTTCTGGGGGATTATGAGCCTGAATTCAAACTTGACACGGAAAACCCGCTATCCCTGGGCGAATACGCAAACCCGGATTATTACCAGGAATTCAAGGAGGCGCAGCACAACGCAATGGGCAATGCGCTTTCCGTGATCGGCGAGGTAAATGAAGGGTTTGCAAGAAAATTCGGGCGCGGCTACGGCAACGGCGTCATAGAAACGTTTAACATGGAAAACGCCTCGCATGCAGTGCTTACAATGGGCACGCTGTCGAGCACGATAAAATATTTCATAGAGAGGGAAAAAAGCGATGTCGGCCTTATCCGCCTGCGATCATTCAGGCCGTTTCCGTCAGAGGACCTGAAGAAGGTCTGCAGCGATGTCAGAAGCATAGCCGTCATAGAGAAAGACATCTCCTTCGGCTCGGGCGGGGCGGTGGCGACTGAATTAAGAAGCGTAATGGACATCCCTGTCGCGTCTTTTGTCGGCGGTCTCGGCGGCCGCGACATCACGCTGAAGCAGATAAAGGAGATACTCGGCTCCACCGGGAAAAGTGGAGAAGGGCTTACGTTTGTGGGCTCCAGGCTGTGATTATGATGGGTGAACTTTTCTCTTCAGGCCACACAGCATGCGCAGGATGCGGAATGACAAACATTATTATAAATATACTGCGCGCAGCCGGGCCGGACACAATAATTTCCAATGCCACGTCGTGCAGCGAGATAGTTTCGTCGCAGTATCCGTGCAGCGCATGGCGCGTGCCCTACATTCATGTCGCGTTTGAATGCAGCGCCGCTGTCGCCTCGGGAATAGAGGCGGCCCTGAAAACACAAAACAAAAAGTCTAACGTCATAGTCATCGCCGGAGACGGAGGCACATTTGACATAGGGCTTCAGTCCTTGTCAGGGATGGTTGACCGCGGACACAACGTGCTCTACATCTGCTACGACAACGAGTGCTACGCAAACACTGGCGTGCAAAGAAGCAGCGCGACGCCGCACGGCGCGTGGACGACAACATCGCCTTACGGCGCTGAAATGCACGGCAACCCGGCAGGGAAAAAACCGATAGCTGAAATGATGGCTGCACAGGGCTGCAAGTACGTCGCGACATCAAGCGTTGCCTACCCGCTTGATATACAGCAGAAGGTGAAAAAAGCGCTTGCCATAGAAGGGCCGAAGTTCATCCTGATTCACCAGCCGTGCACGCTTGCGTGGAGATACCCGCCTGAGAAAACAGTTGAGATAGCGCGCATGGCGATCGACTGCGGCCTCTGGGTGCTTTACGAGATCGAAAACGGAAAATTGAAGATAACAAGAAGACCAAGCTTCAGGACAGGCGTGAAGGATTATCTGAAGGCGCAGGGGCGCTTTTCACATCTCACTGACGAAGAGATGGAAAAAATACAGGAGAAAGCCGTCGGCGACTGGAAAAGATTCGAGGGGCTGGAGAAAACAACTGCAGCTTAATGTTACAACTTCGCGTCATCCAGCGCTTTCGCGCATACGCATGGCCGGTTTTCAGAAATCTTCCGGACGGCATTAAAAATAAGTTTCTTTGTTTTCTCGTTGTTTTCTTTCAGTATGCGCATGACGTCCTCGATGCTAACAGGCAGCACATCTGGGTCATCCTTGACGCCTGTATCGTAATCAGTCACAAGCGATATGTTTGCGTAACACATTTCCTTTTCCCTTGCAAGCATCACCTCAGGATATTGGGTCATGTTGATGATGTCCCAATTCTGGCTGCGAAAGAAACCGCTTTCTGCATGCGAAGAGAATCGCGGGCCTTGGATGACTACAACAGTGCCTTTCGGATGCATAGGATAGCCTGCTGCCGCACCTTCCTGGATTATTATTCTCCTGAGATCCGGGCAGTAAGGTTCTGTGGATCCCATGTGGACAATTTCAGGCCCGTCGTAGAAAGTGTCTTCGCGGCGGGTAAAGTTGACAAACTGGTCAGGAACAAGAAAATCTCCCGGCTTTATTTCACGCTTCAGTGAGCCTACGGCCGTCGGAGCGATTATATGCGTCACGCCAATTTCTTTGAATGCAAACATGTTCGCCTTGTAAGGAATCTTGTGCGGCGGATACTCGTGCTTTTCGCCATGCCGGGCAATGAAAGCGACATCTTTGCCGTGAATCTTTCCTATTCCTACATGAGAACTCGGCTTTCCAAAAGGGGTCTCAATTTCTTTTTTTTCTGCATCCCCAAGAAGCGAGTAAAATCCGGTGCCGCCTAAAACCCCGATCATAATAATTTCAAGCAGGTAAATTATGACCTACTCCCTGCGGTTCAAACCGCAGGTTTCTGTTAGGGTTATAGGAAGGTAACGTCGTGGTGTGCCTGCTGGTTTTTGACATACCAGATTGCTTTCTCTTCATCTAATCCAACAGTTCTTGCCATATATCCACGGGACCAAAAATGTCCCTTTGGATAGCGTAGCCTGAAGTGCTCTTTAACTTGGAAGATTTTCCATGCGGAAAATCCTTTCAGCAGCTTCGCTGCCCTTTCTTCGTCCGTTCCTTTTGGCAACTCGGCAATCACGTGCACATGATCAGGCATGATCTCGATAGCAAGCAGCTTTATGTCATGTCTGCAAGCTGCTTGCCTTATGCAGGCTTCGACAAGCCTGCGATTCTCTTCCTTTCGCATCATCTCATACCTGTATTTCGTGCACCATTCTATGTGCCATACGCTTCGTCTTGCGCAGTGATTTTCCATAGCCAAGGCTAATTGCATTCAAACCGACTCCTTTTTATGTCAGAACGAGCAAAGCTTACGCTATAGGGATCAGCGAGCTATGTGCTCGGGGGCGGCCTTCGGGCTGCTCCTTATAGTCATTTGTAAATCAGTTCAGAAAAAGATGGTGGCGGGAATTCATCCACCGCTTGTTGTGGACATAATCAAAGCGGTGGATTTCTTCCCGCTTGATTAAGAAAAAGCTAGAACTTCTCTGCGTCCTCGATGAGCATGTCAGGTATGTCGCCATCAAGAACATGATATCTAAGCCTGCACTTATTGCAGGTGATCGCGTTTTTTTTGGCTTCGTACTTTATTTTGCCCTTGCATTTCGGGCAAACGAGTATATCAAGAAAATCTTTCTTCAACATATCAATCTTGTTCCTTCCTGGCTTTCCATTTTGATTTAACAGCTTCAAGGAAATCTTCTGCAATAGGACTGTAGGCTGTATACACAGGTCTTTTGTCGAACCCTATCACAGCCACGTCAACATCCCCCCGGAAAAGTGCATAACCGCCGTGGTTAGACCCTTCCAATCTGTAGCCGTGGAGTGAAGCTTCTGCCGCCAGCATGCTGAACCACATGTACCCTTCCATGAACTTTTTGGCGCCGCGAACCATTTTTCTTATCTTTGCGTCTGATAGCAAAGCTGTTTTATCTTGCCACCTTGCTTCCGCGGCTTTGAATATTTCTTCAAACGCGGGAGTACGGGCGGAATATTCGGGGCCTTTTTCATAACCAAAAGTTCCAACGCATGTGCCATCTTTAACAACATAATAACTGCCATCTGTGCCTCTTCTCACATCAGAGCCATGAGGCAGGGAACTCTCCACTGCATGGAACCACCTGTTCATGCCGTTGTAAGTTCTAGTGAACTCTCTCGCGCCCGCACCCAGACCTCTTGCTAGATTTGCCATTAATGCACCTGCTGGACTCTTGTTGAAATATCTTTTTATTCCTTCTTTAGCTTTGGATAAGCTCCTTTTTCGATTATTACCCTGTCGGTTTTTACTGCAAGAGCCTTTCTTTTTATCATCTCTTCTGCATTAAGTGCCGACTTTGCCAATGCTACCAGCTCGCCTTTCAACGACATTATTGCTGTAAGCTCGCCGGGCTTGATTGTTTTCTGGACAAAACATATGCCGCCTGTATAAAGAGGCGAGCCGTTGGCTATGGAATGAACAGCAGAATCTTTTATTATCACTTTAGGCAGATGTTCAACTGCCGCTTCCACTGGCAATACATATTCGCGCAGCTTCTCGTCCCCGTTTTCTTTCCAGTCCATGTAAGCACTTGAAAGATCCTGCATTTTTACAAGAAAACTTTCATTAAACCTGCCTGCACGTATCCTTCGCAGTTCGGTCATATTTGCGCCTCCTATCTCCTTGCCAATTTGATGGCATAAAGTCCGGACATATGTGCCTGCCTGAGCAGCAACCCTGAATGCAACATCTTTGTGGTCTTTGTCAAGTATCTCGAATGAATAAACATGCCTTGCCCGCTCTTTTCTTGCTACTGCGCTCCTTACAGGAGGTCTCTGTTTTATTTCTCCGATGAATTTTTTGATATTTCTTTCAAGTGTGATATCATCAACATCTTTGTGAAGATGCATCACACCTACATACTCCTTATCCAATCCTTGCAGCGCTGGTATGGCTTTGCACGCATTGTCCAGTGCTATCGGAAGGACGCCGCTCACAGCAGGATCCAGTGTACCGCTGTGTCCTGCGCGAGGAAGCGCGAAAAGTTTCTTCACTGTTGCAACAACGTCGTGGCTGGTAGGTCCCGGCCACTTGTCAAGAATAATCAGGCCGTTTCTTACCAGTTCTTCGACACTCCTGGCGCCGGGGTATTTGCCGTACTCGAGGCGCGAGACATCCTCAGACTTTACAAAAAACCCGTCTTTTTCCCGCATGATTAGAACTTGTCGCAAAAGTACAAAAATAGATATTTGCTGTGTGCTGTACTGGTGTTTCTAGCCGCATGGTTCCCGGCTTATTAATATTTTAATTAGGAGAGAAGGTTGATAAGGAAGAGAACCTAGGTTCTCGACTTATAAGTAAATCTTCATTAGCTTTCGTGTCGTCATCATTACGAAAAAGAAAGAAAGCAAGTACCATCCAAGCCACCTGAGTTCATTCCCTACAAACGGTGCTTGAAACGGGAGCAGGGCTGCAACCGGCGAGACCTTTACGGCATCGCCAGCTACTGCTGCGTCAAAAACATTTCTTCTTTCCTCCAGTCTGCAGGGCATTTCGCATGTTTTGCCTTCAAACGATACGGAGTTCCCTTCAACTGCAATTGAACCGCTATTGAATGAAACTTCCCCCTTACCGTCTGTAAGTTCTATTATCTGTTCCCCGTAAACAGATCCTATCCATGGAACCGAGACAAGTGTTATTATCAAGGATATAATCATTGGCTTGAAAGACATCCTCATTATTTTTCCCTGTTCCTTCATGACTTCTTTGAATAGCACATCAACTTCAGTTTTGTTCTGCGATTTCTGCTGTTCTTTCATCTTCGCATTAAGTTCCTTGATTCGTTCCCTGGAAGCTTTTGCGTCCTGCTGCTTTACTAGCAGCTTGTAGAAGATGTTTACTACAACTGCTGTGAGTATTGAGAACAAGATTATATCAGCGGTTATTGAAAAAAATACCATATTTTCACTCCTTGACAAATTCCAGTTTTTTGACCCTGAAACCTTCTCCTATTGAATGCTTCTTCTTGCATTCTAAGCACGTATAGCGCAGGTCCAGCTTCCTTGTAGGCTTTTCCCTTCCTTTTGGATTTTCTTTCGGGAAAGAACCGTAACCTGCAAGCTTTCTCAAGAATCTTCTCTGGCTTTTTGTATTCTGCCTTCTAGGACGTCTTTTCGCCTCATCTGCCGTATGCTCGGTGTGTTTCTTGCAGAACGGGCAGTATCTTTTCTGTTTTTTTGGCATTTTCATAGGACATCACTTCATACTATGCAACGCATTTCTATAGCGCAGATAGCTTAAACCAGAAGGTAATGCAGCACTATCTTCAAGAACTGTGCTAACGTAGCTATCAGTATCAACTGTGTTATCAATAAATGCGCCTAGTCTCATTCTATACGCATAAACCCTGAAAGGCCAGAAACCTCTTGTTTTACTAACAAGTTCATAAGATGCTTCAAATGTTACGCCGCCATCCTTGATTATGCGATGCCGCTCGGGCAGTGGTCGCCTAGTTAAGATTATCTGTTCTCTCATATCTTACTCCTCCACCTGCTCGATTACGCCTTCCTTGAGCAACAAATCATTTAAAGGCTTGGGTAAAAAATCAGTAGAAATTATCTCGTTTTCTTTTAGTTCATATGTTTTCATGTCGGGCCCTACAAAAGCCGGCAAGGCTTTCATTACCTTGTACGCCAGCTTTTTGTCCTTTTGAATCTCCGAAAAGAAATTTTCCCGGAAATTCTTTATGCGGTCTGTCAGGAAATAAAACAGGTCTTGCTCTTCTTTGGTCAGGTTTTCGGGCTGCAGGCCGGTTCTCACGGTATAAAGGGCCCCTTCAAGCAGTTTTTTCTCCCTCGACTCGAAGAATCTCCTTATTATATTTCTGACATTTTCAAGCTCATGTATATCCGCAGATGATTTTAGCTGTTCTTTTTTCTTTAGATAGTCCCTGAGGTCCGAAAGAAAGTTTTCAGGCAATTTTTGCAGCTTTTTTGATTCCTTCTCGGCTCTTTCGATGTCACGAATCTTGTCAAATGTGAGCATAAGGACTGTATAATTGGAAAGTATTAAAGCCGCTAATGCATTCTGCCCTTGTGAAGTTCAAGGCCCTGTCCTGTCTGGAACTGTTTCTTGCAGACAAGGCAGGAGAAGCCCTGGGGTTTTACGCGCTCTTTTTTTCTTGAACCCATAATTCTAAACGGGTAATTCACGGGGTTCTTTATTGTTATCTTTTCCGTTCTGCCCTTGCATACATTGTCAGGTCTGCATATCCCAATGTCTTTGTAATACATTGCAACACTGCAGTTGGCAGGCGGCTTTGCTGTATGTTGCTCCTGATAGCGCAACTGTGCAAGGAGGTAATTTCTTGGAAGCGGTGGCTTGTTCTTTTCATTCCACTGGAATACTTTTTCCTGTATTTCTTCCAATTTCCAGTTCATCATCCTTAGGAAATTTATCAAGATGAAAAGGCTTCTTTTCCTGCCGTCCTGCATCCCTGAAAGAACAAGCTTGATGCAGGGCGGAAAGATATCCTCGCTGATCTTTTTCTCCCATTGTATTCTCGGCTTCTTCCCGGTTTCATTTTTTTCTACTTTCTTGTGCATGGCACGCCAGTCCATTGCAGCGAGAAACAGCGCTTCTGCAGAATTTTCTTCGGATATGAAGAATTCAGCTTCAGTGCTGATCTTTTCAGGCTTTGCTTCTGATTCGGAAAATGTCATTATGTCCTTGTGGCTTAATGGCAGCGATGCCAGCCAAGTCTTTTCGTTTAGGCTGTACGGTGCCCGGAACATGTGCCTTACTCCCCAGTTCTTCTCTACCTCCACAAAATAAAACGGATTCAGTTTGCTTGGAGGCTCAGCCAGCGAGTTTATGAGCTCGTTTGCTCCTCTTGATTTTACAAGCTCCTTCATTAGTTTTTTTGCTATTTTTTTCCTTATGTAAGCTGCCAGAACCCTCGCGGCATCCGGGTATAATTTTTGCAGCGGTTTGTAGTCGACCTCTTTAGGGAAGCTTTCCCATGGAATACATATATGGAATCCTCTGCGTCCTGAGAATTTGATCCCGAATGTTACGCCGTTTTTTTTGAGCAGTCTGCATATCAAGTCGGCGGTAATCTTTGATTCTTGCAAGCCGATTTTTGAGTCTATGTCTATTATTAGGTCCCATCCGGTGCGCAGTTTTTCATAGTTATCCTGCCTGAGTGCCATTGGATTGCTCCAGTGTTCGACAGAAAGGTGGAATGAAGTCACCCCATTCTTGGCCATCTGGAATACGTCTGTAGGAAACTGAAGTATATTCGGCCTCTTGTCATATGACCCGTCCCAGAATGCGCCGGCCACTTCCCTGTTTTTTGAGCTTTTGATAAGAGAATCAGCTATATCTTTCCTAGAGTAGTATTCAAGGATCTGCTGGCGGTTCATAGAACTAGTAAGGGTAAAAGAAATAAAAGGGTGCAGATCCAGCGTTTGCAAGGCTGGTATTTACTTCACCAGCAGCCTTGCCTGGTCTATGCTGTATTTCCAGCCTTTCGGCAATTTTCCTGTCCGTGCATAATACTTTCCCAGCCTTCGTATCTTGGATTCGACGAGTTCAACGCCGTGGATGGCCTTTGCATCTGCCTTGTTTTCCCCCAGATGCCTGTGCAGGTTGACGGCCTGCTTCATCAGGTTGTACAAATCCTCCGGGACTTGTTTTTTTGCTGTCTTTTCCATAATCTTCGCTACGCGCAAACCAAAGACACGAACATCAGGAATGCCATATTGGTCCCTTAATACAATGCCTATCTGGCTCGACGGCTTGCCGTCTTTCGCAAGCTTAACTATGAGCTTTTCCGCCTCTTCCTTGTCGTAAGCAAGCCATTCCTGGCGTATGCGCTTAATAGGCTTCTTGCTGCCAGATCTGCCGTGTTTTCTTGAATGCATTCGTGCCATGCTCAACCTATCCTTTGTCTATATCTGCCGCGTTTCTCTATTTCATGCAACGTTTTAATAACTTTCTTTGCTTCGTCAAATTTCTCTCCATAAGCTTCGATGGTCATTCTCCATACAATTTCTTTTATTCCGTGATGGGTTGACTCA
>Ga0209542_10012261_pt1 | contig 15041 bp, 12 predicted proteins | sample RifCSPhighO2_01_FD_184028 | JGI IMG/M metagenome (GOLD analysis project Ga0209542, IMG submission 184028) | Soil microbial communities from Rifle, Colorado - Rifle CSP2_plank highO2_0.1 (SPAdes) (version 2) | ecosystem: Environmental > Terrestrial > Deep subsurface > Rock core/Sediment ...
GTTGCCGTTCGAAACGGTAATGATGTTGTCCGAGACCGAAGAATCCGTCACGTTCGTCAGTTCGACGCCCGCGTAGGCTGCGTTGTCGATAATGTTGTTATCTATGGTCCAGCCCGATTGCACGGTGTCGTTATCACTTCCTACCAAGACGCCGTTCCATCCGAGGTCTTCAAATGTGTTGTCGTTCACCACGACGTCCGAGGCTTGCGTGTTCCACCCCATAACGCCGCTACCCACGCCGCCTTGCCCGACGGGATTGGTGTAATCGCGGATGATGAACCCTTCGATGGTCACGCTTGATATGGCGCCGGTGCGCAAAAGTACGATGGCGGAGCCGTCACCTAATCCGGTGCCGTCGAGGACGGGCGCACTCCCTCCAGGGCCAGCTGCTGCGCCGCCCGGATCGCCGCGAAGCGTGAGTGGCTTATCAATGCAGTATGAAGCGGGCTCGAAGCCGCATGCTGCGAGCGTCTGGATTGGTTCCGAGTACGTCCCCGCCGCGACCTGAATGGTGTCGCCGGAAGCGGCGGCGGCTATTGCCGCCTGTATCGTCGGTTGGTCCGCAGGAACGTTGATGGTCGCCGCAAAGGCCGTTGTTGCAAATAATATGATCGCGAAAAAAGTAACGGCGAACGCGAGCGCCGGCATCGAGGAGTAGTGTGTCTTGGTCATGATACTGTTATTTATCTTCTAAACCTCCTCTCCCTCCTCTCCCTTCTCTCTTCCTTTTCCTTACTACTAACTATTTACTACTTACTACTAACTACCCACATTCCCTCTCTGAAGCCTTGTTTCACCCACAGGCCTCATGAGAAGGAGGGATTGGTCTCTAGAAAACAATCCCTACCTTCTTTCAGGTTGCCGAAGCTCTTTCGAGCGAAGGCACCCTTGTCCCGAACCTGTCTACCGAGGCAGACGAGTCGGAACGAACTACCGAGAACTAAATGCGAACGCGAAGGATAGTCGTGTTCAGCAAGTTGAGCGCGCCGGATGTGGAGCTCGCAGCGCCCGTGCGGATCGTCCCGCCGAAGCCTGCCGCGCCTCCTTCGCCGCCCGTGCCAGCCGATGCGCCGCCGTTGTTCTCGTCGCCGGAGCCGCTGTCCACAACACCGCCAACGCCGCCGTTGCCGCCTGCGCTGCCGTCAGCGAGGTTGTCGCCCGAGCGAGAGCGTGCATCAGTGAAGTTGTCGATGTGGTTCTGCGTTGGAGCTATACGGTCGTTGTTGACGTCGAGCTCGATCGTGAGGCTGTTGATGTCTTCTGGACACTCACAGTCCAATGCAACCTCTACGTCAGTGCCGTTGAGCGAGTTGGAGCTACCAGCGTCAGCTGTCGCGTCACCCGTTTCAATGAGTCCGCCCGCGCCGCCGTCGCCGCCGTTGCCGCCGTTGCCAGCTGAAGCGCCACCGTTGTTCTCGTTGCCACCGCCGCTGTTCGTCACGTCGCCACCCGTGCCACCGGATCCACCAGTGCTTCCAAGGGCAATGTTATTGCCCGTGTGCGAGTCAGCCTGCGTAACGTTCTGGATCGAGCCACGGTTCGTGACGTTGATCGTGATGCGAGACGAGTTGACCGCTGCGAACGCAGGTGTCGCAAATGCGAGCATCCCGAGTCCAGCAGCTACTGCTGCTACCTTTTTCATTTTTTCCATAATGTTTTGAATTATTACTTAATATTTGGTTTTGGCATCCCCCATCCTTAAGTTAATGACGGCGTGATACCAAGCATCGACCTGTGAACTGCCTTTAGTCCGTTTCCAACCGCTTTTCGGTTGGCCGGTGCAGCCCACGGTGCGATCCACTCGATGCGAGCAGACCGCACTGTGGACTTCACTCCCCTTTATTCCCCGTTAGACTAATAAAAAAAGCGACGTATCCCGAAGATACTTCGCTTCTATCCAAACTCTCCTGTGATGTTTTCTTCCAAGCGGCCATTGTGTGCCGCTGGTTTCCCCGTCGCGCGCAGAAATCTTTGCGCAACGACATGTATTATCTGCTTATGCGCGCTGCTGTCAACGGATTTCGATGAATAACTCGCATCATGAAATGATTCACCGCCTCGTGTCAAAGCATGGCTCCCCATTTCACGCTTCTCGAGTTTGAGCCGCAAAAGATTGTTGACCATTATCGCCCCGAGTGTTCGGGCACGACGCAGAGCATGTCCAATGGATGTCCTTTCTCTGTCTCTCATCATCTCGCGACGAGATCTCCTGCATGGCAAGTTTCCATAAAGACCCCAAAAGCCCCGTTGTCCACTACATTTCGAGCAAAGCGACGCGCGCTGCGTGCTTTCCCTGCTACCATTGACGCATACGGTGACGAGAGGTGCGCCAAGATTTTCTTGACCGAAGGTCTTAGAAAATCCAAGTACTCGTGGGGGTGCGCGAGATCCAAGAGTGGGCCCAAAACCTGGGGAAACCAGCGAAAAGCTGCCGGTTTCGGGCCCGCTCTAGGATCCGAACGTACTGTTTTTTCCTGTAGAGAACGTGAGAGTCTCCGCGCGGCATACTACAGCCGCGCTTCCTGCTGTCAAATCGCGAGATTTCTACTACCTCACTCGATCAAGGAGTCCTTTCAGTACGTCGAAACTGTTGCGCAACCAGTCATTCGCCTTTTGCGTAGTGCTCCCGATCGGCATTTCAGGATTTTTTGGTGTTGCGGGCGCTTTCGGCGTGCTCGGAACTCGCGGCGCCACCGGTCTATGTATCGCAAGGGATGTGCTCTTGAGAACGCGTGCTTCCTCTACCTTCCGCGCCTCTTCGAGCGTCAGCGGAAATGTCTTCGTGTTCTTACACACGATCTCGTTGACCTTCTTGCGCGTCGTCAGATACACAAAACCGGTCGATGTATCCCTCCCCCACGGCGTGAGGATGGCGGCGGCGTATTTCGTTTGGAATGCGTGGACCGCGGCGAGAGTGCTAGCGTCGTACACGCCCGTCGCCGCGAGCGATCCGCCTTCGTAATCGTTCAAGAACCTCTGGAGACGCTTCACTTGGTCTGCATCATTCGCACTGCCTTGTTTGATAAAGGCCGTTAGATAGCGTTCACACGATTCGGTGCTTGTGGAAAAACCGAGAATGATGCCGGGGACTGTCGCGCCGGTCGTTGTGCTCGTGAATAGCTGTGATGCGGGGATAGCGCCTCCTCCGCCGCCTCCCCCTCCCCCTCCTCCCCCACCGCTCGAAGGACTCGGAGAAGGACTTGGTGAGGGTGATGGGCTCGGCGCGGGGCTGGGCGTGGGACTTACGCCTCCCGTGCTCGGAGGAACATCGGCTTCGTCAGTATCGGTCGCGCCACTGCAGCCCGGATCAGCGCTGTCTACCCTGCCGTCGCTGTCGTTGTCTACGCCGTCGGAACATGCGGGCAGTGCGGGGGCGGTCGCTGATTCATTGTCTAGGCTCGTGTTATACGATGCTGCATTTCCCGCATCGAGATCGGTGTGACATCCGGGGTCGGCGCTATCTGCGAGCGAGTCCCCGTCGTCGTCGGTACCATTTGAACACTGCGTAGGCACTGTCGCATCCTCTTCACTGGTATCCGTGGGCGATGAACATCCCGGATCACTTGGGGAGTCGGTCTTGCCGTCGCCGTCGTCGTCAAGCCCGTTCCAACATATCGGAAGTGAGCCCGATTCCGCCTTGTTTGGGTCATAGGATGCGGCGTTGGTCGGGTTGCCATCCGTATGGCAATTCGGGTCGGAGATGTCGGTAAACGTATCGCCGTCGTCGTCCGCGTTGTTGGAACACGCGGGCGTCGGCGAGGGTGGTGGTGGAGGCGGTGGCGCGGGCGGAGGTGGAGGCGGCGTGGTACCCGGACAATCTCCCCCTTCGAGTAGAGGTATTGGGTCTCCCAGTTCATTCAAAATGGTGAAAACGTGACATACGATCTCACTTCCCGAAACGGGAGCAATGGACGCATATGCAAGACGCTGGTTCCCCCCAAATGCGACGATGATGGCTGCGAGCAAGAGCGCTGCGCCAGCGATCGTCACAGAGATCTTCCGTGACCACGTCATAGGGTGTGCGTTTGTATAGACCGACTAACGCTGGTTTCGGCGTAACACTATGCTTCGCCCTATGTGCTGTCAACGAAATTCGACGTGGCGACCACGCCAAAACACGAATTGTATCGGACAGCAATACCTTTGTCCGATAGAATAATGATGCCGTGAGCCGTTAACTTGCTAGCGTGTGATATCCTCATCGCATTGCGGGTATCGTTCAGTGGCAGGACGAATGCTTCCCAAGCATTAGATCCGGGTTCGATTCCCGGTACCCGCACCAGTAACTAGCTCGCCGGAATCTATAACTCCCTAATATCCGGCCAGACATTATAAAGCGATACGATTACAGATGAAACAATCTTTTGAGTCGCCCTTCGTCCTCGATGTGCTCAAGAACCCCGTAAAGAATATGCCTAGAAAGGCCAGATTCCTCTTTAATCAAGTCCGTAAGTTCTCGACACTCATGAGGGAATATCCAAACGCTTTGCTGGAGCTTTTCGAACCCAGCCCTTTTGAGAACTGCCCGGACTTTTGCGCGAAGTACTGAATACTCCTCCGGAATATCGAAAACAACAATGCGCCACTTCCGATCCCAGGTGGCGGAGTTAAGCAAGTTGTGAGTTTTCTGTGCCGTGTCTCCGACAGCATTGCGGCCTTTTGTCGTGATGGATAGGCGCTCACTGTGTTTCTGTATGAAGTCGAGTTCTGTAAGGCGCGTAATGGCGAGCTTGCGTCGGTAGCGATAATTAGCGCGTTCGCGCGCAAGCTTGTAGAACCTTCGTGTGGAACGGGCGGAGAGCAAGAAACTATAGAGAACGTCTCCGCCAGTCAGTTCATTCAGAACGTCGCGTTCGATAGGACCGAGTCTATGTCCCCGCCCTCTACGTCGATGAGTCATACCTATAACGCTATCATGTCCGCCCGGATATTATAGAGAGGTATATGGATTGGCGCAGCTACCAGAAGAAAAAGAAATTCTTGATCTTATCGAGCACGGTGGAGGTCGCCACTACGGGCTCTGGCTCCGGCGGCTCCACGATAACGATGAGCTTTTCGCCGGCGGCGGCAAGAGCAAACTGCTTGCGCAATGCTTCTTCCATTCCCCTCGCGGTTTTAAGCTCCCCTATATCGCCCGCAAGCTGCCCCTCGCGATTAGCGAGGTCGGCGAGCTCGTTCTCCGCAAGCGTGCGGAGCGCTCGTGATCCTTTCTCTTTTTGGTATACACCCCATACTCCCATGGACGCACCGATGACAAGGACAAAAAGGGCGATAAGCCCGAGTCGGCGCATGAAGATACGCACCGCACTTTGCCGTTGATTGCGCGACAACACTCCCCAATGGTACCACTCTCGGGGATTGCATTTTTCGCCATACCCTATACCCTATTCCCTATACCCTGATGCATATGTCATTCCTCTACCATCATCGGACCCGCAAGATCATCAAGTACACGTGGGGTGTCGTCGCAGTCCTAATCATCATCGGCATGGTGGTGTTCTTCGCACCGGGATTGATCCCGGGCGTGGGCTATTAGCCTTTGTCTAAATCCGCCGGTGTTCTCGCGCGTCGTGGAAAATACCGGTGATGATCAACTCGCCACCCCTGCGCATGATTTCATAAACGATAATGTATGGAAGTCCGTGGACTACCCATTCGAAAGTATCGTGCGCTCTTCCCCTATGTCCAATGCGTGGCGCGCGACCGAGAAGTTCGGTCGCGTCAAGGATGCGTTCAATGACCGTATCAGCTATCGCGGGAGAATCTTTGGCTATCCACGCATGGATCCTATCGAGATCACTTCGCGCTTCTTCGTCAATTACGACCTTCATGCCTTGCGGCGTGCGAAATATGCGCGGACTTCTTTCAAGGAGACAAATTTCCGATTTAACTTCGCCCGCCGACGTTCTACCTCCGCGACCTGTTCGTCGGAGAGCCGATAGTTCGTACGCTCTTGCTCTTCTATTGCGAGGAGCACTTCTGCCGCTGCTTCTTGGCGCTCTGCGGGCCAGTCGTATACCCGCTCCAAAACTTTGCTAAGGACTTTGCTGACCATAGCGCCCATAATAACATACCTTTGTTCGCTGTTTGACCCATCGAAATAAGCACAGCCTCACGCCCCTACGGGACACCCATCTCTACGATTCCTTCACCACTTTTAGAAATACATCGTGGGGTATTTCTACTTTCCCGCGCGCCAACATTTTCTTCTTGCCTTTCTTTTGCTTCTCACGAAGCTTCATCTTGCGCGTGATATCGCCGCCATACATATGCTGGGTAACGTCTTTCTTCATCGCCGATTTGCGCCGCGAGGCAATGATGCGGCCCTGTGCTTTGGCCTGGATCTTGAGTTCGAACATCTGCCGCGGAATGAGGCCCTCGAGTTTCTCGACCAGTTGCTCGGCTTCGTAATTGAGGCGACGGGCCGACACGATGCGAGCAAACGCTGGCACGGGCTCTTCAGCCACAAGTATCTCGAGCCGCACCACCTCTGCTGGGCGCATACCTTTCAGCGTATAGCCGAGTGAGGCGAATCCGGATGAGACGCTTTTAAGCTTATCGAAAAATCCGCGCATAAGTTCGCGCAGCGGCATCTCCGCCTTTAGTTCTATCTTGCCGTCCGGCAGCGTCAGCGTATCGCCTACCTTCGCTTCATGGTCATGGAGGAGTTGCGAAATGCCACCCGTGTAGTCGGTCGGTGTGATGAGCGTCACGTCTGCCCATAGTTCGCGCACTTCTTGTATCTGGCCCTCATCGGGAAATTTCGCGGGCGAATAGATCTCCTCCTTCTTACCGTTCGTGAGCGTGATCTCATACATAGTCGTTGGTTGCGTGACAACGAGGTTCAGTCTGAACTCGCGACGCAATCGCTCTATGATTATCTCCAGGTGCAGCATGCCAAGAAATCCGCACCGAAAACCTCGGCCCATGATACCGGACGATTCTTCTTCATAGGAGAGAGACGAGTCCGAGAGCTGTAATTTTCCGAGCGATTGTCGCAGTATCGGAAGATCATCTTGGCTTTCAGGATATACGCTCGCCCAGATAACCGGCATGGGCGCCATGTATCCGGGGAATGCCGGCGCGGGTTTTTTTACGCTCGTTACCGTGTCACCGACCGAAGCGATACCCGGCTTTTTGATCCCTGTCACGATATACCCGATCTCTCCCTCGATGAGAGCATCGCGTGGCGTTTCTTCTGGGCCGAGCGTGCCGACCTCAAGCGCAATAAAATCAGCGTCCGCTACGACGAACCGTAGCGCATCGCCTTTAGTGAACGAACCGCCAAAAACGCGCAGATATACGATGATGCCGCGGTGGTCCGAATATCCGAAATCAAAGATGAGGCCTTGCGTCAAATCGGTATGCCGGGGCGCCGGAACACGGTCGATGACCGCATCCAGGAGTGTAGCGACGCCTTCGCCCGTCTTTCCTGAAACGCCGAGTATCGTGGATTCTTCCACGCCGAGAAGAAGTGCGAGCTCACTCTTAATGTCGAGGGTGCGAGCGTTCGGCGCGTCGATCTTCGAGACAACAGGAATGATCACGCGGTTTAATTGTTTGGCGACGCTAAGGACGGAGAGCGTTTGAGCCTCGACCCCTTGCGTGGCGTCAACAAGCAAGATAACGCCCTCGACCGCCGTGAGCGCGCGCGAAACTTCGTACGAAAAGTCCACGTGACCTGGAGTGTCAATCAAGTTGAGGATGTATTCCTCAACTTGCGCAGAATCACGCTGACTTGACGCAGAATTACGCAGATGCGACCCTGAATTCAATTCGGCGTTTTTCTGCGTCAGTCCGCGCCGGTCCGGATGGTATTTCCATACCATCCGGACCGGAGCCATTTTGATGGTGATACCCCGCTCCCGCTCCAGATCCATCTTATCGAGCACCTGCTCCTGCATCCGCCGCGGTTCAATAGTGCCCGTGAGTTCGAGCATGCGATCCGCCAGAGTGCTCTTCCCATGATCAATGTGAGCAATTATCGAAAAATTCCGTATGTTCATAGGGAGCAATGTAAACTGTAAATATCAAAATGCAAAATGACAATGTAAAATCCAAAATCTCTCATTTTACATTTTGATATGTCATTTTGATTTTTGCACTTTGATTTTTCCATTCGTCACTACGGTGACGAGGAGCTTATTTCTTCTGCAGAAGCGAGCGGCGGCGAGGCCGGATACTCTTCCTTCCAGAGCCGCGCACGGATGGCCGTTATCGTTTCGCGATACTCGCGGTTCCGCGTAAGTGCGTACACAAAAGCGGCGGTTGCTATTCCGGCAAGGCCCGCCGCGAAGCCTTTCGAAAAGACGGAGAGTACGGTCGAGAAGAGCGTGAGCGGCCCGAGTGCGGCAAGCACAAGGTATGCCGCCATCCCCGCACCGAGCGACGCCGCCCCTGCTTGCCACATGGTCCGCGCGATGTGCCCGAAAAATCCTCCGAAGCGCCTTTCGAAAAGAAGCGCGAGCGTAAGCGTCGCGACGATCGACGTAAGCGCAAATGCTACTGCGAGCGCGATGATGGACGTGCCGGGAACACTCTCAAGGCGCATAAGCCGATCGGCAAAGTGCACGACGTGCGGATATTCGAACGCTCGGAGTAAGCCAACGCCCAAGGCAAGGGTGCCGACCGCGGAAAATGTCGCAACGATGAACGGTACGAACGTGCGGCCAGCAGCGTAATATGCGCGCGCAAGAAGGAGCATGAGGCCCTGCGCCGCGAGCGTGAGAGAAAGGATCGCGAATACTGCCGCGGTGAGCCGCGTGTCGGTCCAATCGAACGCACCACTTCCGAGAACGACACGGACGAGGTGCGCACGCAACACAATAGCGAGCGCTGTCGCGGGAAGCGACCAGAAGAGGATGTAGCGCGCGGCGATCCCCACGTACTGTATGAAATCGTCCTTTGATCCGCGCGAGAGCGCCGAGGCGAGCGTGGGAAATGCGGCGACGGAGTAAGACGCGCCGATGATAGAGAGCGGAACGCTCATGAGGTTGTACCCGAAAACAAAGACCGCGATCGAACCGCTCGAAAGCATCCCCGCGAGCACAAGGAGCGCGAGGAAGGCAAGCTGATTCATCGAAAGCGTGAGTGCGCGCGGAATGGATATCAGTGCCGTGCGCATGAGCGCTTTCTTTTCGCGAAGGAGAGGCAGCGCATGAAAATAGCCGTCGCCCACTGCCGAAGGCACCTGGATGCCGAGGTGCAACGCCGCGCCTAAGACCACTCCCCATGCGAGACCCGCGAGCCCCATCTGCGGATAGAGAACCACAAGCCCAAGGATAATGCCGAGATTGTACAAGACCGGCGAAAGCGAATACAACACGTAGCGGTGTGCCGTCTGCGTAAGCGCCGCAAGAATGTTTGAAAGTCCGAGCAAGATGGGCTGCAGGAGCATGATGCGCGTCAGGAGGACGACGGTCGAGAGAGATCCGCTCCCAGCAAATTGGGGGAACAAGAGCGCGAGGAGTTTCGGCGCAAAGATCGCCGCAACCACCGCCGAAAGAACGGCAAGGATGGAAAATCCGACGACGACGGTGTCGATATACGTCCTTCTCTCGAGGAGGCTGCGCTTCGAGAGTTCGGGAATGAGAATGTAGACCGAAACGAGAGAACCGATAGCGACGAAAAGAAGGTCGGGGATGCGAAATGCGGCGTAGTAGATGTCGAGCTCGGTCCCCGCCCCAAAGTAGTGCGCAAAAAGCCGGTCTCGCAGAAGCGCGAGGAGCGAGGAAAGGACCGCGAAGGCCGCCAAAATGTAGACTGCAGAGTGTAGGCCGCGGACGGGCGCGGTCAAGAAGCGCAACGTCTCGCGCATCATGAGCTTATTCTACTGCCTGCATTTGTATCGGTCGTCCGGCGAGCAGGTCGTTGACGATCGCTTTCAATTCGGCATTGTCGGGATTGAGCGCCAAAACCTTCTGGAATGTCGAGAGCGCGTTGTCCATTTGACCGAGCTGGTAGTACGAATACCCGAGGAAGTAGAGTGCATTGGCATAGGTGCTCTGTATGCCGACCGCACGCTCGAAGGCTTGTCGCGCGGTGTCGTAATCTTTCGCAACGTAGGCGATAAGACCGAGGTTGAACCATCCGGTCACATCTTCAGGAACGAGCCGCACCACCTCTGCCGCCTCCGCGAGCGCAACGTCGTACTTTCCCTCTGAAGCATTGATCTGCGAATCGAGATAAAAGGCTGCGGCAAAGTCACGCTTGACCTCGACGGCCCGCGCAAGGTATTGCTGCGCAGCGGGAATGTTCTCCTCTATGAGTTCGAGCTGTGCGAGCCGAAGGAGCGGTAGCGGATTCGTCGGGTTGGATTCGAGGGAGCGCACGTAGGCGGCCTTCGCGTTCTCATAGGCGCCCGGAATATTCTGGCCTGCAAGATCGGCATACACCCCTGCGAGGGTGAGCCAGTTCTGGTAATTCGTGCCATTTATTGATACGGCCGAAAGTCCGTGCTGTATCGTATTCGAGAGTGATTCCTGAAGCTTCTGCTGCAGTTCCTCATCGGCAGAGCCCGAGGCGGCGAGCTGCTGAAACTCCACCAATCCAAGCTCGACGGCCGCGCGATGCGCTCTGTCGTTGCGCGGTGCGATGGTGAGCGCTTGTTCGATGAGCGTACGCGAGCGTGCCGTGTCGCCCGATGTATTAAACGTTATCACGCTCCTATTTACCCACACGTCCGAAACGATGATGCGCGCTATACCGAGAGTGGCAGCCACAACAATAAGTGCCGCGATCGCAACCGCTGCAAGAATCCACATCGAATGGGTATCCTGCAAACCGACGCTATACCTCCGCACCGCGGGCATTTGCGTCGCTATGAAAAGTCCCAAAAAGATGAAGGTGAGCGCTACGATAGCGAGACCCGGCGTGTAGACGACGAGGAACGACGTGAGGAAGAGTGCGGCATACGCGGCAGCTCGCTCGATGCCTTCTGTTTCTGTGGCGAGTTGTCTGCGGAAAAAACGTATGGCACTCCACAGTACTGCGGCGAGGAAGGCTCCCCATCCGAATATTCCCGCGAGCCCGACGGTAACGAACGAGGTCGGGATCGCCCCGACGCCGGAGCCGAAATCCGAGTTCCAAAACGGCGTTTCGTTGACATTGACGGGCTTGTACAGATTCCACTCTTTCACGAACGTATTGGGGCCCGAACCGAACAGCAGCTGTCCCGGTTGATCGAGAGATTGGCGACCGATAACAAATGTGCCCTGCCACGACGGGCGCACCTCGACATGTACGACGCGCATTGCTTCAGGCAGGCGATCGTGCACCATGGTCCCGAAGAAGGCGGACGCGAGGGAAACGACGAGTAGCGCGACAAGAAGCCATTCGCGCCTCAGCATACCGATCATCTTTTCTCCAGCTTTTCGAGCACGAACTGCGTCCACGAGGAGCGCGACAAGCGCAAAGACCGCAAGCGCGACCCACACGTCTTGCATATTCTGCAAAAGCAAAAAAACGAACGCGAGCGCGCCGACCGCGAGAGTTAGCCAGCGCCACCACGTGCTCGACATGGACCTTGAGAGAAATAGCGCTGAAATGACAAGAACGCCGAGTACGATGGAGAGGTCGTGCCAACCGCCAACGAGATTCGCGGTCGCAGCCGAGAAGAGGCCACCGAGCGAGAATACGCCGGGCCATACGAGATGGAGAAATTGGAAAAGGACGAGTACCGCGCCTGCGATAAAGAGAGCGCGAAAAGCGTTTGGGAGACGCCGCTCTCCTGAAGAAAAAACGGCTGCCGTGAGGAACATGAGCGCGAACCATACGATGAGGGCCGCGAGCGTGTCGACTTCAATGCCACTCCCGACAAGCGATATGGCGCTCCCCCGCGCCCCGATGGAGGAAAGCACGTATGCAAGGAAGACAAGTATTCCCGACCCAAGAATAAAGTGGAGTGGTACGCTCACCTCCTTCGCAACGTAGGCGCGCACTGCCCACGCGAGGGTCGCTACGAGTATGAGTGTGGCGAGCAAGAGCATCTTTGCCTGCATCAAGGGGAGGGACGGCGCCGGAAAGAGGAATACGGGAACGAGTGCGAGCGCAAGAAGGATCGCGATATTTTGGACCTTGTCCAGGATAACTACCATACGCGCCAGTGTAACATACCTCTCCGTCTGACAAGTCCCGCGCGGAATGTTGATTTTTAGTACAATAAATGGAATAATGGCCGTCGCGTTAGGCAGTCGCCCAGCCCAGTTTTGGTTCGAAGAATCTTCTAATCAAAACTGGAGCTGGGAGGAAAGTCCGGACACAGGCTCCCAAAAGGAGCAGCATGGTAGCGGGTAACGCCCGTCCGCCGCGAGGCGAGAGATGCGAACAGTGACGCCAAAGCCGAAAGGCCGAGGACTCCCTCGGGAGTAATCACGTCGAAAGGCGTGGGTGCAACGGCAAAACTCTTACTTCTGTGCAAGGCCGTGTCCAGCCGCAGTTTTACTCAATTGATAAAACTGCAGATGGAAGAGCCGCTTGAGTTGAGTGGCAACACTCATCCCAGATACATGATTGCCCACGACAGAATCCGGCTTATCGACGCGACGAAACGACCTTCACGGGTCGTTTTCGTTTAATAACAGCGCACTATTTCTGTAAATGCTAGGATGCGCGACATGAATGAGAAGCCGGAGGTGTGGGACGTGGCTGTGGTGGGCGGAGGCCCCGCCGGCATGATGGCTGCCGGCCGCGCCGCGGAGTCGGGCGCGCGTGTCATCCTTATCGAAAAGAATGCAGGTCTTGGGAAAAAACTTCTCATTACCGGCGGTGGCCGATGCAACGTCACCAACAACGAACCCGACAATAGAAAACTGCTCGCCAAATTTAAGGGCAGCGGCAAGTTCTTCGCCTCCCCCTTCGCGCAATTCTCTGTCGAGAAAACCCTGAATTTCTTTCATACTCGCAATATGCCGACCAGGGAAGAGGCCGAGAAGCGCGTCTTTCCCCTCTCGAACACGGCGCGCTCGGTGTGGGACGTACTGGTCACGTATCTAAAGGAAGGCAACGTGACAGTGGTGTCTAACTCCCCTATCGTAGATATTGTCGCGGACGTTGAAACAATTGAGAAAATAGTATTGAAGAACAAAAAAGAAATTCGCGCTCGCTCATTCATCTTTGCGACGGGCGGGGTGTCGCGGCCGGAGACAGGTTCTGCGGGCGACGGATTCGCGTGGCTCAAAAAGCTCGGCCACCAAGTCAACGACACCAAGGGTGCTCTTGTCCCTGTTGCGCTCAAGGATGCATGGGTAAAGCGCGCGGCGGGCGTCAGCCTGCCAAATGTGAAGATAACGCTCTATCAGAGTGATGCAAAACAAAGTTCGCGCATAGGCAAAATACTTTTTACACACGTCGGCCTCTCTGGGCCGGGCATATTGAACGCGAGTCGCGAAATAGGCGAACTTTTGAAATACGGAGACGTGTCCATTGAGCTCGATCTTGTGCCTCTCGAAGGGCCGGAAAAAGTGAACGCGCGCTTGCAGGAGATATTCAAAAAGCACGACAAGAAAAAGATACGCAATAGTGTGAAGGGTCTTGTCCCGCCCGCGCTTGTGCCCATACTCCTCGAACTTTCGAAAGTAGACCCGGAAACACCCTGCAACAGCATCACGCGCGAGGAGCGCCTCCGCCTCGCAAAACTTCTAAAGGCTCTAAGAGTCGAGGTCAAGGGCTTGCTCGGGCTCGATAAAGCGATAATCACATCGGGCGGCGTGTCGCTCGAAGAGATCGATTTCAAGACAATGCGCTCGACCAAATACAAAAATCTCTACATCGTCGGGGACCTTCTCGATGTCGACCGCCCTTCGGGCGGTTACAGCCTCCAGATCTGTTGGAGCACCGGCTTCGTCGCCGGCTCATCTGCGGTAAAATAGTCTCCTTTTTTCCAATACCCACCCATTGCGAAACACCGGCGCGGCGTATGCTTTTCGGGGTGTCTCGCAGGCCGTCGGGCCGAGAGTCAGCGCTCCGCGAGCACGCGGAGACAGCGACCCCGAAAAGTATGCGGCGAGACGAGTTTCGCTTCCCTACACTATCTCGCACGTGCCTCCAGCACACGCCAATTCCCTCTTTTGTTCTGTCTCATCGGTGCGTTCGTAGATCACAAGCTTGGAGTAGTCTATCTTCGGGAATTTTGATGCGAGCGCTTCGTACGTCTTTTTGTCTATCGCCTCATACGGAGCGAGGCGGTACACATGATTCTCGCGTGGGAGGAACGAGAGGCCGCCGATGATGTCCCAGTTATTGTAGAGCCACGAAACGACCTGCACCCACTCCTCTTCTCCCACAGATATCGTCGCGGAAGGATTGTGCTCGGTGAAATTCACTTTGACCATCTTCCAGTATTCGAGCTGCTGCAGCGCAGTAAGGTCGTTTTTGAAGACAGAGCCAGACGGAGCCTTGACCGGAAATTCGAGTACGAAGGTTGTCGCCTCGTTCTCGTTCTGCCCGACTTCAGGGTGCGCATGCACGCCCTGATCGCGCATCATTCTGTAGAGCGAGTCGGTGGAGGAGATACGGACACGGCGGATGTAATACTGCGAGTGACGCGGATGTATCCCGCTCGAGCAGTCGAACGTTTGGGAAACGGTGCCCGAAGGCTTTACGCAGGTGATAGATGTCGAAGCATTCACGCCGAATCGTTTTGCATACGTAGCGTTGGTTTTGATGGTCATCGCGCGCATCCGCTTCATCACTTTCGCGTCACGCACCGCCGGAGAATCCCACTGGCCGGTGATCGATACGCCAAGGAGACGCTCCGCACGGCAGTTCGTCGTCCACTCCTCCGAAATGTAGTTGAAATTCGTGAGCGTCGACTGGTAGGTCCCAAGGAGGGTCGCGAGCTTGGCCTTGCGAAGCAGCGTCTTTTCCGTGTCGCTCGCACGGGCGATGACCTCGGAGAGATTGCAGAATTGTTTCGACTGGAGGATGATCTCACCGCACGGATTCGTCCCCACTTGCCCGATGAATCCCTTCCGTTTGTATTTTTTCTGGAGGAGCTTTATACGGCGCTCCGGCATCGTCTTCTCGAGGCTTCCGCGGTTGAA
>Ga0209542_10012262_pt1 | contig 15040 bp, 15 predicted proteins | sample RifCSPhighO2_01_FD_184028 | JGI IMG/M metagenome (GOLD analysis project Ga0209542, IMG submission 184028) | Soil microbial communities from Rifle, Colorado - Rifle CSP2_plank highO2_0.1 (SPAdes) (version 2) | ecosystem: Environmental > Terrestrial > Deep subsurface > Rock core/Sediment ...
TGGGACCCCGCGCAGGACGGGCTCGGCGGTATCAAGAAGGCCAACGTCCCGTGCCCGTACTCGTTTACGGTCAACATTATCGGCGGCCGCCTGCACCTCCACAACATGGTGCGCTCCAACGACATGATGCTCGGATTTCCGTCGGATGTCGCGGGCTTCGCGCTTTTGCAATGCATCCTCGCGCAGAAACTCGGAGTTGGGGTCGGTGTGTATTCGCACTCCATCTCGAATGCGCACGTATACGATAATCAACTCGAAGCGGTACAAGAGCTGTTGGGTCGCACCAACGACCACCCAGCGATACGCATAACTCTGCCTAAGAATACCTACGACCGTTCGGAGAAGAAGGATAAAAAATTGGTGGATGAAATAGCGGGTCCTATCGCCGCCCAGTACAATCCGTTGGCCGCAATTACAGGAATGCAAATCGTGTTGTAGACTGTACGACCATGGCAATCCTTACCAAAGACGAGATACTGGCGCGCGTAAAGAAAGGGGATATCGAGTTCAAGCCCGGGCTCGATACTTTTCAGCTCCAGATGCATGCGGTGGACTTGCGGCTCGGGTTTACCTTCCTCATTCCCAAGGCTTGGAAGATGACGGCGAAGGGAAGGCAGGCGCTTAGCCTCGACCCGCTCAAGGACCACGGCCCCGAATATTTTGACGTCATCGAGCTCGAACAGGGCCAGTGCTTCGAGCTCCTCCCGCAGGAATATGTGCTCGTCTCCACCTTTGAGACGATAAAGGTCCCCAACGACCTTATGGCCGTGCTCTACCCGCGCTCGTCGGTCAATCGCAAGGGACTCTCCGTCGACCTGACGGGCATCATCGATTCGGGCTACGAAGGACCGCTTACGCTCCCGATACGCAACAACACGAACTCCCAGGTCATCCAGTTACACCCTGGCGAGCGTTTTTGCCAAATAGTTTTCGAAGAGCTCACGCACAAAATCGAGCCGCGCAAGAGCCGCTGGCACCAGAAGGACGTGGTGGAGAAAGGCAAGAAAGAAAAAGCGGCGGAAATGAAACTCGTATTTAACGGCGACCTAAAAAAATTGAAAAAGGATTTCTCGGCACTTGAATAGTATGCCCGGTAGTATTATTTCGGCTCGATTATGTTCTACGTTTATATACTCGAGGACAAAAAAGGAGAATGGTACACCGGCTTCACAACTGATCTCAGGCGACGTCTGCAAGAACATAATCAGGGGCGTAATTTCTCAACCAAAAAACGTGTATGGCACTGTATCTACTACGAGGCCTGTACAGAGGAGGTTGATGCGCGCCGCCGCGAATTATATTTTAAGACCAGCCAAGGTCGCAGAGCGGTCAGGACACGATTACAAGTCTATTTGCAGAAGCGGCGCAAGCCGAAATTGCACTAACCGGGTATGAGCGCGCGTATTTGTGCCGTTGTCGCGATAGGGAAAAATCGGGAGCTGGGGAAAGAGGGGAAGCTACTCTGGCACATTCCCGACGACCTTGCACGCTTCAAGCGGCTCACGCTCGGGCACCCAATCATCATGGGTCGCAAAACTTTTGAATCCATTGTGAGTTATCTCGGCAAGCCGTTGCAGGGCCGCACGAATATCGTCGTCACTCGCGATGCCGATTGGAAATACGAGGGCGTAATCGTCGTCGGCTCGCTCGAAGAAGGAATCGCGAAGGCGAAAGACCTCGACGCGGAAGAAATCCACGTAGGCGGCGGAGCGCAGATATACGAACAGGCGCTTCCGCATATCGACAAGCTCTACCTCACTCTGGTAGATGATGTGAAAGAGGCGGACTCGTTTTTCCCCCCGTACGAACAAGAATTCACAACGAAAGTATTCGAGGAAAAGCGCGAATGGAACGGATTGAAATATACGTGGGTGGATTTGGAACGAGGATAAAAAACGAACGGGGCGGCTTTTCATGGGCCGCCCCGCTTAGCAAGGTGCTTCGGATCGAGTTGCTTGGGATCATTTGGAAACAGCGCTAGGAACGCTGAGGCCTGTTTCTCAAGGAACTTTTTCCGGTTGGTAGGATGGTTGAACCTCAACCACGTATCGGCCGTAAGGGGACTGTCCGGGTCCTTCAGTTCCAGCCGGTACTCGTACCGGCAGAATCCGCAGGACACGGTAACTCCCTCTTTGAAATAGCCACTGAAGTCATCCGCTTGCGGCGGCGCTTCGATGACCATACCGATGATCCGGCCTTTCATCTTCCGCGCCGTCTTGATGCCGAACATCTCGGCACAGTAATCGGGACACATATGCTGCCGCGGCCCGACCCGCTCTTTGAAGTTGCTCGTACCGATACACATGAGTTCGTGCTTCGGCGTAAGCACGATGAGCCCCGCTCCGACGTCGAATGGCTTATCCGGCCTCGGAGAGATTGCATCTCGTCGCTGCTCGTGCGCGAGTTGCCCGAGCAGCCGCTTCTTGAGCTTCCAGATCCTGTCCAGATTCACCGGTCCGACTAGAGCGGGCCGGTGTATTTGATGGATTCTGACCATGGTGCACCTACTGCTCGTCGCGGCGGCGGTAGTCGTAGTTCAGGCGTGACTTCTTCAAGTCGCGCTCCGCCGTCGCAAGGTCACCGAGGGGCGCAGTCCACTCGTACTGGTCCGCGATGATGTATCCGCCCTGCTCCAGCGCCGCCCTTTTGTTCGGGTTGCCGCTGAAGTGGATGATCTTCTTGGGGATCCCCAGGTCTTCGAGGGCCTGGATTTCCCGTTCGTATGTCCGGATGTCGGGTTCCAGTCCCATTAGAGTGAAAGCGTCGACGGTGTCGAGCTTTTTCTCCCGCTGGATTGCCATTTCCGCGATCTTGACCTCGATGCCGTGGCCCCGCCCTTCTTGGAAAGGCGAGTACAAGAAAACCCCGTGGCCGTGACGCTTGATGGCCTCCATCGCCGCATTCTTCTGCTGACCGCAGTCGCAGTGCAGAGAATGAAACGCATCCCCGAAGATGCAGCCGGAGTGCATGCGGACGAGCGGTGTCTCGGACTTTACGTCCTCGCACACGAACGACACGATCATTTTTCCGTCGATGTCGTGACAAGACGTTCGGAACGTTCCGAACGTGGTTTCAAGAAGCATTGAACTCTTGATCATTTGGCATTCCTCCGTTTCAGTTCACTGGTTGTGGATTCCGATGCGCTTCGCACTTTCGCAAAAGCGCGTCGGTCGTTGTTGCGTAACGGATTGCCTCCGCTACATAGAGGTGGTCGTCGGGGAAGGTGCGTAGTTTCCCTTCCGCATCGGTACTAAGCGGGAAATCGCGAGCGAGGCCGCTTAGCTTTTCCTCGACGTTATCGGCACACAACCCGCCCGCGGCGATAAAGCCGACGTTCGGAAGACGTATGGCGATTTGTTCGTAGCACCGCCGAGTGAAGTCGACATCGAGATCCTGGCCGTAGCCGGCGCTCGAGTCGATGATCACATAGTTGGCGATGCCGCAGTACCATTCGAGTCGTTCCGCAATTTTCTCGGGGTTCCAGGCGATAGCTTTCAGTGCATCAGGTTGCAGGGTGATGGTGATGACCATCTTGCTGAACCGGATTCTGTAAAGTCTGAGCGCCTCGATATCCGGCCACGGCGTGTTGAGTTGGAATCCGTGGAAATGCGGTCCGGCAACTTCGTGCGCCATCAGCATGTGGTCATACAAGTTGCAGTCCGCCAGAGGCGTGAAGTGCAGAATGTTGAGCACGTTGCGATAAGGCAAGAAGATCTCCGGTAGCCGTGGCGGTGATGGACACCGATTGGGCCATTTGTCAGGAGCCCAATTTACCGGATGTCCACGCATTCCACAGCCGACCATCAGGAGTCGATCGGCAGGCAGTGCCGCACGCACGGCACCCACCTGAGCACCGGTTTCGAAACCGGTGATACCGACGTATGATTCTGGCCTCATGGCCATCATCCTCCTCTGTTTGTTACTCTATTACATTAGGCGATGGTGTAAGCATCGCACCGTAGCGAATGTAAACATAAATATATAGCGATGTCAAATAAAAAAGAGGAGCCCCCGGTTTGCACCGGGAGCCCGTTTCTTGTCAATTGACGCAAAGATCAGGTGAGGAAAGTTCGGCCGCGCACCTCGTCCAATTTGGTGACGTTCGATGTCACGTCCTTGGTGAAGTAACCGTCGGCCTTCTTCGCCTCGATTTCGACATGGGCGTCGGCTGGGATGAGTTCCGCGGGGATCTCAATCCGTTCGATCACCTCGATGCCACTGCGTATAATGGCGTCGTATTTGTCGTTGGACATGCTCACCAGCCTGATCCTGCGAAGGCCGAGCCAGTGAAGTGGATCGGGCATGAACTGCTGGAAGCGCGCGTCCCGGAAGCCGGCCACTTGCTCAGTGCAAGCGAAGTACTGGGCAGCGGTGTCGCCGCCAGGCTGACGCTTCCTGCGGTTGTAAACCATCAGTTTCGTAACTGCGCCGAGACCCCGTCCCTCCTTGTCGAAGTAGACGATGACACCGACGCCGCCCTGTTGAGCGCAACGGACGCACTCCTCGAAGGCGTGCGTCAGATACGGGCGACAGCAGCAGACGTCGCTACTCAGCACATCCGATCCGATACAGGCATCGTGCACGCGCACGGTGACTGTTGTTTTCGGGTCAGACAGTTTCTTCGCGTCACCGAAGATAATCACGAGCGTTTGCCCGATAGGCGGCAAGAAAACCTGCAAGTCCCTTCTCGTCACAAGATCAGGAAACATGCCACCGGTCTGTTCGACCAGCGTACGCCGCAAATCGAGCTCACTGATTCCGAGCCGATCCGCGACGCCAGGCAGGTGCCATACCGGGTCGATTGCGATTTCGGTAACGAGACAGGCGTATGAGACCCTGCCCGTTGCTTCACCGTTGCGGCGCTCATCTTCCGCTTTCAGGATTGAACCGTCAGCTTCCAGTCGGCCGGCAATGACCGCTTCGCGGATCTCGAGCGGACGAATATACGCCCGAGTGACAGCGATTGTCGGACGAATGTCGTATCCGCCGACGATGAGGTCGGCGAACGTCTTGGTGACGTTTGCGCCGAACGGATCCAGCGTCACGATCTTTCCGGGTTCGAACCATTGTGGAAACGGCCCGATGACATCGGTCGGATGCGTATCGTATAGATCCGGTTTCTTGGTCGGGTCGTACATCCCTGCAGCTACGGCCATGCTGCGACTTAGGGAGAATTGTCCCCCGTGAACACCCAGCACATTGCGGCGCTGAGGATCTGAAAGTGTCGCGATGATCGGGCCACGCTGAGTCGGGTCAATTGCGCCCCAAATGATCGGCAGGGGATTGGCCTCATGTGATGCAGGGTCTGATGCCCCGGCATTCACTACAGGTTTATTGTTCATCTTACACGTCCCTTCAATGCTCTCTCATGAGAGCGGTTGCATTTTTATGGCAGAGCCATAAGCCACTTTTAGAGCCGAAAAGTTGGCGAACGGCACTAAGTGAAGATTGTATGACGAAATTCGTTTTAGTCAAGGCTTTTGAGGACTTTGAGGTACAAATTCTCGACGATTTTCTGTTGGGCTTTGCCAGTTTTGACGTAGTGGTCCAAGCCGGGCGCGGCGTTGATTTCTAGTATCCAATATTTTTGCGGTTTTTGAGCCACATTTCCGGCAACCATAATATCGACACCGCATAAGCGCAGGCCCATGTCTTTTGTCAGTTTGACGGCGAGCTTTTCGAAATCGGGATGAATATTGTCCGTCACGTCCACCGCATCGCCTCCGCTTGAGAGATTCGCATTGTCCAGAAGAAATACCTGCTCGCCGCGGCGGGGGACAAATGGCAAGGTAAGACCTTGCCATTTAAGTTTTGCGGCGATGCGGGGGTCTTTCATGTTGATACTTGTGTCGCGACTTGAAGCTGCAAATGCGCGGGCTTTGCGCGCGAGGAGTTGTTTGATACTCGAACGGCCGTCGCCGACCACATTGAGCGGAATGCGCTCGTACGCGGAGATAACTTCTTTGTCCAAAACGACAATGCGGTAATCGCGTCCTCGCACATATTGCTGCACGAGCGCTACGCGGTCGTGGCGGAAGATTTGTTTCATAGCGCGGTAGAAATCTCTCTTGGTATGGACGAGCGCGACGTCGGTACCCTGGGTACCCGAGTTGGGCTTGACGATGACGGGCAGGCCAAGTGTCTGCGCATAGCGATACGCCGCGTGAATGGTGCGCTTGGAGCCGATGGCTTCGCACCACTCGTCGGAGAAGAAAGACTTTCCGCGTACAGTCGCGTAGCCCATGCTGCGCATGAAAAAATTTGCGTAGTCCTTGTCCTTGGCGATATCTGACGCGCCGACGGGATTCAAGTCGAGGGTGTTGTAGCGGAAATATGATTTGCTACCGTTGCCGAACTGTATCTGGCCCGCAATCTTCCACTCGGGTTCAAGGAGAACACGCGCGCCGATGCGGGGCGCCAGTTTTTTAAGAAGTCCCGCAAGGATCAGGTGTTCGGATTTCTTCCTCATGTGCGGTATCATGACACAATGCATCGCCGTAAGGGCTTGACATTTTGGGAGATGGTAGTATCATAGACCATGGCATACCGAATCGCAGTCTCCTCAAAAGTCGAAGATGCCCGTGCGGAAAGTCTTCTTCGCAATCTCAGAGCCCTGTTTACGCAAAGCGCCTTAGAAGGCGCTTCTTACGTTCAGGCTTACACCATTGACGCAAAATTAACTCCACAGGAGCTGAAGCGCGTGGCGGAGCGCCTCACACACCCCGTCACGGAAACATATTCGACAGACAAAGTACCCGCGCCGACAGGGTACTCATATGCACTAGAGATGGGGTATCTACCGGGCGTTACCGACAACGTCGGACATACGGCGCGCCAAACCATAGAAGATTGTCTCGGCAGAAATCTGGGCGAGGGGGAAGTGTACTCATCGTACTTTTTGTTTCTCCGCGGAACTATTACGGAGGAAGACGCGGAAAAAATGGCACGCGAACTGCACAACCCGCTCATTGAGCGGGCGAGTGTGTATCCTGCGGGCTCAGATTTTAAAATTATCGTTCCCCGCGTCGGATTACACGAACACATCGCAACGGACGAGGTGGATCTCGGTGTGGATGACGTAGAACTCACAAAAATCGGCAAAGAAGGCATCGCCAACGGTGATGGTACCCGTCGTGGACCGCTTTCTCTTTCACTCAAGCAGCTCAAAGTGATACGTGACCATTTCAAGAAACAAAAGAGAAACCCGACGGACATTGAATTGGAGTCGCTCGCGCAAGCATGGTCAGAACACTGCAAGCACACGATATTCGCCGACCCGCTCGACGAAGTGAAAGAGGGTATTTACCGCCGCTACATCAAAGGTGCGACGGAGAAAATACGCAAGGCGAAGGGCAAGAAAGATTTTTGTGTCTCGGTCTTTAAGGATAATTCGGGAGCCATCGCGTTCGACCACAAATATCTCATCACCCACAAGGTCGAGACGCATAATTCGCCATCGGGATTAGACCCGTTCGGCGGCTCGGTGACGGCTATCGTCGGCGTAAATCGCGACTGCCTCGGATTCGGATTGGGTGCCAAACCCATCGCCAATACTTACGGCTTCTGCGTCGCAGACCCCAACGATTCCATGGAATTGTTCAGAGACAAAGACAAGACGCAGCCGCTTTTGCCCGCACGCCGCATTCTCGAAGGTGTCATTCACGGCATCAACGCGGGCGGCAATCAGAGCGGCATTCCGACCCCGCTCGGATTTATCGCGGTGAACCCGAGTTACCGCGGCAAGCCACTTGTTTTTGGCGGCACCGTCGGTCTCATACCTAGAAAACACAAGGGCCGCAAACTCTACGAGAAGAAAGCGAAGCCGGGCGACTACATAGTCATGCTCGGCGGGCGGGTAGGACTCGACGGCATTCATGGTGCGACCTTCTCTTCCGAATCGCTCTCAAGCGGTTCTCCCGCGACCGCTGTGCAAATCGGCGACCCAATCACTCAAAAGAAACTTTCGGACATGCTTATACGCGAAGCGCGCGACAAAGGACTCTATTCCAGCATCACCGACGACGGCGCAGGCGGGCTTTCGGGCTCGGTGGGGGAGATGGCACGGGAGAGCGGCGGGGCGATAGTTGACCTCGAAAAAGTGCCCCTTAAATATCCCGGCCTTGCGCCGTGGCAGATATGGCTTTCGGAGTCCCAAGAACGCATGACGCTCGCAGTGCCAAAGGCGAAATGGACGGCATTCAAAAAAATATGCGACAGGCATGATGTGGAGGCGACCCGCATCGGCGAGTTCACCAAATCGAAGCGCTGCGTCATCCGCTACAAGGGCAAAACTATTTTTGATATTTCACTCGATTTCCTGCACGATGGACGACCTATTGAGCAGCAGGTGAGCAAGAAGGGTCCATATTACGGACTTCGTAAGTCCCCCGGACTTACGAAGTCCCAACATAATTCTCTCGGCGACGTCCTTCTTAAGATGCTCGCGGGGCCGAACGTCGGCTCAATATCGTTCGTTTCACAGCAGTACGACCACGAAGTGCAGGGCAGCTCGGTCACGAAGCCTTTGCAGGGTAGGGGCAGAGTGAATGCCGATGCGGGAGTAATACAACCGCTTTTCGATTCGCCCAAAGGCGTCGTCCTCTCGCACGGATACGCGCCATGGTACTCGGCGCTCGATACTTACGCGATGGCGGCCGCTTCCATCGACACGGCTGTACGCAACGCCATCGCAGCGGGGGCCTCGCGCGATTACCTCGCCATTCTCGACAACTTCTGTTGGTCGTCTTCGGAAAAGCCGGAGCGGTTGTATGAATTGAAAATGGCGGCGAAGGCTTGCTACGACATCGCGACCGCATACGGCACGCCGTTCATCTCTGGAAAGGATTCGATGTTCAACGATTTCCGTGGATTTACCGCAGACGGCAAGCCCACTCATATCGCCGCCCTTCCGACGCTGCTCGTATCCGCGATTGGCGTCATTCCCGATGTGGCAAAGGCGATGACCATTGATTTCAAGCGCGTGGGTGACCTCGTCTATGTGGTCGGTGAGACCAACGATGAACTCGGCGTTTCCGAATATGGCGGTGCCGGCAATGTGCCGAAGGTCGACGCTAAAAAGAATGCGAAGACGTACGACGCAGTTTCGAAGGCAATTCAGAAAGGCCTTGTGGCTTCAGCAATCGGCGTCGGGCGCGGAGGCCTCGCCGTCGCACTCGCAAAATCGTCTGTCGCGGGTCAGCTTGGAGCGCAAGTAGACGTGAGCAAGATTCCCGGCAAGGCAAAGACAGCGGAAGCGATTCTCTTTTCGGAAAGCCAAGGGCGGTTCGTTGTCTCCGTTGCCCGTGCTGCACAAAAGGAATTTGAAAAGCTGTGTAAGAGTATCGCGTTCGCCAATATCGGAGAGGTCGTACAGGCGCATGAACTATCCGTCACGCTTCCCAAAGAAAAGGTCGAACTTCCGCTATCCGCGCTCACCGAAAGCTACCGGTCATTTTTCAAACATTGGTAAATTTGTATGACTACAAGCTACAAGCTACAAGCTACAAGCTCAAGAAAATCAAAGCCCCATGTTTTGATTTTCTCGGGCTACGGCCTCAATACCGAGGATGAGACAAAGGCCGCATTTGAATCGGTGGGCGCAACTGCCGACATCGTCCACATCAACGACCTCATCGCTAGCCCCAAGCTTCTTTCGAAAGCGCAGATACTTGTGATGCCGGGCGGATTTTCATACGGCGACGACACGGGGTCCGGCAAGGCGTACGGCAACCGTTTGAAACAGCATTTAGGGAAGGAGATAGAGAAATTCCTCGCGCGCGATACGCTCATGATAGGTATCTGCAACGGTTTTCAGATACTCACGAACGCGGGATTCGTGCCGGGCGCGCTTCTCACCAACGATTCCGGTCGCTACTCCTGCCGCTGGGTAGACCTGGAAGTAACGGGCGAGAGTCCATGGCTCAAAGGCATCAAGTCCCTTTCGGTGCCGATAGCACATGGTGAGGGAAAATACTTCGCGTCGCCCGAAACGCTCGCACAACTCAAAAAGGACGGTGCTATCGCACTCAAATACACCGCTGGTGAGATGAGCAAGCACTTCGGTCTTCCCCTCAATCCCAACGGTGCGCTCGAACATATCGCCGGTGTCACCTCGCACAATGGGCGCGTGCTGGGGCTCATGCCGCATCCCGAACGCGCCGTACGCTTCACGCAGCTTCCGCATTGGACGTATTTGAGGGAGCAATATGTTCGCGATGGCAAACCGTTGCCCACCGAAGCCTCAGGGCTCCAAATCTTTAGAAATGCGGTAAACTACTTTATATGAACCCCGTTAGAAGCTACATTAGGCGAGAAGTAAAAACAACCATTAACCGCATAATTTCAATATCGTATGGCTTCTAACGGGGTGAACAAACCACTTGTAGGAATTCTTATGGGCTCGGATTCGGATCTTCCTGTCATGCAGGAGGCGGTGAAGGTCTTGGAGGAATTGGGCATCGCGTCCGAAGTGCATACGCTCTCCGCGCACCGCACGCCGGAGGCCGTTGTTGAGTATGTGAAGGTGAGCGAGGCTGGCGGGTACAAAGTATTTATCTGCGGCGCCGGAGGCGCCGCGCATTTGGCGGGCGTCGTGGCTGCACACACGGCACTTCCCGTCATCGGCGTGCCGCTTGCGAGCAAAACTATGGCAGTCGCGGGAGTGGACGCGCTCTTCTCGACGGTACAAATGCCGCCGGGGATTCCCGTTGCGACCGTCGGTATAGGCGGCGCGAGGAATGCAGGCATCCTCGCCGCCCAGATAATCGGCTCGGGAGATTCAAACATTTTGCAAAACGTTAGAACGTTTAAGGAGAAGATGGCAAAGGATATCAAGGCGAAAGACGATGAGCTGCAAGAAAAAGGATTCAAGAAATATCTGGAGGACAAAGGATTGATATGAAGAAACCTCTTTCGTACAAGAGTTCAGGCGTCAACAGAGATACCGAGAATGAAACGAAAGAGGGAATTGCTTCCGCACTCCAGACCGCCGACAAACGCGTCCTCAATCAGGTCGGTGCTTTCGCATCGCTCTATGACGGCGAGTTTCCCGGATACGAGCATCCAGTGCTTGTATTAAAGACCGAAGAGCCCGGTACGAAGCAACTGCTTGCGTTTCAGCATGATAGATACGAGTCCGTCTGCCGCGACCTCATCAATCATCTCGTAAATGACTGCATCGTGATGGGGGCGAAGCCGCTTTCAATACAGGATTGCATCGTGTGCGGCAAAGTGGAGAAACCCGTCGTGCTTCGCATGGTGAATGCCTTTGCGGAAACAGCGAAGGAAAATGAGTGCACGCTCACCGGCGGCGAGACTTCGTGGCAGCCGGGGGTCATTCCCGAAGGGACGTATATACTCACCGCCAGCATTGTCGGGGTAGTGGAGAAAGAGCGCATTATAGACGGCTCGAAGATACAAAAGGGCGATACCGTCATCGCGCTCACTTCGAGCGGCGTCCACACCAACGGCATCTCTCTGGTGCGCAAAATCATGGAGGAGAACCCCGATATCCTCAAGGAAAAAGTCGGCGGCGATACCTTTATCGAAGCGATACTCACGCCGCACCGCGCGTACTACAAAGTGCTGAAGGATTTGTTTACGAACGACGGCCTGGTCGGCCTCGCACACATCACGGGCGGCGGCATACAGGAAAACCTCAACAGGATATTGCCCGAGGGCTTGAGCGCAAGCATAGATCTCTCAAAAATCCGTATTCTGCCTGTCTTCAATACGCTTAGGAAATTTGGCGGCCTCGAGGATGCCGACATGCTGCGGACCTTCAATATGGGCGTGGGTATCACGGCTGTCGTGCGCAAGGAATTTGCCGAAGAGGCGATGGCCCATATCAAGGCGCAAGGAATAGAGGCGTATGAGGTAGGGACTATTGTCGAGGGTAACAAGACGGTTGAATTTACGGGACAACTTCAGTGGCTATGATTCATTCTAGTATTTTGCGTGCCCGTCCGAAGCTTTACGCGAAGGAGGGCAAAAGACTAGCATAAGAATATGACCGAAATACTAAAAGAAACAAATTTTGATTTTCTCGGGGAGAAGAAGACGGGTAAAGTGCGGGATATTTATATACAGCCCGATAGGTTGATTTTGATAACGACCGACCGGCACTCCTCATTCGACCGCATCATCGCGCACATCCCGTGGAAAGGGCAGGTCTTGAATCAGGTTTCAGGTTTCTGGTTTCAGGCGACAGAAGATATTGTCCCAAATCACATTATCGCAATTCCTGATCCCAACGTCACCGTTGCCAAAAAACTCAAGACCGTCCCCGTCGAGGCGGTGGTGCGGGGCTACCTTACGGGCGTCACGGATACGGCGATATGGACGCGCTACTCTGCAGGGCAGCGGGAGTTCGGCGATTTGAAACTCCCCGACGGCATGAAGAAGAACGAAAAGTTGCCCGCACCCGTCTTCGACCCGACGACCAAGGAAGAGGGCCATGACCGCGCAATCTCTCCCGCGCAAATGGTAGAAGAAGGCCTCATAACGCAGGAGTTGTTTGATGAGGTACAAAAGACCGCGCTCGCGCTTTTTGCGCGCGGCCAGGAAATCGCCGCAAAGCGCGGGCTCATCCTCGTCGATACGAAATATGAATTCGGAACCGACGAGAATGGCGCGCTCGTCCTCATAGACGAGATACACACTCCCGATTCTTCGCGCTACTGGCAGACGGAAGGCTATGAGGAGCGCATGCAGAAAGGGGAGCAGCCCAAGAGTTTCGACAAAGAATTCTTGCGCCTATGGTTCAAAGAGAACTGCGACCCGTACAAAGACGCGACACTCCCCGACGCACCACAGGAGCTTGTAGAAGAGCTCTCGCGCCGCTATATTCAGATGTATGAGCAGATCACGGGCGAGAAGTTCATTCCCGGTGAATTACCCGTCATTCCGCGCATTGAGCGCAATCTCAAAGCTTATGGAACGGCCAAATAATAAATTCGCAGGAGCAATAAGAGACATATACGGCCGGCTCGGTCCAAAATATTTGCAGGACATAGCCGAGGGTGGCCCCCCGGAAATCAAGGAATTTATGAAATTGTTGCCGCCAGGAGGTGCGGTAGTAGACATAGGATGTGCCGGCGGCAGGGACAGTAAGATTTTTTCTGACAGCGGTTTCAAGGTCACCGGACTCGACATCACGGAGGAATTTTTAGAAGAGGCAAGGAGACGCGTTCCGCAAGCCGAGTTTTTGAACATGGATGTTACGGACATTCAACTGCCCGCAGAATCTGCAGACGCGGTTTGGGCAAACGCCGTGTTGTTACATGTCGACAAAGAAGATATTCCGCGCGCGTTACAAAATATCAACCATGTCTTAAGGCGCGGCGGCAAGTTGCATATTCGTGTCAAACAAGGTGAGGGAACTAAGGAAGTGGTCGAAAAGCTGACAGGTGAGGAGCGCCGTCCGTTCATATTCTTCCAGAAGGATGAGATGGAACAGTATGTTACCGAAGCAGGATTTAACCTCATATCTTCCGAGGTTCTGCCCGATGATATGGGGCGCGCGGAGGTACAATGGATAAAAATATGGGCTCAAAAATAACATATGCCGCTTGAACCACTTACCGCAGTAAGTTCGATAGACGGACGCTATCGCGCCGTCGCGGCCGAGCTTACCGAACATTTCAGCGAGTTCGGTTTTATACGTGCGCGGCTTCTCGTCGAGACCGAGTACCTCATCGCGCTTTCGGAAGCGGGAGTCGTACGAAAATTAAGCAATGAGGAAAAAGCCATACTACAGCAGCTCCCGCATATCTCTACCGAAGAAGCGCAGATAGTGAAGAAAATCGAGAGAGAAGGATATGAGGGGATTCCCGCCACGAATCATGACGTAAAGGCGGTGGAGTATTTCATCAAGATGAAATTGGCGAAGACCTCGCTTGCCGACATTTCCGAATGGACCCACTTCGCGCTCACTTCGGAGGATGTGAACAGTATCGCCCAGGGTGTAATGCTTCGTTCGGCGCTCCAGAGCGTTATATTGCCCGCGCTTGAAGAAATACGCGGCGCGCTTGATACGACCGCCAAAGAACACGCGGCGACGCCGATGCTCGCCCGCACTCACGGCCAATCTGCGACGCCGACCACATTTGGCAAAGAAGTGCGCGTATTTGAGACGCGGCTCGCGCGGCAACTTGAACAACTGCGCAGCCGCAGCATTCTCGTCAAATTCGCCGGAGCGACGGGCAATTTCAACGCACACATGGTCGCCGCACCAGAAGTGGACTGGCGCGCATTCGCCAAGAAATTCGTCGCGGGACTCAACGTCGGATATAAGGTCTCACTCGAGTTAAATGAGGTGACCACCCAAATAGAACCGCACGACACGTATGCCGAACTTTTCGACAACATGCGCCGCATCAACGTCATTCTGACCGACTTCTCGCAGGATATGTGGCGCTACATAAGCGACGGCTGGGTGACGCAAAAACCGAAGGAAGGGGAGGTCGGCTCATCGGCGATGCCGCACAAGGTCAATCCGATAGATTTCGAGAATGCGGAAGGCAACTTCGGCGTTGCCAACGCGCTCTTTACGCACTTCTCGCAGAAACTCCCGATTTCGCGCCTGCAGCGCGACCTCTCGGATTCGACCGTCATCCGCGTATTCGGCACCGCATTTGCGCACGCGCTTGTCGGCTACCGCTCGCTCGTAAAAGGCCTGGGAAAAATAACCGTTAATGCCGAAGCGATGCTGGCGGCTCTCCGCGAACATCCCGAAGTCATTGCGGAAGCAATTCAAACCGTTTTGCGCCGCGAGGGGGTGGAAGTGCCGTATGAAAAGCTGAAAGAATTAACCCGAGGCAAGCAGGTGACACTTGAAGATTTTGCGGCATTTATCGACGGCCTCGACGTCAAAGCCGACGTGAAAAAACGCCTCAAGGCATTACGGCCGGAAAGTTATCTCGGCCTTGCTGCGCCTATTGCGGCTCGCGAGGCTTATCGGTAATCTCTAGGAAGGCGAGCGCCAGAGCTATTTCCGACTCCAGTTGGGGTTTGCCCTCCGCCGCGAGTATCACATCATCCA